>Ga0160505_100985_pt1 | contig 14209 bp, 11 predicted proteins | sample DIDeMG_FD_108225 | JGI IMG/M metagenome (GOLD analysis project Ga0160505, IMG submission 108225) | Enriched chicken feces microbial communities from UW Madison campus, WI, USA - DID2874_E49_Stillage MG | ecosystem: Host-associated > Birds > Digestive system > Large intestine > Fecal ... | reverse complement strand
GGCCGCCATTGAGCCAAAGCACAACGGGATCATTGGCAGGGTCATTGCGTGACTCAAAAAACCAGAAAAATAGATGCTTGGTCTCGTCCTCAATATCTAGATAACCACTGTACTGCTTGACCTCGTCGACTCCGAGGCCCTTGGGTGTTGACTTGACACGCAGCTGGTGGTTAGGCAAAATATCCTGGCGCTGGACAATGTAGTCCCATTCGGTCTCTGGCTTGCGCTCATGCGCAATTGGGTTGCTAAGAGGGACCTTAAAGTCTGGGACTGCTTCTCCAAAGTGTGCCCAAGTGTCAGCCACAAGTTGGCTGCCGAGTTGCTCAGGTTGCGCGGGGGCAAAAAATGTCGACTGGATAAAGTCGGAGGCTAAAGAGCCAAACGAAAGTAGACGGTTATCAAACGGTAGTGCATTGGCAGACGCCAAGAATACCGTCACAGAGAGGTGAGAGAATTTCATTGTTCAATGGGTTGTTGGATAATGGTTAGAAGGTAACAAGAAAGAAAGGAAAAAAAAAAAAGAGCTCTTTTATTTCTCCCAGGGAACTGATAAGACCCAAACAGGAAACGCCGTACATTAAAACCTGGAGGTTGATAATTTCGCAACCGAAATCCAACGGCATCAGCGCCGTGGTTAATTCCCTGTTATAAACATACGAAATTGTCACGGATAACCAGGAAACTCAAGCAAGTACAGCTATTTGTCAGCAGGTCTTAGTGATTATTAGTGGACTTTATTTATCGTAGTTGAGTCAAGTAGGATTGCTGCAATTGACGGACTTTTTATCACCAAACGTTGGTCATGGCTTAGTTTAATGGCAAAGTTATAAGTGTTAGTTTGATGTGCGATATTTACTACCCACTAGCCAACAAAATCCGCAGTAAGGTGATAAAGTCATTATCACACATATAAGCAGTTGATATCGGTAACACCTGATATAAATGAAACGTAACTGTCCAGGCCTATACAATAAATGACAACAGATCCCAAGAGTATGGCGAACAGAGCCACCCTCGACTATGCTGAGCGAAACAAAAAAGAATTTTTTATTTAAATTGACAAATTTTCAGAATACCTGACTCAAAAAAAAAAAAACTTGATGATTCATGTTTTATCTACTACTCGATGTAAACTGTGGTAAAAAGTGATAACCACCCAAAGTAAGAATCGCAGTCAGCTTGATGGCCCAAGCATTAACTCATGGCCAAACATTTTTCTTGAATTGTTGGCCTGTCTTAGAGAAATGAAATGGACCTAAATTGTATTAATGATATCTACTTTTGAATTTTCATTGTCAACGAGTGATAATAAAAGGCCTGTAAAGCTGAGCGAATTGATAATAAAAGAAAGAAAAAGCAGTGATATAAGCTTTAAACATACCAAACAGAGAATTCAAGTCTTAACCATCATAGAACAATTATATCTGTCATTTAACTGCAGATAATTACATTAAATATGTAAAATAGCCTACTAAAAGGATAATTCTCAGAGCTGACCGGACAAGACAAAACTGACTCTGTCAAGGAAAGGAACAACGATAATTGGGTTTGTGATCAATGCTCAAAGGTAGCATAAAATTTACAAAGGGAAACAGACGTTCTCAAGTGAACAAATAATAATAATAAAATGATAGCATTTTAGGAGCGCAGTTTTTTTTTCACAATAATATACTATTTCCACTAAATTTGCTCTTGACTCATCATTGGTTACCCTTGTCCACTTTTTTCAAAAAGCAGATACAGGCTATAACTTTTAAGCAGTTAAGATTTATTCTAGAAAATTTATATATATACAAGTCTGAAGATCATTTTTTGCTTCCAGTGTGCGATTTAAAACGTATTTTGTCATATACCTACCACTTCAAAGGAAATCCAGAAATCGAATTAAGCTCAGGTACCTTGTCTGCTTTTTAATAATACAAAAGACTTGTTGTTGTTGTTGTTGTTTTTTGACTGTGGCAGTTTAGTTGCATAAGTAAATATATATAAGGGCTTTTTTATGGGCCATTGAGAAATTTGCATGAGCTTTTGATCAACATTTCAGTGCTATTCATTGTACTTTACAGAGCAGCTTTATCAGATTGAGTCCGTAGTTAAGACAAGTCTTGAAAATGCTATTATATAGGTAAAAAATCAGTTTATTGTCCTTACATCAAATAATGACAAATAAAATTATATATCAAAATGACATACAAAGAAGACGTATGATTTCAAAAACGTTTGTCTCTATGAGACTGTCAAGGTAGCGGTATCAACCCTCGTTATGGGTTCAGACGTTCGATGGCGCTGAATTCTCCATGAATATATCTATGTGCATGCTATTATATATAGAAATTTTATTTATTGCAATAGAAAATAAACATATTTCTTTATTGTTTGAAATAACTGATATCCATACCCATTTAATAAATTTAGGTTCTTTTCCATGCTAAGTTCTTTGAATCTCACTTTGTGATTTCATTTTATTTTCTCATTTATGCAAACCCCAAGCCAAACAACAACCAAAATTTTCATCAGCCTAATAGCATTAACCCAAATCCAAGTTGCATCGACTTGTAGCGCTTTTGTCAATCACTTTTTTCTTTTCAATTGGAATTAATATATTGTTTCCCATTTATTTTATTTAATCATTCCGTTCCTTATACCCTGCTTCCGCAGTGTAAAAACGCACCCGTTAGGAAATAAAGACCAAACTGCTCACACTACGCGAGCAATATATTTACAACTTATTTTCGTAATGAGCAGTCGTGACTGAGTACTGAATTATTATATCTAGCAAAAAATCATCATTTGAACTCGATTTGTTCTTTATGGATTTTTAAAAGACAGTCTTTTACATTAAATGGTTCTTTTTTATTTATAGTCGACCACTTTTTCTTGTGATCCTGAAAAAAAAATATATCAAGTACTTTCCGCTAACCCCCAACATGGAAACCCCTAGCACATCCTTATCTCAGAAGCAGCAGCCCCAAACTCCAGCAAGCTGCTTGCTAAAACCCCTACCAACAACAAAAGTTACAGAGACCGATACTGAGAAACAACAACTTGCGCCAGAGCCAAAGCCGCCCTACTCGGCATTTCCAGAGAGACGGAAAAAGCTGATTTTGGCAATAGTTACTACTGCTGGCTTTCTCGGACCTCTGGCTGGTAGCATTTACTTGCCCATGCTGCCCGAGCTTCAAACCGATTTCCACGTTTCAGCCACGGTGATTAACGCAACCGTGTCTGTCTTTATGGTTGTCTTCTCTATTGCACCACTCATGTGGGCCGCCTGGGCCGACTTTGGCGGCCGCAAATTTCTCTATATGATTTCGCTTCTAATATTTGTTGCTACCTGTATTCTTCTTGCAGCGCTGCCGGCCCATATCGGTATCCTTTTTGCATTTCGCGTGGTTCAGGCCTTTGGTGCTTCTAGTGTGCAATCTCTTGGTGCCGGCACCGTTGCCGACACGATTGAGCCAAGAAAACGAGGCTCGGCTATTGCTTATTTTATGCTGGGGCCACAACTGGGCCCAATTCTGGGCCCTATCCTCGGGGGTGCCATTTCATCAGGCGGTAGCTGGCGGTGGACCTTTGGTTTTCTTGCCATTATTGGCGCCCTGGTTTGGTTCATCATATTCTTTTTTCTGCCCGAAACGCTTCGATGCCTTGTGGGCGATGGATCCGTTTACGAAAAGGGGGCCTGGATAACTAAGCCCCAGCTACGCCAGGCGCGGCTTATTGAGGAAAACGACCCCCGGTACCCACGCCCACCCAAGCCAAGTTTGCGTGGATACCTGCGGTTGATGTCATATGCCCCTGTAACGCTAGTCTCGGTCAATGCGGGTCTTTTGTTTGCAACTTATTATGGTCTGGCCGTGACCTTGGCTCAACAGCTGAAAAATACCTATGGTTTTACCACAGCGGAGACTGGCGCTGCATATCTTGTTCCTGGCTGCTCACTTGTTCTTGGCTCGCTTTCGTCTGGCCGCCTCTCTGATCGTCTTCGTGCGCGCCGTAAGGCTCGTCACCCCGATCTACCTGTAATCCCCGAGCACCGTCTCCCAATTCAAATTTTTGGGGTTTTGTTATCCATGGCTGGTATCCTCGGCTATGGCTGGATGATACATTTCAAACTGCATGTTGCTGGGGTGCTGATTTTTAGTTTTCTGGCAGGCTTTGGCATGACCTGGGTGTTTGTCACTAATACAACATATCTCACTGAGTGTGCGCCAGGACTTCCAGCCAGTCTGGTTGCAATTGCCTCGTTTTTCCGCAATATGGGCGCTGCAATTGCGTCTGTTGTTATTGAGCCCCTTATTAACCGGATGACTTTTGGCTGGTGCTTCACCGGTCTTGCTCTTATTGACTTGTTTTCAGTCACAATGGTGGTGGTACTTATGGTCAAGGGACCCAAATGGCGTCAAGAGTTGGAAAAGAAAAAACAGCTAGCAGCCCAGGCCGCCAAAACAAAAACAGAGAAATCAATAATAATCACTAACCAGCCAGCCTTTGCTGCTACAGGTGAATGTGAAGCTAAAGATGATGATTTGGCTAAAAAGCCAGAGCTCACGCAGGTAGAAGCTCACAGCGTTTCTAGTAGCTCTGAAAAAAAAACAGGAGCAGCGGGACCAAGATAACGTGAAAAAGTAACATAATTTTTAATTTGAAAGCACTTTGTCAAAAAAGAATGAGCTCAATTATTTCTCTATTATATGATACTATTAGTAGCCAATTTAGCAAAACTTAATATCCAGGCGGTGACGGCAGTACAATACTGTCAATTACATGATACAATACTTGTACTTTCAGAGAAAAGCATAAGCTATCGTGTAATGAGGTTAACTTTTATAATCGTTAATAAATTATTATTTTTCTGAATGTTGGGGAGATCATAATAAAGGGTCATTTTAAAAATGGTCAACCTACTTTATGTAACTTGTTACTGGTTGACTACAATGTTTTGGATGATTTAACAACAGTTATGAGCAAGATTAGTTAGAGCGTAATAATGCTATTCAAATTAAACAGTCAGGGCATGTATTTTATTTTGCTTTCTTTTGATTAAATTTCTCTTTGAAGAGGGTTATATGAGCAATATATATGGGTCTTAATACTAACCACCTCAATCACTGAACGGGTGGATCTACCAAAACCATAATGCAACAAAGTCTTTGTAAACAATAGAATTATTGTAAAAATATATACACCGATCCTAGCCTTCGATTACTCCAGACCCGGAATCTAGCAAAATAAACCTCAAAAAGTTGGTATGTCTTTAATTACTACAGTAAAATTATATGCCTCTGTATGGATCTGGCTGGTTGGATAACATGTACAATTCAAAAATAAAAATATGCTTAATCCATTTTTACGAGCATTTAAACTGTGTTTTTATTTTTCGTTGACCAGGAGATACAAAGCGCAGTACTGGAATCCTCCAAGCAGGAAAACATTCAGAAATCCCGGCCAATAATCGGCCACGCACGGCTGTGCCAGAGAGCAAATTACAAGTTTAGATTGAGTAAATTATTCTTGTCAGCAGTGAAAGAAACGCTGACCCACGACAAAGAAGAAATTTTCAAAAGAAAATACGCGCTAGCTTCTTCTTCCCAAAAAAGAAACTCAAAAAAGGTTATATGCTAAAAATTGTAATTGTAATTGGTTTCAGAAACTCTATAAGGTCTTGGAGGGACAAGGGCGCCTCTTCAGGGTCCAGCTCGCGGATACTATAGGCATTGACCTTAACATTGCCAGTCATATTTTCTACTTATTTTTTTAAAGAAAAATGAAAGAATCTAATGACTTGATCTAAAAAAAATAACGAGCATCTGGAATGCACCATTTATCTTTCATGGATCACCTCAATTACTGCTATTTATGCTACTGATGCCATATGCACTGTTGCAAGTGGCAGTTCGGGTGCTGAACTTGTAATATTTTGCTCATCTTTCAAACCGCAAATTCAATAAGCAATGGTCTAAATATACTCTAGTTACTCTTTTAGACAAACCAAAAAAATATCAAAAAAGCGATTTAAAACACAATCGTAAAATTCAAGTCTTGCTTATGTTTCCGTAGTGATTCTTTTTTTTTCTCGATTCGTCATTTCATACCAGACGCCTATCGTGGAAAAGAGACAGCATGGTTTATATTCTGTATTTACTCTTTAAACATGCCGTCTTTTTTAACCTGAAAAGTATTATGTTGAAAGTTCCTGGGTTTTTTCAAAATATTTGTTTTCACTAAATTATTATTTAGTATTTTTTTCCCTATAACTGACAAAATATATAAGACTATAGATATGGCCCTAAATGATGTCTTTTTTTTTTCTTTCTTCAGTCCATCTAACATTTTTTTCATTTCCATTTAAACATTGAGATTATATTGTTTTCATTGCCAAGTGCCTTTGTTGTATTTGCCTGAATCTCCCGTTTACAAGTGTCAAGTGAGCACTTTCTCTTTCTTTCTCTGCTTATTGTCAAGTGTATACACTCAATAACAAGTTTTCTAGTATTCTTATTCAAACCACATTTATTAGCTAGAAAGCCTACCCCTCGGTTGTTCTTTTAGAAAAGAAAATGTCTGATACCAAGCGCCTGGACGCGGAAACGTCCATATACGCTTCTAACTCCGATCTTGAGCAAAGCCGCACCCCCGAGGCCGCCGTCAATCAAAACACGCCAGAACCTGTTGATGAACGCCGGCTTTGGAGCACGCGCAAGTCGCTTTTAATATGGCTACTCCTCTGCTACTCTACGGGCCCCGTCAGCTCCATGTCGCGCACATATGTGCCTGCAGCCATCCAGTCTGCCGCGCACGCTCTAGGCCACCAAAAGGGAACCACAAAACCCTGTCTCCCAAAGGGCGGCACCTGCGTTGTCCGGTTTGGTGGCGGCGAGGTTGACTACAATAGCTACGTCCTGTATATCCGGGCAATTTTCACGGCTGTTGAGGGCGTCATTGCCGTCATCCTGTCTGGTATTGCTGATTTTTCAAACAATAAAAAGGTGTTTCTCATTATCTCAATTCTCCTGTTTGGCGCTGCGGCGCTGCCCTTTGCTGGTCTCACGGCCAAAACTTATCCCACGCTAATGGGGCTGTCGGCGCTGTATGGTATTATGAATGCCGTGTCGCCAGTTTATGAAATCATGGAAGGTGCCTACATTCCCATGTTTATGCGTGCACGTGCGCCCGCCAAGGGCGCCGTGGCCGAAGATGTGCGCCGCAAGCAGGTCCTCGCGCGGGGATCTTCCGTCAGTGTCCTAGGGCTTGTTATTGGCAACATCGGTGGCATCACCGCGCTGCTAATTGGTATTATTATCACCTACGGTCGGGGCTCCGCGGCGCAGGACGGATACCATAACTTTTTACTGGCCATTACCATTGCTGGTTGCATCACCATTGCCTTTGCAACCGTTTCGTTTTTTATTCTCCCGTCCACGCGTGGCCGCCCCATCCCGCCAGGCACCAACCTTGTCACGCTTCCGTTTACGCGTCTCTACGATCTAATCAAAGGCATCCGCCGCTACCCCGAGGCATACAAGCTCTGCGTTGGCTGGGTGATTTGGAATGTTGCCTACACAAACTTTTTGTCGATTTTTGGTCTGCTGTTTCGGTTCGAGCTAGGCCTTGGTAACTCTGATAAGGAATACACCATCTACAGCTTTATGACCCCCTTTGTTGCATGTATTGGCTCGCTCTCCTGGATGTACCTCTACCCCCGTCTTACCCTCCATATTAAGACTTGGGCGTATGGGTTTCTCTTTCTCTCTATATTTACCATTTTTTGGGGCTGCTTGGGTATTGGCGAGCACATTAACGTGGGATTTAAGCACCGCGCTGAATTCTGGGTGTTTGAGGTTGTTTACGTGAGCAGTAGTAGCGCAATGCGCTCGCTTAACCGGGCGCTCTACAGCTCATTGCTTCCCGAAGGCTCGGAGGCACAGTATTTTGGTCTTGAGATTGTCCTGGGTGTGGCCACGGGCTGGATTGGCACGCTGGTCAATGCCACTATTCAAAACCGCACCGGCAACCTGCGCTACCCAATGCTGCCTAATGTGTTTCTGGCCTGTATTGCCCTTGGCTTTTATATATGGGTGGACACTGACAAGGGCATGCGCGATGCGGAAAAACTTGTCGATGAAGACGGCACCAGCGAGGTTGAAGAGATCCAGACCTACGATGCGACCACCACAACCAAGCGGTGACAAATCTACATTAACCTACACTGTAATGCTACAGACGCCATAACTATAGTGATTATTTGTTTTCTTTTTGATCTAAAAAAAAAATTTCCATAGTCATAATTTGCGTAAGAACCACCAACAATAACTTCCATTAATAAAGACAAAATAATGACAAGACATATGTATATATATAAACCAAGGTTAGCAGCAACCTAAACTCTGAGACCCGACTGGCCATAACTCGGCAACCGGCTTTGCTGGTCGGCGCCGGCGCCGCTGCCGCTGGCCGAGTGGTAGTCCGAGAAGTACGGGTGCAGCAACGAGCGCTTCGCACTAATCCGCAGAGCTGGGTCATAATTGAGAAGGTTAAGCAACAGATCCGCTCCGTACTCGTCAATGCCCGGAATATGCCGGCGAATATCCTTGCGCGACCATTGTGGAAAGGTTGACTTGAAATTAGGCAGGGTTGTGACGCCAGGCCAGATATCCTCGTTAGGCGTGCCCAGCACGCGGAAGATTTGGAAAATCTCGTCAATTTCCGAGTCGCCGGGGAAGAGCGGTTTCCGTGTAATCATTTCAGCAAAGATACAGCCAATAGACCACATGTCAATGCCGGTGGAGTACTGGCGGCTGCCGAGTAGCACCTCAGGCGCGCGGTACCAGAGGGTGACAACCTCATGGGTGTAGGAACGCAGGGGGACACCAAAAGCACGGGCAAGACCAAAGTCTGCCACCTTTAGATTGCCCTCCTTGTCAATAAGCAGGTTCTGGGGCTTGAGGTCGCGGTGAAGGATGCGGTGCGAGTGACAGTAGCGGATACCCTTGATCAGTTGAATCATAAACTGCTTGACCATGTCGGCGCCTAACCCGACGCCAGATGGGATAGCCTCCATGTACTTCTTCAGGTCCATATCAAGAAACTCACACACAAGATAGAGCTTATGGCCATCGGTATGCACAATATTAAGCAGCGAAAGAACGTTTTCATCATGCATCTCCTTTAGTAGTGAAATCTCGCGGATAGCGGTGGACGGGACGCCCTCGTCCTCAGCCTCAAGGCGGATCTTCTTAAGAGCAACAACACGGTTGCCGTTCTTGATGTCTCTGGCCTTGTAAACAACACCGTAGGTGCCTGGAAGAAAGGGGTTAGTTAGGGTGACTTTTGAACCAAGGAAGGGGCAACTCGCGTACCTTCGCCGACCTTCTCAAGCTTTGTGTAATCAGAGAGATCGCCCATAGTGTCCTAAGTGTCCGTAAAGGGTGTGGGTAGTAGCTGAAATAGGTATTAATTAGATGCAATGGTTGGCGCTGGTAATTGAGCAGAACGAGTGCGCAGTGCAGATGGGGGGTGTGGTGGTCAGCGAGGGCGGCGGCGGCAACTCCTTTGATGAAGCTGTCGATATTGTTTTTTTTTTTTTTTTTTGTTTGTTTTGGAAAAGGGAAAAAAAAAAGTTTTCTGAAAGGAAAACGAAAACAAACCTCAAACAATATCAGTTCTGGATCAGATCCGCAACAATAGGCTGCATCTTAGTCTTAGCGGCCCCAGCGATCGTGGAAAAAAAATAAAAAAAATTCAAATAAATAAATAAAACACATTTCATAGTTTCACGATAAACAGCAGCAGCCTGGAAGATCATAGCTCTTAGAGTTCTGTGCGCACGCCTGATATGTGCGCATGTGGGCTGCCCACGTCCATTCCGGGTTATCAGTTATGGGCCTGGACCGCACACATCTGCAACATTTTTACATTAGAATGCTGGCATTTGTAAAGTTTTTTATTTTCTTCATTATGGTAATAATATTACTTGATATCTCTTTTTTTATTATTATTTAACCGCATCCACGCCAAGGGCGGCCGGAGAGGTGCCGATCGGCCCTTACTGCTGCTTGGCCAGACGCTCAGCCTTACGTAGAGCTCTCTTGCGGATATCAACATGCATGTTGTAGTTGATTCCAATGACGAGCTTGCTGAAGACACCAACGGTCGCATTGATCCACCAGTGCATCAGCGCGTGCGACCAGTAAGGGGTCAAAGTAGCGTATCGTTCCTGAGCGCCCGCACGTCTGGTACCAGCGTTACGCAGAGCTGAGTGGACAAACTGCTTAGGGTTGGGGATGAGCGCCGAAGTACGGCGAATCTTAGACATGGCAGAAGTAACGAGGTAAGAAAGCACAATCTGGACCTCAACATTCTGGGGCGCAAGCTCGCTGGCAAGTGCATTGTTCCAGGCCTGGAGGAAGGCCTTGGAGCCGGAGTAAGTTGCGAGCAAAGGAGTGGGGGTGAGGCCGGAGAAAGATCCCATAGTCATGATCAGACCCTTGGGAATATTTTTAGCAGCCTTTACAGAAGCAACAATCTTGGGGGCAACAGCCTGGGTGATCTTGAGAGTGGCGGTGTCGTTAACAGTAATAATGTTCTGAAGCTCCTCCTCGGTGGTTTCAAGGAAGGGAACAGGAATGGAGTGGCTCTGGCCGACATTGTTGATCAGAACGGTGACGGAATCAAGAGAGTTGACAAGCTTTGAAAGAGCCTGGTAGTTCTCAGGCTTGTCGGTGGACGCATCAAAGGCAAGATACTTGGTCTCAACCTTGTATTTCGAAGAGATCTCTTCGGCAAGAGCAACGAGCTTGGATTCGGTTCTGGAGACAAGGACGACATTGAGGCCCTTTTTGGCCAATTGAATGGAGAATTCCTTACCAATACCATCAGAGGCACCAGTAACAACAGCCCAGGCACCGGTCTTAGCACCGTAACGCTTGAAGTTGGTAGCGGGGAGAACAAAGAGATCAAGAAGCAGCTTGGTGTAGCTGAGAACCGACAAGGTGAACTTGAAGAGGCCTAAGAAGGAAAGACCGAGGATAGCGGCGGTGGGAAGAGGGTAGTCCCGGGCATTTTCGCCAATGACTTCGTAGATATATTCAACAATTTCGCACATGATGGAGATGCTGAAGAGTGTTTCAGAAGAACAATTGATGAGGGAAATGAAATAAAATGAAATAAAAAAAAAAAGTGGAGGAAGTTTCGCTTAAGAATAAAAAATTAAAAAAAAAATGTTGGAGATTATAAGGGTTAGGGCCTATAATGTCACCCTTCGACAAACATAATCAGATACTCGGCAATAAAAGCAAGGTCTAATTCGTTAGATAATAAACAATAAAAACAATATAATCTTAGAATAACAGTATGAAAATGATTCAATCAACTACAGAATGGGTATCCAGAAGAAAGCGATTCTGCTCTTGAACTACAATCAAGTAGATCTACGCATTCACATATATGATCTAGTGGGTATAACGTCTGTTGATCATGTATCCCCACCGTTGAAAGGGACGGTAAGTACAAAGAAACATTAACACTAAGTAAAGTGGTCGGTTTTAATGCAAACATATATCGTACATGACAAAGAGAAATGAATATGTTTATATTTATATATATTTGATAGTAGTTAAGACTTGTACCATAAATCTTTTTGTTTTCACCGAAGTGTTTACCATGAAATCATTTTCAGTGCTAATTATAATATTAAGATATAACACTTGAAGCTTGTTATTATTGTTGTTTTTATCCATGTTGTGTGAATGTAGAATGTACAGTGTATATTAATCAGAAATCAAAAAAACCTAAATCAATCACAACGTTGGAAAAAGATAAAATAAAAAATAAAAGATAAGACAAATATTCCATTATTTTCCTAAATCCTATCTCATAAGTTATTTAGTTTTGCTGACAACGTCGCTGGGCTGTGATTTGCTAATTTTTGCCATTTCTTAGTCAGAGTAAATTGTAGCACTGACAAATTTCATCACGTAAAAAAGCCTTCAATCTGACCAATCACTTCCCATTGTATTACCTAACCCCACTGTATTGATTGCTTTGTAAGTTGCTTAAATTTTATGACAAATAGATTTTTAATTTTTCCTTCCTTTTCTTTTTTTTCCTTTTTTCCTGCTTTTTTTTTTCCATTCATTGGTTTACTATATTTCGCTCTTCCATCATTATATTTACGAAGTACCTGTCTTCTGCAAGTTTAATATCATTTATATAAATTCATCTTCAAGTAAGTCGTTGTCGGGATCACGTCCCGTACTCTGCTTTAAAGGCACTATCTTTTCGTGTTTTTCTTTTTGGTTTCCTTGATCTCCCAACTGGTTACGCGTTGCTTATCAAATGAAACCCCCGTCAGCCACCTAACTCTACCCGTATCATGTCATCACCATGTCATCAGGTCCCATAACTCAGACATTCGCGTTCGCTTATTCCTGATAATGACTTTTGTAACAATAGAATCCATGACAGAACTTGGACATGGTTCGTCATGGACCACCATTGGCTGGTGGCAAACCTCATCAACACGAAAAGGCTAGAGAGCAGAAAATTTTATTTTTATTTTCTGGTACTAACCCATCACCTAGAAAATGGCTATTCACACTAATAACTACCCCTGGTCTGGCGTCGAGGGAATGGACTCTGAGAACAAGAACCTTATCGACTCTAACACCACCATTGATCCCTCTTTTAGCCAGTCCCAACACGGAAATGGTGATGACTCCGCCTTCAACGGAGATCATGCCGCTCTAGCTGTTGCCAAGGCCCAACAGGCTCAGGCCCAGGCCAAGGCCCAGGGCGCGTCCGAGGCCCAAGCTGAGCAGCAAATTCACAGCCCATCCCAGATCATTGGCCAGGCTGCCCACTCTGTCGTCTCTCCCGTTGGCCACTCCCCCACTGGTTCCGGTGGTGGCCAGGGTCTTGAACTCGGTCGCCAGGGGCGTCCTCTGAACAACACAAAGCGCGCACAGCAGAACCGTCAGGCACAGCGCGCTTTCCGCCAGCGCAAGGAGCTTTATATCAAGGACCTTGAGGCCAAGGTCACTGAACTCAAGAGCAGCAAAGACACTATCGACGCTCTTAGACAGGAAAACATTCAGCTCCGTGACTACATTCTGGCGCTACAATCGCGTCTCATTGAGCATCCCGGCGGTGTCCCGACTCCGCCCGCTGTCTACGCGCGCCAGAACGCTAACGAAATGTATCTCAAGAATGAGAAATAATGTCCTTCCTTTCCTCCATTTTGATTTTGTTTGAATTGTTTTTTTGTTCTTGTAGTAAAATCTATTACTTTTTTTTTTTTTTCTCTTCTCGTTTTATGCTTTCTATATAGCTCCTAATAAGATATTATTATCTTTTATTTCTTTACTTGACTACTGCCAGTATTTTAGAATTATGAAAATGAGTCTAGCTGAAAGGACCCAGAGACCTCAGGCTGTTTACCGGGCGTCCGTAATAACAGTGGATCAGCATCGCGGTCGCTTGACAGGCTGGATGATTGGTCGGCACTACTAACGTACAAGCCCTTGGCAATGTTAGTCCGTGCGCGCTCTTTGAGGTAATGCTCGAGCACAAGCGAGTTGCGACTATTTGCTTTATACAAGGCGCCGGCAATTGACCCCAAAATCGGAGTGATACCAAGCAAAAAGTCAAGCACGATGTTACCAGTCATCTGCGCCAACAGAAAAACTGGGAGACCACCATCGATGCGGTTGGCAAGCCGAACCACAGTAAAGGATAAATACGCATTCATAACATCACCCACCAGGGGGATCAGCCCAATCACGGAGGTCCACCCCAGTCGGTAGCCACAAAACGAAAAGAGATAGTCGAGGTTCCATGCGCGCCTTGATACCCGCTGCATTATTTGCGAGTCATTTACCGAAAGACCCTCAGTCAAAGGCTTCTTGCGCACGCGCTTAGTCTTGGTCCGGCCAAAGCTTTGAATCTCCACCAACTCATAGTAAGGATCCTCGGTACCAAAATTGTTTTTGATGGTCTCTTTGAAGACCTATATAGATGTTGCACGCATTGATGTGTGGTTAGTAAAGCAGCCTGAGATTGTTTAGAATTGCGATTTTCTTTTTTTTTTTTTTTTTTTTTTAAAAAAAGAAAAGAAAAAATTACAGTTTTTTTAGTTTTTTTTTTTTTTTAAATTTCTTAAGAATAAAAAACATTTAGCTTAATAATATTTTTTAAAAACATTTTTTTTTTT
>Ga0160505_100984_pt1 | contig 14216 bp, 10 predicted proteins | sample DIDeMG_FD_108225 | JGI IMG/M metagenome (GOLD analysis project Ga0160505, IMG submission 108225) | Enriched chicken feces microbial communities from UW Madison campus, WI, USA - DID2874_E49_Stillage MG | ecosystem: Host-associated > Birds > Digestive system > Large intestine > Fecal ... | reverse complement strand
ACATATTTTTTAATTTTTTAAAATATAAATTTCCCCCCCGTGCTTCATCTCCTTTTTAAAATATTTTATATACTTAGAACATGTTCATTTTTTTTTTTTTTTTTTTTTTTTTTTTGTATTCAATCACTGTTACCAACTGGAAACCAGACAGACAAAATTCTAAGGCAAGTGTTCCCGCTGCTGGGACATTTTTTAAACCAGATCTTAAAAATCTGTAGGGTATTTCAGATCAGTATTGACAAACTATACCAGACCGCTATTGCAGTTTGATAACAGTAAGCTAGCACATAGTTATAAGGGTAAGACATACACACATACACGCACACACGTGCTGTGATGACAAGAGCTATACAAGAAAACTGAACAGCTTCTTTTGAAGAGAAATACGAGGAACTTAAGTGTACTTTTCTGTAACACTCTTGTTGTGATGTCCCGAAATCGGTTGTCCCAATGTCCCAAAGTTTCGGGTATTGATCCCGCTGTTCTTTTTTTTTTCCCATGAGTTTCACCAAAACAGTAAATATCATTAGTACCACTGTGTTTGCAAGTTAAGCAACAAAAAAGGCTTTTATTCTACGGGATTTGTGCGTCTATCCTTGTTTTTAATACAAGTGTAATTAAAAGTGAAAATGACCTAACTATGCATAGAGACCAAACCTCTGGGTACTCCAAAGGGTAAAATCAAAACAGTCATGTTTCAGCTAGAAAGCTTTTACGCCGCTGCTTGGTGTTACGTGTGTTGGAGAGGAACAAATCCATTTTCCAGATTTATAAAGTGGATGCACGGCCAGTGAGGCTCCGTCAAACCAACTAAACCTGTTATGCTTGCTTGCTACAACGACTTGTCGTGCAATCGGAGATCCAGCAGCACAATCCGCCTTGATGCTCCACTATCAATCCTCCACAAAAAAAGATAACTGATTGGAGGTAAATCCAACAACCGGTTCAGGCCATTTAAATGATCGGTGGGAACGGTCAGGTGGCCGGTTTCTAGTTTTCACGTTAGGTGAATAAAAATAGTTTGATACATGATATGTGATTCAATAACTGAAAAAAAGACAAGTAATTTCTTTTCTAGATTTTTTTTTACAGCTTGACTTTAGTTGAAAATACTTGCCGACCGTTTGGTCGATACATATCCAAGATTTGGAACTAAGGCTGTAGAGTCTATGCTTTGTTGTTACTTTTTTTTTTTAACATACGTGATATAAAAAATGCCCTAGAATGAAATAACGGCTTTTCTTTGCCGATTCTGCTACAGGTTAGGAATGCAAGGAGTAAGGCGTCGGTACATACTGTACGATTGACAAGCCACTAAAATTAACCTCCTCCCATTAACTCTAGGTTTCAGTTGCCTTTTACTGTTATTGGGTAAAGTCAGCTTGAAAATTAAAAAAAAAAAAAAGAAAACGGGGACTACTTTATGCAGTGGATAGATAAATGGATAATCCGTTTATTGTCATTAGATCAAAGAATTGCAAACAAATTTATATAGAAAATGACATACATATATGAATTTCGCAACATTTGTTTTAATGAAACTGACAAAGCAGCGACGTCAGCGCATATTATAAGTTCAAGTGTTTGATAGCGCCGAATTCTCGATGAATAATTCCATGTGTGAAGGGAAATCTGAGATACGCAACACCCGGTAGGTCATACCAGAAATTAAGAGCAAAACATTAACAAGCTGCTCTAGGAAAATTCTTGGTAAGATGCTCAGTTATTTCCAGTTGACCACATTCACAATGACGACTTCGCTCGCTGATGAACCTCATTTGGAGATACTTTTCCAGAACGCCATGACCTCTGCAAAGCTGAAACATGTTACTAAAGCTGTGACAAGGCACAGTACCCATGAAAGATCCCAGTGGGTTGAGGTAGTTTCTTCCATACCGTTTCCTTTCAGTGGTGGTGTAGCACTGGCGGTGTTCACCTGATGTTTCGTAGTCTAATTGGCATTCACCCCACGAAGCAACATGCAAAGTGGCTTTAAGCTTTTGCAAAGCTTTGTGAGATTTTTTATCGTAACCATACTTTAGCTGCTTCCATGATGAACACTTAACCCAATATTTGTCATCTTCAACACCATTTATTTGCTTGACTCTAAGAAAAAGTCTTTCAATGTCACACTCTGCTGTTTTGCTGCGGTTGGCGAGGTTCCAGGATTTCTCGGACTCCCATCTCGAATGGTCCTGATGGCAAATCGGTCACGGGTTTTTTTTTTCCCTTCGTATGCTCACTGGCAAGATTTCAGCATCACGTTGCATTGTCCTAGTTGGCACAGACTTCAATACTCCTAAATTTCTGTATAAGCAAATGCCCTGAAATTTCTCAATTTCATCCTTCCACTGACCGGTCGGTTTGTAGTACCAAACTGGGTTTAGCATATGAAAATATTTTAATCGCACACAAGAAATGTAAAAACTGGTTTATAGTTTAGCAAGAGATATACCATTGTATACACTACTGAACTTCCCTATAATTAACATAACTTTCTTAACCTTGGCCGTGATTTTTTTTGCGTTCTTTTGGAGTTTGAGCCTACAGTCAAGCGTCACTTCCAGAAACTTGAAACTTTTCTGTGTTTGTCGTTTGCCTAAGCTGGTAGTTGGTAGCATAAGCCTTCTCGGATATCGTTTCTTCATTTCTTCCCGGCTGTCCGTGTTTGGGTTCGTGAACATGCCATAATCCTAGTTCATTACTATAGTCAAACTCAATGTGCTACTGTGCTACCTTTGGGGGACCCATTAATGGCAGATCTGTAATAACTTGCATAGTGTTGTAGTCTTATCAATAGACTTCCCGCCCTTATGGATAATAATGTCATCAATAATGGCGACAACAGAAGCACCCGTCTCAATTCTATTGTACAGGAAGGTCGTGTAACCCAAAAACAGAAGCGGTGAGATCTGCGACCCCTGGGGAACACCTGAATCCATATGCCTGGGTTCTATTGCCTTACCATCGATACTGAAGCTAGTTCTTCATCTGCTTGGGAAAAAAAAAGTTCACCGAGCATCTGGCGGCCTCTGGGAGACCCATTTCTAGCATAGCTTTCAGCAGAACACACTTGCGCACATTATCAAATGCTCCCTCCATCTCTGTGTCAATAGCAAGTACAGGTATAATACAATCCTGTCTTTGGTTTTACTTGAGCGTAGCTTATCAGTTTCGGGCGAGCATCAGCCATAGAGAACCCGTTGCGTCCGCCAAACTGCTGTTTCGGTATAGTATCAGTTGTCAGCGATGCTAGTCTTCTTTGGAAAACCTTCTCAAGTGCTTTTCCCAATCAGTTGAGTTATATACTTGAGCGGTGAGACCTCATGAGTGTTTCAGGTTTGTTTGGCTTCCTCGGAACTACTGTCTGGTCTACATGAAGGGCCTTCGGGTAACATACTAACACATTCACGGGTGATGATACAATTGTAAAAACTATCTGTAGTCAGCAATTGATAAGTTCAACTCCATATTTCATTTCCATTTATTAAAAACTTTTTTTTTTTTTTTTTTCAATTGGCATTCAGCCAACCATTACTCAAACCCAAATCGTAGTGTAAAGTATATTAAACCACCTCAAGTAAATAAAATACCAATAAATATTAATAAAGGCTGTAGATGAAAGTATTAACTGCCTATTCAAATGGCCCTATTAATTAGGCGACAGCTGTTTTGGTAGTTCCCCCTAATCTCGCTCGGGATATATGACCTATTGAGTACGCAAGCCTCTTCTTCTCGGTGATAAAGGGCCCCTCATCTTACCAGAACTATAGACTACTAACAACCAGTTTAGCCAAAGCTACCCCATCAATATATATATATATATACACATGTGTATATATAGTAAGGTTATAAATAAACATAGGGAAAATAAAAAAAGATTGCACACCACTCTATAATGGTGTGGACTAAATATATACATGGATACCAGCATTGTGGTACCACCTTCAAAATATTCGTTGTTCCAAAATATACAGCTGCCAATGTACATCTCAGCGACCTTGGAATAGACCCAAACAAAGTTATTTTTGTTTTTAACTTTGCTATCAAAGTAGTTTAGTCCAAAAGCTATTTTTCTTTTAATTTTTTTATTTATTTATTTTTTTACAACATGGGTATCACCAGTATCTCTGAACTGTCAATAACTTTTTAGCAGCGAGTTTCAAGATTTTTGCTTATATTATGTTTTGTTATAAATTTTATGGGCCATCATTTGTTCTCTTTTCACAACAAAACAACAAAAAAAACACACATTAAATAATAAAATATATTACATTTATAAATATAATAACATGGACCAATAGCAAATATTGCTGCAGATTGCCACAATGCAATAGGGTATGCTGCTCTACTGCAGGCACTGGAAACTAATAAAAAGCGATCCAGAGCTGCCCCCCACAAGGGATAGAAAGAGACACTGCCATTGTAAGTGATTAATTGAACTGGATTTCATTACAATTGTCACCGCTGCTACCGTTGCTACCAAACCTGCACCAACACTAGATATGACCTTCGGGATTAGTGACTCGCAACACTTTTCGCGAGTAGTCGTGTTCGTCCTGCAAACTACGTATAGAGTTACTATGATCCCAGCGCATGTACATCTTTCCCGGGTCAAGACGCTGGTCAATCTCGAGCGGCACAATAGTAGACATATTGCTGGCTCTCTTTTCATCAGCAGTCATTGATCCACCACCGGGCCCAATAATGTTCGGGGCGTTAACAATGTTGTATGTTGTTGAGTTTACCTCGCTGAATGAAGTAGGGGAACCTTTGCCGCTTCGTGGCAAGTCGTATGCAACGGGTGTCTTGTTTTTGAATTTCCGTCGTCGGCACAGAAGGAAGATAAGTAGCATGATTAGCACTACAGAAACCACCCCTACGACTGTAAACACTCCGGCAACGGCACCTTTATTATCAAAAAAGGAATTTTTGCGCGAAGGCTCCTGCAAAGTATCCGGAGCCGAAGTGGCTTCTAATGTACTTGATTGAGGGGCAGTTTCAACAGTGCTACTGTCAGTGCTGGTGCTTGATGGTTGGCGGGTGATAACCAGTGTTTTTGGCGATCCGGTGATTGTTACTACAGAAACAGCGAGCGAGGAAGAGGATCCCGACGTGACTTTTGATGATAAGGCCGTACTTGAAATCGTGGATAATGTGGATGGTCTGGTGCTTGATGATGTAATCAACGAAGTAGTCAGTTCTGTGGACGTGGTTGATAATGTAGTTAATGATGAAGACGTTAGCGTTGTTGACGATTTTGTCGAGCTTGTGGATGTTGTGGTGCTACTTGAAGTTGGTGATTGCGACGACGAAGTAGATGCAGCAGATGATGTGGACAGCGGTTTTGTTGACGAGGCTTTCGTTATGCTCGACGACGAGGCTTGCGCAATGCCGCTCGGATTGTTGAGAAGAATGTAAGCATAGTATGAGTCCTTTTTGTTACCGCATTTGTCACTAGGATAGCCCTATAGAATTGGTTAGCAATAGATATTAAATCAGAAAACATTACGGGGACTCCATAGAGGGTTATTACTCTAATATATAGTGGTAATAGTGATCCCAAGGGGCTGACGTCAAAGAAAACTTACTGGGCATCCATCCGAACAGTCAGACACACTGACTTGATCATTATTAGCGGGTGTAAGATTGGAACACCAGCACTGTTTGTCTAGCATGACAGCATAGGCATACTGAGCACAATGGTCAGAGCAGAGACCATTTGACTGAAACGTGCTAACATTAAGTGTCGAGAGGTCGGCAGAATTGAAGGTCGCGCAAAGGTCAATGCTTTGCGCTACCGAAAGCAACAGACCGTCAAACAAGAGGAGCCGGGTAAGCTTCATAATAATAACCGGTATTTGAAAAAGAGCAATGTATGATGATGATGCAAGAGAATGATATGATGATATATTAGAGTATCATCGGTGATACGAGAAATCAAGTTAATGAATCCCAGATAGAAATATCAATGTAGTAATAAAGAAATGAAAAGGTGAACAGAAGGAAAGTAGAAATAAAATTTGAAAGGAAAGGATGTAAAATTTTAAAGATGGGCATATTTCCATTTATATTTATATATATATATATGTGTATATATTTATAAATTATTTATTCATTTAATTTTTTTTTTTGCGACGACATCATCGAGGTGATATTTCTTTTTTGATTGTTTGCAAGCAAAAAAAAAAAGAAATTTGGCATTTTTTGGTCAACTAAGAAAAAAAAAGGTACCGGAAACAATTACTATGTATGGGTAAACTAAAAACCAAGGTTAACAAATCTAAAATTCTACACACTAACCACATGCAAAGGCTCTTCTTGCTCAGTACACGGACTGAACATGATCTTTGCCAGCTGTAGTTGACCAAATGGTTACTGGTGTTGGCTAGTAATGGTTTAGCGTGGTTAACAAAGGTTAGATGATTTTAATGGCGTCACTAAGTAGGTTAGAAAAATCGCATACAAAAATGCGGTTTGATCAAAACCCATTTAGCTTCGAGTCATCAGAACACTCATGGCCCAAGTCTTCTACTAACAACGTTCTATTAGATGTGCCTCGTTCCGGGCAATATTAGCTACTTTAGCTAAAAAAAAAATTAAAGTCAATGTTTTATGAAGCCTTCGAGCTCGATGTACTATAAGTACTGTTGCTACTTCCAAGAGTCATTGGTTAGCAGCACTACACAGTTCTTTTTATACTTTACATTTATATGCAACAATACAGAACACTCGTACAAACTGGTTATATACTGCCACAATGACTGCTATCTGTGTATGTAAATCCTGTTTATTTGTTTTAAACGCCCTGAATCAGCTGAAGACTCGAGTGGAAAGTTTATCAGAACCGAGATTGGCGGTCTCATATACTCCAGGAGATGGTGAAACATCCAAAGAACAGTCCAGACAACCTAGTTATTGAAAGTCTACTGTGTTGCCAGTACCAGGCTGCCCTTTTTTGGAGCTTGTTAGTCATAGTTCCCGTTGTTGGAAGCTGGTGAGTTTTGGGTCCCATGCTGTTCATAATTTTGAGCTTTTAACTTTCGATAGTGATCATTGTCTCTGATATATGTAACTGGCGCTAGGAAGCGTCAAGGCCTAGTAGGAAAGCACTAGCTGCTGCTACAACCACTTTATTCCTCGTGCCATATTCATGTTTCTTATCCTTTTGTATGAAGCACGGGTTGCATATCAGCAATGATTTTTAATAAGCTGGGTCCTCTTTTTATTTTTTATTATTTTTTATTATTTTTTTTGTCAGGGTCCACGCGTTGACCCACATCGCCATTATCGAGTTTTTTGACAGGCAATTGCCGCACCAGAAAACATCAAGAAGCCCCCCATGGTATCATCAATATTTTCAGCATCCTCGTTGAGTCTGTTGTTTGTTTCCCTGGTTGACAGCATGCTCTATTACTTGGTTAGTCGAAATATCGTTACGAACAGGCAATATTGTCTCAACAGTTCTGCTCAAATTTGCTGTTTTTACTAGACAAGGCGGCCTGTGTTGCGTATCGGCGTAAGTATCCCGCAATGCATCCAATGCATTGACAAACAAAATGTTTTGTGCATAGTGAAACCTATAAGCAAAATAAGAAAACGGACTAACACCGTAATTAAACTAATGGTTTTTTTTTTTTTTTTTTCGATCATCATTGTTTTTCTTATACATCTTTTATTAATCATTTTCTTTCCTTGTTTCCTCTTCCTCTTCTCCAACCACCATCTATCTCATCCTCTAGGTCAATTACTAAATACATTCTTCATCTCGTTTGCGTGAAAATTCGACTATACAGATTTTTTTTTTTTCCCATCAGTCATCTTTAGCCAAACAATTGCAGAACATACAAAATGGCCTCAAAACCAGACACAACAACAGCCGAAATTTACTATGATGATAAGAAATTGCACTCAAGTGTACAGGTGGCTGGCGAGTTTAGTTCCTGGGATCCATTGACTTTGACGAACTCTGAGTCATCTACTAGATACTCAATCATTGTGAAGGACCTCATTCCGGGTCATAGTTATATGTACAAGTTTATCGTTGACGGTGAGTGGATTCTAGCGAGCGATGGTAGACCCATCACCGATGACGATGAGAGCAATATCAACCATTTCTTAGTAGCGCCAGCCTTGGAAGAAGAATCTACTGCTCCAGTTCCTGCGACCGCTCCTGAAAGTGTTACTTCGGTTCCATCAGCCCAGATTTCTTCACAGCCTGAAGATGTTGATGAAGAAGAACCCACTGTTAAGGAAACAGCTTTTGATGCTGAAGAGGAGCCCAAAGCACCCACCCCTACTCAATCACTCGATAAGGACGAAACATCTGTTGCTGAATCTTCAGCTTCTTCCGCCAAGGTTACGAGCGGTGATAAATCTCTGCCTGTAGTAGAGACAAAACAGCCAGAAGTGATCACTAAACCCGAGGCCGTCCAACAGCTCGAGCCAGAGCAGGCTGTACCAGATAAAGCAGCTACGCCACTAGAAAAAGCCAAAGAAATTGAGCCTGCCGCTGCTGCCGATGCTTCTACTGCTCATGTAGAAGCTCTCGCCACCACTGCTTCAGCCGCTCCGTCTACCAACACTACTACTACTACTGCCGCTTCTGGTGAGGATATCAGAACGCCTGATGAGGCTTTACAACGTACCCCAGAAACAGTAACGCCCGTCGAGCCCGTGGAGCCTGTTAAGGCCGTGGATTCTGTTAAGCCCGTTGAGCAGGTTGAGCAGACTAAAGATATCCCCGCAAAAGAAAGTCCTGCAGCTGCAGTTGACGCATCAGCAGTTGCTCCCTCCACTAATAACATTGGCAACCAGCAGCCGGTTGCTGCCACTACCCACGAGACCGCCACCACGGACTCGGTGTCAAGAAATTCGTCCCGTAGCGCTAAAAGCCTGCCGAGTACCGACTCCAGCACAGGTAAGCATGCTGATGGGCAATCTCATCATACCAATTCCAATCAGCAAGAACAAGACACTAAACCTTCTTTTGACACCCCAGCTCCTGCTACTACTAGTACTGCCACCACCACCGGTGCTGCTACCAACACTAACGCTAGCGATTCCAGCATTGCTAATGAGCCCGCAACCGGCGAAACCGATGGCCACAAACGGAGCTGGCTTTCGCGATTCTTTGGCTTTTTTGTGCGTCTCTTCAAGTAAGTTTTTGTTTTTATTTTTTTTTTATTTTTTTCTTTTGTTTTATAATTGTTTTGTCCTGGTTTTAACCTTGTGTTCCCTTCACTTTTTTTTTTCTTTCTCGTTGTTGCTACTATAGATCTCTGTTTAATAGGTAATAAATTGATTCAAGCTTGACCATCTAGTAGCCAAGTATAATAAATAAATAAATAAAAAAGTAATAGTGTATTAAGAATTACGTTGACACAACAGATACAGACAAACTAAAAAGAAATAAAAAATTAAAAGACTCAATAAAGAAATTTTTTTTTTGTTTTTGTTGTTTTTTGGTCTTTTGTTTAGGCGGGAAGTTTTTTTTGTTTGTTATTTGCTTGTTTGTTTGTTTTGTTTATTTGCTTTTGTTTCCGTTCCCGCTATAAACAACGATCGGTTCTTTTTGAACCAACTCAACTAAGCTGCTGTTGCTACTAGACCTAAACCTGAGTCATGGTGGGGACACCAGTTCTCGGGGTAGTGTTCTTTCTGCCGCCTCTGGTAAAGGCACCGCTCGCACCCATATTAAGAGTTGAAATAACAATTTGGGCAATGGACAAGAAACACGCAAAGTAGAGGAACGAAATGGCTGCTTGTGTTCTTCTGCAACGGTCACCAGAACCTTGAGTAATGGGGTTGTGGTCAAGGAACTCCTGGTTTCCACATGAATGGGCGCGAATTGACGCAGCGAGCGCTGTGGCACCGGCAAAGGTAAAGACAAAATCGAGAAAGTCAATAGCGACCAACACAATGGGGAAGGCCAAAAACTGGATGAAGGCTGCAAATATTCCATAGAAGAATCCAAAGGCGAGCCCAAATACACTTGCAAAGAGAGCAAAGTTAACCTGTGGGTTGGTGCGATCTCTATCGGCAATGAGACTAGCAGTCAGACCAAGCACAATAACAAGGAAGACAAAGAGAACTACTCTGAGAGCGGGGTCAACGAATTTATTGGGCATTGTGGTTCAATTGGGTTGTGGTGGTGATATATAACTATGGTGTGGTTATTGTAATCCTGGCGTTTGTAAAACGTAGATATACTCGACGAACTTGAACAATCGAAAAAAAAAATTATTAAAACGAGTAAAAGAAAGAAAATCTCTAGAACAGAAAAATTAGAGGATTTCAATTGCTTAAATACAAAAAAGATCTTGTACATTTTTTTTTTTAATTTGAAAGATGTTATAATCTTATTTCCAATTAATAAAAAAATCAACTGGGTTGAGTATGGCCTGGTGCGGCCTTTGGGTTACTGTATTCGTTTTAGGATTTTTGTGTTGTCTTTGTGCATTTACATTCATCCTGTTATGCTCACACATCACGGTATCTAAGCTACAATCCGGTTACCCAGGCGTTTTGTATAAATCCAAAACGAGGTTTGAAGCCGGCCAACCAAGCAGAAAGGGTCGTGAAACTAGTTCATTCTAGGCTGAATTTAGCATCTCATAGCCATCAACCATAACCTCGATGTGTCGGAGTGGCATCTGTTGATGTTGGCTTGTTAACATGGACTCAATCGTACAATGGCATCAATTGGGTAAAAAACCACTGTTATATAGGGTTTGCAAAAGTTCCAAAGCCACGATTATTGCTATACCAGCTGCCACCTACACAATGATTATATATATTTGTAAAAAGTCCATACTGCAAGAATAAAATTGTTATTTATGCTGCATTACAATTGACTATCCTAGGACCAAGCGCTGCGAGACTAATGACCTGTAGGAGATTGTCTCGACTTTGCTTTCATTATTCTTACCGATTCCTTTTTTTTTTTTTGGGATTTCTTCTCAATGTCGCCTCATGAGCCCGGTAAAGTTTAAACAAAAAAAAAAAAAGACGCAGGCTTGTGGCATATAAAGACAGACGAAAGGCTGACAAATGGTAGTCCACCATACCCGGCCAGCACCGAGAGCTGGAAAACCGCACGAGATACTGACTGCGACAAGGAAATGAGCATGTGCCCAGCTTCTGTCAGCTTACCAATGCCATACCAAACCTTTCCTTATACCATGGGGGCATTTGCGCAAGTTGCGCTGACATTCAAATAAACTATTTTTTTTGGGTACTACGACAGACAAGGGCAATTTAAAGAAAGTTGGTTACAAAGTTAAGCGTCACCAGCTTTCCGATAGAGAAATTAAAATGTAGAAGTTCAAACAGAGAAATTCAAATAGAGAAATTCAAATAGAGAAATTCAAATACACACATGCCACGCCTAGTACAAATATCACTTGCAGATCCAGTAGTAGATAGCAATAGATAGCAATGTGGTTTCCTGTTTATTTTCATTTCAGACTTGTTTCTGACATGATATCTTTTTCCGTCTGCTCGTAAAACACCGCTATTTGAAATCCACAGACTATCAGATGACCGATTTGCATAATTATTCCATAGCGTGAGTTTACTATACTTTTATTTATTTCCAAAAGATTCCTAATCAGGAACGTGATTCATCCCCGTATCTTTTGCTGATTTTAATGAGCGTTGATGAAAAATCAGGACCAATGCTGCTGTGCTACTGGCAAAAGCACTTGCCAATTCTATCATCATTAATGTAGTGGTTGTCAAACTGTCTTTTTACAAAAAAAAAAAAAATAAAAAATAAAAAATAAAACCGTTGACAATGGTTACTGTGAATGCGGCATGGCGTGTACATGTGCACTCACCACCATACTGTACCTTTAAGCCAACTGCGGCTACAAAAAAAGAAGCTCTTAAGAACGTGATTGGTGGTTAGGGGTCATTGCTAAGACGCAGTCTATCCACCGCAGTGCTTTTATAGCTTTAGCAATTATCTTGCATTCGTTTATACACAATGTTTGGCAACAATTAGGTCAACTACCGGTGCTCCGCAACTAATATCTTGTATTAGCCCTAGGTTAAGAAAGACACACATGTAGACCATTTTTAATAAGTAGATGTATGTCTTGTAATAGACACTACGCAGGGTCGTGTGGGGGTGGTACTTGAAGAATCTGGTAGGATCAGCAATACGTAGGCGTTGCTTTCAAAATGAGCTCATCAAGACCTCCCCAAAAAAAAAAAAATTACAAAATAAAACACTTCATTTGCAGCCTTGTTGCCTTTACCATTTCAAGCTCAGCTCATAAAAATGATGTGCAAACTTTTTTTTTTTTCGGAAGTACATGTCTTGGTCCGGCTTCCGCGTGTATATATATATGTGTGTGTGTGGGTGTTGCGTGTGTACTAAATCCGGCGGTATTAACTCTAATACAACGCACTAAACTGCAAATTCATAATTGAATTTCGGAGCATGACGCTACTGTTGTGGCTACAATCTGAAAGTTTATTTTTCTTGTTTGGGAGAATGACAATAAGCTTTAAGTCAAGTGAGGCTTGTAGTGAGTCTCGGTCCGTTGGGACATTGTCAGGTTACAAAAACTTCCTTTTTATTTTTTTCTTGTTTTGTAGCATGGAGTTCCGAACCCGAGTATTAATGGACCAATGGATAATCGAATAGTTGGCCCAGCAATGATAAACGTGTTTTTTTCCCCTTTGTTTTATTTTTTTCTTCTTGGATTTTTTTTTTTTTTTGATAAAGTGTAAATCTATGTTTTATGTAAAAGTAGCATAGGCATGTAAATCTCTTAATTCTATTCCCCAAAGTACTCTTAGTGTTATCTGGGCACATACTAATCTAGAGATAGCAAAAGCTTCTTAATATAAATATGTAGTACCATGAAACGGTGACAATTTTTTGCTTCATGTCTGTTCGCTTTTTGGCGTATCAATGAGCACTCAAGCTACTATATGCTGCGATCACTGTGATTCAACCAACCTATTTCGTACACAGAGGACTGGAGTAGTTGGCCTGGGGTAATATTCCTATATCAACTGCAAAGCCGGGGAAAGCAACTTTATGGTGGGCTGCGGTTTTCATACTGAAAGAAATGTAGCCGTACGCTTCCACGCATCTCCACACAAGTGCCTGAAGCTCTGGACCAAATTAAAGGCCAGACACACAGGGTATTTTCAAAACAGAGGTTTCCTGTTCTACGAAACATTGCGTGTGTTTAATACAGCATCGCTTCTTATTATAAGCAATGTGATTTTTTGCACATAACAGAACAACAATAGATGGTACCTAAATTTTAGTCTAACTTGAAGAGGGTAATGCAAATTTACCAGATGTTTTCATACAAAGGGCCTGAATACCAAGATACTTTTATGAAACCATTTCGTAATAAGCTTGTAGTCTTCAATTTTACCAAAGTTTCTGACTCAGTTGAAATTTTTATTGCTGCCTGACATAAGTTTTAAATTTCAAAATGATAATAGTAATAAATAAAAAAAAGGTGATGTTTACTAAACTTTAGAAAATTATAGTATAATTTCCATTTTCCAATAAGCTCTAAGTCCTTTTTTCTTTTTTTACCCTACAAACTTGTTGTTCTGTATCAAGATCTTTATACAACAAAAAGTATTATTAAAAAGGTTATACTCAAATCGAGATTCAAGTTTAACATTCTAGCCAGAAAGTAATATTTCCATTATTTAATCTTATCGTTATTGATGGTCATTTAGCTTTTTTTTTTTTTTTTTTTTTTTTTTTTTTTTTTGTTTTTTTTTTTTTTTTTTTTTTTTTTTTTTTTTTTTGGTTCCAGGGTTGAGAAAATCAAATTATCAATGATGTCTATAAATCTCTCAAAGATCTGCGATAGTTAAGCAACGTATCGACAGAAACACAAAGGACAGAAAAAAAATTTCAACATTCTTGGATACATCAAGAAATTTCGAATCCGAGACTTTGGATGCGCTTATTGTTTTTATTGGCCTTATGTAGGACGCCGTACACTTCTTTGGGACTTGTTCAACTGTTTCCAGTTAGGCTGTATTAAAAAAATGCTGATTCCATCAAGTAATTAATAGAGCTTATCGCATATATGCATTTCATTGTATTATGGCCTGTGCACAGCTGGAGTATCTTTTCAATAATACAGCAAATAGTGGCCTTTGAAAAAAAAAAAAAAAAAAAAAAAAAAAAATTTTTTTTTTTTTTTTTTTTTTTTTTTTTTTTTATT
>Ga0160505_100983_pt1 | contig 14230 bp, 15 predicted proteins | sample DIDeMG_FD_108225 | JGI IMG/M metagenome (GOLD analysis project Ga0160505, IMG submission 108225) | Enriched chicken feces microbial communities from UW Madison campus, WI, USA - DID2874_E49_Stillage MG | ecosystem: Host-associated > Birds > Digestive system > Large intestine > Fecal ... | reverse complement strand
GCTCACCCACGGATCTCTGCGTGCATGTCCAACGTGCGTGCTTGGACGAATCGCTGTCGAGGAACAAATCTACATGAGCATAGGGCTGTCCGTTGGCGAAATCAACCGGGTCGTGTGCACAGATAGATAACCACGTGTTGGACGCGGGACCTACCCATCATCATTCCTGCCGACTCGCCCAGTTCAGTTGCAAACGGATCATCGGAGGCATGCAGCTGCAGAAGATTGCTCCACCGTTACTAAATACAGCTATCATGCGGGGTAACTGTTTATATGTATCTAAGCTCCTACACCATCCATTTTACCAGCCCGTGCGGGGCTCCGGTTGTGTGCTCCTTGAGGATTCGCCTCACAACAGCCTCAAGCTCGTCCCTCCTCGCTCCCTTCTCCTTCCAAACAAGCGATGAAACGACTTCGTCAGGCGATGCCCCCTCACCCACAGCACCCTTCACCATCTCCTCGGACGGCACACCGTACCGGCGGAACTTGCCCCAGTTCGCATCTGGCCCCACCTTCTCCTTTGGCCGCGGGTGGAGGCCATCGCCGACGTCCTTTGGCGGGCAGTCGACGAGGTACGGGCTGTCGCGGCGGAAAAAGTTGGCCTTGATCGCCTCGGGTTGGAGGAACGGGTTGTCGAGATCGGTGATGGGCGGGTCGAACGGGATCGGGGTCTTCTTCTTGTCGAAGAGCGAGTGCACGGCACCGACAATGAGATCATTCGTCGCGCGGAAACCGCCGGTGAAGCCGGTACACATGAGCGAGTCCTGCTCGACTGTGGTGGCGTAGCGCTTCGCCTTGCCTGCCGAGTGGTAGTTTTCCACCGCGACAGCCATCCCGGTCGGTCCGCGTGTGTCCATCATCTTGCGCTGCTCGGCCGCCCACGCCCGGACTTGTGGTGAGCCGGATACCTCTTCCTCCTTAAGTGCTTTGTAGATTGCAGACAAGGACGGCAGCGAGAATGTGCGGTCGAGGAAGGCCCTGATCTCCCCCTTGATCGGCGTGCTGCCGTTCGGGTTCTGTTTCGACGCGAGTCCTTCAGATGCCGGGACATGGTACTCGGAAACAATGGTGGAGATCTCGTCGGCGGTAGGACTGTCGAGCTTGCTCAACCGCGCCTTGAGCTCTGGAACAGCCTCCTCGGCAACATAGTGTGACGCGATGCCGAGCTCAAATGCCTCACGGCCAAACACGTCGCGCCCAGTCAGCGCCAGCCAGGTACCGATCTGCCCGTCGAGCTGGTTCATAAAGTAAGACCCGCCAAAGTCGGGAGAGAACCCAATGCGCTGCTCGGGCATGGCGTACATTGTCCGCGGGGTTGCGATGCGGATATCGGCGGGGAGCGCGAGGCCGGCACCTCCGCCCACTAAGTGTCAGAACAGCAGGACAGCGCTGTACTCACTGACGATGCCGTCCATGAAGGCGGCGTAGGGCTTGCCGAGGTTTGCCATCTTCCAGTTCATGCGGAACGAGTCGGTGACCATGGTGACGGCGTCGATCGGCTTGTTATTCCGTGCGCTGTCGACGACGGCTCGGCATTAGCGCTGATAAGTACAGGTGTGACTCACCTTTGATATCACCGCCAGCTGCAAACGCGCGGCCCTCGCCAAGGCCGAGCACCAGCTTGACAGTTGGATCCTCCCTCCATTCCTGCTGTCAGAACAACGCCAAGCAAAACAAGATGGCTCACATCCGCCTTTCTCGACAGCGTCAAGAACATGTCCCAGCTGAGCGCATTGAGTGCCTCGGGCCTGTCGAGGGTATACACGCGCGTGCCCCCGAGGCTCTCAAAGTGGATGTTCTTCCCGGACCCCGGCGGCCGCTCTGGCTCGCGATAAGTTGAGAGAAGGCGACGGACATTCTCGATACGCAGCCGCGCCGATGATATTTGTGTGCGAGAGCTCGTGAGTATCGCCATGGTGAGTCAGTGGGGACCCAAGAGTCGAGCTGTCGAGATGATATCGACATTGTGGTTGGTCGTCGATGAATAATCTTCAGCTGGAGACGAAAACAGTGGTCGTTGCAATGGCCGGTATAACCGAACTCGGCAACTATTCGCCGGTCGTCATTGGCTGGCCATGGTGGTGACAACCATCCAGTCCGTGGAGCTCCACGGCGCTGGCTCCGCCTTACGCAAAAGTCAATGTGGAGAATGCGGGGGCATGAATCAGCAACACCACCAGTATGCATCATGGACAACACGATCGAGTTAACCACTACCATTGCAACCGTGGCTGGATATCTGCTGTGATCGTTCATTTTCGCTCACCACTACTATTGCATGCTCGTCGACGCTATTCCGTCGCCGCATTACTGGTGAGATTCAGTTGTTTTCTGAGCAATCAAATCCAGAGAGACACGATGCCTCAGCTCTGATTCTACCTCATAACCCGCCCAAGCAACGATTGACCGAGTTGTTGTTTACTTGATGTGCAGCCATTGACCCTGGCACATGGTGACGACGGACTTGCTGCCGTGTAGCCTTCCTCCAAAGGTTTTAACACCGGCTAGAACTTGACACCACCAGATCGCCCGACTGATTCAACTCCGGACGGACGGTTGCTCGTCATATTCCTAGTCTCTCACGCTGAGCTTTGTCTGGCCGGTGTACCAAAAAGTTCTCGAGCGACTGACCCCAAGTACCACCTAGACCGGTTTGGTGGGCGATTTGGGCTGGTGTTTCTTCCCACATTCGTTGCCAACAGAGAGACAAACGCATATGACGGTGGCTTAAACAGGGAGCAGCCACACAGCCCACGGACATGATTATGATGACTACGCCTGCTGCAAACTTCATACTAATACTGAATTTCCTGCTTTACCCTTATTTACTTGCTCTCTTTCGTTCCTGTTATGGTCGATGATTGTTCGCTACGCAGTGCGGTCGAACGGGGGATGCGCTAATCGCTACTCAAATCAGCACAACAAATAGGCTTCCTGGCATCTAAACTGACCTCGTTACCAAAGAGGGGTACCGCATACCTTGCCTTGTGTGGCAACATAGTCGGCGGGCCCGGGGCAGTCATTGTACCAGACATACAGGCATTTGCCGTACGACCACTTGCAGTATTTATCGCCTGGGCACCGCTCGTGCTGGATCCAGGTGCAGTGGTAGTCGATTGGTCCGGCAGCGACCGCAGTGGCAGAGACCAGGAGAGCTACGACGCTGATGAACTTCATTGCGATGGGTGTTGCGGTGGACCGTCAGGTAGGTAAGGATGAATGGGCGTGAGGTTGGTTGTGGATAGGTTGACTGCCTTGAGGCGACCGCAAGAGGAGACACCCTGGGGGCCTTTATTTATATGTCTCTTGGTAGAGAGATCAACATTTGCCAAGCACAGAGAATGGTATGCTTGGATGTGACAAGCTGTGCCACCACCATGTGCTTCCTCGTCGCAAAGCGAAGCGCGTCACATGAAGCCAAAGCGTTTGAAGAGTGGAGTGCCAAGACTTGGTAGTGTAGGGGACCACAACTTAAAGCCCTCCGTCGGAAGCTGGGAGTTGGGGGCGGAGGAGCGGCTATGGGCTGGTCAAAGGTGTTCTGGGGAGTGCTGCGAGTTCAATCACGGGTACGTAGATGCCATTAGAGGCACTTGTAAGCCCAGTGATGCTCTCGAGGGGAGATCCTGTGAGCTGAACACCAGATTGTTCTCGAGACTGGCGCGAACGCTTTACAACATCTGCATTTGCGAGATAAGATTGCGGGATATCGTTAGTCTGATCAGAGCCAATGCTTAATTAAATAACCATGAAGTTTGGACATAGACAGCGGCTTGATCCATCACGGCGGAGTTAGGATGACGGAGAGGTATGGACCGCATGGGTCAAACTCATGTTCCTGTTGGCTTTGCATCCGCCACACGTCCCGTGATTAGTGTCAACACCGTTGCAAGGGTCACTTCGCCAGCGGGCATCGCCGCTGGCTCATTCTGACTGTAAGACTCACAGTCTGCTGTGGATTGAGGGACTAAGAGCCCCATGAGGGTATATGCAGCACCTAGCATGTCGATCAGCCTACCAGTTCACCAGGACAGCGCAGAACGACTAGATTGCCTCCAGCAAGCTGGACTTCCTGAGCTGCCCGATTCTTGTAGGTATGTAAAGCCTTTACGCAGGGTACTCTACTAGTCAGTAGGCGGTGGTTCTGAAAGCCCGGTCGCAGGCAGTGGGGAGCAAGAGGTTAACCTTTTCAGCAGGACTGTCACAATCTCGTCGTCTCGTATCGTCGAGGACTGATCGATTTCAACAGGCTCTCAACGTTCTGCGGGGCTCCTGTGCCACTCTTCCGGCTTCGACGTTCCCGAGTCCCGGTCCGGACCCAGTGATGGATGCCATGATGACATCACCGGGAGTGGAGGTTGTGACTGATAAACTGATTCCGTTGTGGCCAAACAATTCCCTTGGTGATCCCTGGTTCCCATGTCAGCCAGCCTCGGATGATGCCGCATGACGCACATCTCGACCGTCTCTCTGTCAACCATCAGCACGTCTCCGAGTTGTAATCAAACACTCATCGTTACTCTCTTCGCCACCACAGACAACAGTAACAACAGCCACGATGCCCACTCCCCTCGACACGCTCATCCCACCCCCCATCGTCGCGGCGCTCTGCGGCGTCGGCATCCGGTACGCCGCCAAGACGGTCCTGGCGCCCTACAGCCTCCTCCACATTGTGCCGCCCGAGTACATCCAGTACATTGACTACGCGCCGTACGCGGCCGGCGCGCTCGCTGCCGTCGGTGTCGGAATCCTTGGCACGGCCAACGTCCAGTTCCGAAAGCACAAGACGACCGTCACGCCCCTCACGCCCGCCAAGGCGACGACCCTCGTCCAGGACGGCGTATTCGCGCGTACCCGCAACCCCATGTACCTCGGCATGGCGTTCATTCTCTCTGGCTACGGCCTCTACGTCCAGAACCCGCTCGCTGGCCTCGCTGGCGTCGCCACGTTCGTCGCGTACATCACCCAGTTCCAGATCAAGCCCGAGGAGTCGGCTCTCAAGCTCATTTTCAACTCGGTCTACGACGTGTACGTGAACAAGGTCCCCCGCTGGATCTAGGCGCCGTTTTGCAAGTATAACGTTGAATAGCATCAGAAGGCATGTGCGAGTGCATAGCTGTACAGCTTGTTGCGGCTGTGCTGCAGGGGAGGGCAGGACTACCGGTGGCAAACGAGTTCAAAAGTCGTACTGCTGACTGAGCTGCGGTGAGGATTGACCTCTGTACCCGTCAGTGGCGCAGTGATCGACAAGGAGTACTGATCGACGCACCGGTCTGGACTTTGCACACAGGAATATCGTGGCGATGAACCGGAGGCGGCACGCCGCGGTAGCCAAATTGTCGACTCCAGGCAACAACAGGACTTGTCCTCCATCTCCCATCCAACAACTGACCCCAAACGGACATTGACGACTAACTCCCACCATCGTACAGCGAAGCCTGCTCATTAGAGCTGACCAACATGTGGAATATTATTCCTATCGCCGTGTCTATAACTACGCCAGGACAAACACCCGAGTTGAGGTGAGTGTTTGAGACCTCGACATCCTCCAGAAGAGTCACACTATGAAGACCGACCTGTAAGGGCTGCAACCTCGTGGGAGCTGACAGACTCGTACGGTGGGAGGCTATTCGTGCTATCTACCTTACCCCAAACCACCTTTTTCGCGGGATAGGCACCATCCCACTGTGTCTACCCACGTTTAACTCGCAAAGTCCAGCAGTGACTTTCGCCTCCCAAAGCTACAATTCACCGATCTGAGCAGACTGATTGCCAAGCAAGACGCCAGGTCTCGCAAGCTGCTTGGAGCGGGCCTCCCGTGGAAAGGCAGCTGCTCTCCAGATAACTGGTCAAGCATAATATAGCATAATATATCCATCCCTATATCCGGTCCGCAGGCACGAATCCAGGCAACAATGTTCGCTTGTGTGTGTTGCTTTCGCGGCTTTGGACATGAACCCCATTCGTCAAGCTATCTCTGATCGAACGTGCGCGGGATGGACGATGAGACGCCAAGCCCTGCTCCTGCATAGGAATAAACCACCTTACGCGGGGAAGATATTGCCCGACGTCATGACTGTCGCCGACCGGATCTCGGGGATGGATTGTCCAGTCACAAGCCGCGTATATCCCGATGGACCGGCTTATTTCGCAGCCCGTCGTAAGTCGATCATCCTTCTGTTGCAGTCTTTACGTCTTCGGGAAGTGGCAGGACCCGCTTCTAGTCGCAGTTGCAAGCGAGCTGGATACTATATAAGCTGACGCAGTGGGTTGTTAGGAATGGGAAACAAGCGAAACCGCGTGAACATGTTGTTTTCAAGCGTTGTAACTCTCCTCCTCGCAGCCACCACCTTAGCTCAGCGTGGTGGCTCGTCCTCTTCCCACCACCACTGCCGAGTTCCTTGTCGTGCGCCTCGCGTCAAGGGTCCCATCTTCAACTCTTTCTTGAACGGTGAGAAGCGTTTAAGCTATTCCGTCTAACGTTAGACACTATTCCCGAGGACCAGTGGCCCGAGGCATCCAAAATTGACTTCCGCTTCGTCTCTCTGGCTGGATTCCGCTCAAATGTGGTCGGAGGGGTATGTCCACCTCCACTTCAACGCTCATTCTAGGCTGCACGCTCGTTTGCCAACCTCAGCGCATGTGCGCGGGCCGAGATCATCGACGACTTCCACACCAACGGCAAGCTCCTCCGCGTCAGCGCGTTCGGTGCGGGAGACAACGTTACTTCCAACAACCTTGACGCGGAGCAAGTTGCCGTGAATCTGTCCAGGTTCGTGCATGACAACGGCTTCGATGGCGTGGATGTCAACTATGAAGGTATGTGAGCCGCTGCGGCCTAAACACCAACTGTAGACTTTGCCGCCGTGGCGTCCGGAGCCGCGCTCCAGTGGCTGCGCAAGTTCCACGCCAAGCTCAAGGCCGATCTCCTGCGAGACAACAAGCGCACGGTGCTCACGTACTCGCCCATTGCGGACTGGTTTGCCAACGAGGACGACGTCTGGGTCCAGTTTATCCGGGGGGTCAAGGACGACCTGGCCTGGCTGGCGCTCCAGTTCTATGACGGTGGAAAGTTTAACTGGACCACCGCGGACGTGAGTCACAACGGCTAGCGTTTCACTGACGACTGCAGCAACTCTTTGGCGACACTGGAACCCACAGTACAGGTCCCGCACGGAGATCGCGGCGCTTCTGCAGATGGACGAGGACAAGATTGTGATTCAGAAACCGCTCCAGGGTAACCAGCCTGGGTGAGTTGTAGGCCTCGACAATGTCTGATCCCAGCTTCATCGATGGCGTTGCGCTCGGCAAAGCATTCTGCGAGAAGGACAAGAGCCTCAATGGCGTGTCGCTCTGGCGCATCGATTACAGGGACACTGTGAGCACTGGGCGGCTAGTCGCGCTAATGGTTAGTCTCTCTCCAACGATTGGCTTGCGGAGGTGAAGAATGCGGCTAGAAACTGTTAATTAGACGACATCAGGTGCTGTTAGGAGGCAGTTTGGTGTCAGTAGGGCGTTTGCCCGCTATGTGGACGATAGCCATTAAACGATGCAATGCGTAAAATGAAGGATCAGAATCGTCAGACGACAATGATGGTCCACGATGGTCGCAAACAGCCCAATCCAGCATAGTTCTCATCACTTCTTACTGCAACCCGTCAGTCCATAAACTGCTGCTAAGAACTCACAGAGGGCTCCCGAATCGGATCAAGTTCCCCTGAGGGTCGATATGAGCGCCCTCCCTCAGCCCATACTCCGTGTCCACAGGAGCGACGTGACGCCCACCCGCAACGGAAGACCACTCCTTGGACAGCGCGTCGGCGTCCTGTACGTAGAGATATGCGCATCCAGCTGTCGTCTTTGGATCGTGGTCCGGATTCAGCCCAAAGTGGATACTGATGCCGTCTCGCGATGCGTAGCCGTACTGTCCCTGGTCCGCGTAGGGCTTGACGTCGAACCCGAGCTTCCGGTAGTGGTCTAGCAGTTCAGAGACGTTGCTGCTCGAGAACACTGGCGCGATGGATTGGAACTGCTGGGTCATTGTACGAGACATGGATGAATGTCGAGTGTCAACAGCATCGCACTCGACTAGATGGTTACATAGTTCAGGCTCAAGTTTATCTCTGCCTGAGGGTGCATGTTTATGTTTGTGGGTGACGTCACGTGCAGTCACCTCGGAAAACAAAATCCTCGCACTCGCTGGGGATATAAAGAGGTTAATCATCGTCTGCTTTTATTCTCTTGCACACCGTTTACTGCATTGGCCTCCTCACACGATGACTCCAACGCTCCCACAGGAAGACTCGCCGCTCGTTCGCACAAGCTTCACCTCGGACGCGGCCTGGGACGCGCTCTGTGCCGCAATCGCTCAGCCCAACTCTGACGGTTTCCGCGCGTACGTCTCGACCGTGAACGACAAGGCCTGGGAGGCCACGACGCCCCGCGCGCTCGCAAACGCCGCCAAGGCAGACAACGTGAACGCCCTCGTAGCGTTCATCGCCGACGCGGAGGCGATGGAAGGGACAGATATGCCGGTGCTCGTCGTCGAGCTGGACGCCGAGCGGGCGGAAACGGACGAGCCGCGCACGTTTCGCTGCATCGTGCGCGAACTGTGGAGCGTCGAGAACAACCTCAACCTCGCGAACATGGGCTGGGACGACTTTGCGGACAGCCTCGAGGATGGGGTGTATCGCGGATTCGGCGACGCGGACGGTGTGCAGCAGGGCGAATCCGCGCCGCCGATGGCACTCGGAGCGGCTGACCCTGGAGGCGCGTCGACCTTGGAATAGCGCCTGAGTGGCTTGGCACGGATTAGCACAGGCTGCTCCTGACCCCGATAGAGTAATGTTTGCCATGCATCCCGGGGACTCACGCTGGCGGCTTCGCTCCGGCGGCCGGGTCTGTCTGCCGGATGACCTAAACTGGTGATTTGTGGGGCAGAAGTAGGGTACAGCTGGCCCTGGCGGAACGGACAGGCTGTGCAATCGCTTCTCCGTGTGCTGACACGGCCATGGTACGCAGTGTCTGAATTGCGACCAACACAGGGGAACACCGTGAATGAGGTGCCCGCTTTCGACCTCGCCGAGGGTCACACCTCTTCTCACTGTTGTATTAAAGACTTCTGAACAGCATTCATACACCCATATAACCCAATTTCTCCTGATTTCCTTAGATGTCCTTGCAGTCCTTGACAGTGTCAGGCTTGAAAACCCACTCACGCCTGACCTGCTCCTTGCGGCCCTGCTTCTTCCAGTCGGTGATCTCGAGCCACTCCCAGTCCTTGCCGTTCTCCTCGTTGAGGATCCTCTCCCACTCAAGGTCGTGGCCGAGGACGACCGTGACGCCATCTTCCTCCTCCATGCGGCCCATGCGTGCCATGTTGAGGTAGGCGGCCGGGAGATCGAAGTGGATGGCCAGGAGACCTCCACGCGCGCGCTCCGAGGGCGAGAGACCGTCAGCGGCAGGGTAGAGACCGGCGCGGAAGGGAGGCTGGGAGCACCCAGGGCAGCACGAGTAGAGGCCACGGACGTGAGCCGAGTCGCCGGCGAGAATGATGTACGTGTCGGGGTTGGTCGTGGTGCGGACCAGGGCGGCGACGTGTCCGACCATGTGCTGAGCATGTTAGATACCTCGAATATCAATATGTACTCACTCCATAAGCGTCGAGGATCCAGAAGGAGCCGTCGCCAAAGTAGTCGATGCCCTTGTATGATCCAATGGTCTTCCACTCGTCCTTGTCCGAGAGTTCGTGGACCTCGCGCTCGCTGCCGAAGGGCAGGTCCGAGTCGCAGACGGACGAGTCCGGCTTGGTCGGGTAGCCGGGGAGAGCGGCCTTGGCGGTGTTGGGGCCGACAATGAGCTTGGTCTTGACAGGGAACTGGCCAATGTCGCCAATGTGGTCAAAGTGGGTATGCGAGAGGACGACGGCCTCGATCGTGTTGGCGTCGACACCGTGCGACGCATAGATCTCGGGCACGGTTCCACGCGTCCAGTCGATGGGCATGTCCTTGATGACCTCCTGCGTGAACGGCGAGAAGTCCTCGAGGCGCTGCTTGACACCGAGGTCAAAGGCGACGCGGCGGCCGGACGAGTGCTGGCTGTCAGCTGGGGGCACACGGGAGCGGGGTATATCAGCTGCATGCTGTGCTCACCTCAATGACGAAGGTGTACACGGGGAGGCTGATGGGGGCCTTGGTGTCGGAGGTGCGCACAAAGACGCTGAGGTTCATGTGAAGCACCGAGTTCTTGGCCATGAAGACCTTGCACTTTGCATCAGGAGAGGGAGCGGGCGGGAGGGGGGTGAACGGGATGGACGAGGTCGGGGGAACCTGGATCTCCCTGTACCCGTGCTTGTCCTCGTAGGCTGAAAGGTATTCAATCGGCATTGTAAGCGATGTCGGGGGCTTGTTGAGAAGAGGAAAAGGGTGTCTCGAGGTGAGAACGGGAATGTCTCTGCTTAAGTATCCCGTCGCTGCCCACCCGCGGCATCGTCGCCCGCCTCGCTAGTCGCTCACAACCGGGTCGCATAGCGGATGTGTTGCCCCACATGACCATCTCTCCGACGCCAGGTATTTAAATCGTCAACAACGATGACGTTGTGCGGATTTCGGTATTCATAATGATGATAAGGTACCCCCGATCAGATTGCATGCCTGCCGATTGACTCACACCTCGGCCCGATCCGAGCTGGCCTGCAGCCGGAACGATGGAGGTCGCAGTGACCCGCGTTGCTTGGACTTTCATTCACTCGCCATCCCGTGCAAGGGTTGTCACCCCCGGCATGCTGGAACCGAGTATAAACCGATGCTCTTCATTACAGATGTCTTTGACAGTCCATGCGACCTCGTAGACAATTGTGTCCACAGCAGCTTGTTTGTCATCTTGTAAGGAGTAACATCAGCACTGGACAATTAGCCGGGTGTGATCCACGAGGGAGCCACGCGAAGGTTCGCCCACCTGCAACAAATACCAGTCCGGCCAGTCCCTTGGCGTGCCAGGTGCCAGATCGACGTTGTGGCCTACCATTCCGTCTGGCATTTGCTGCTGTCTGACCATATTGCTGCCCGCCGAGGTGGCGACGACAGCGCGCTCTGCTAACTTGTGCTGACTGGATGGCGGGAAGCCTATGTTAGTGCAACGCCCATGACTGTGGCACCAGCGGCTGTCTCACCAAGTGTAAGAGGGCCTCTGACTGAAAACGTCCCACGCTCCCATAAAGTCTCCGCCCTCGACATCTGTCTCACGCCCCAAACACACCGTGGTCCACTCAACTCGACATGTCACCTACACTTTGCACCCGATATATATTGACGCTGGCTCATCAGTTCACACACCCCCACTGCTCTCAATTCAACAAGCACTTGGCGCCATGAGCTCGGCCTCACCTCCCTCCCCGCGCACCAGCGACTACAAGTGGTTTTCCAACCATTACGATAAGGAGAGTCACAATTGGAGTGGGGAAGAGACATATTACTCTCTGCCCTACACTGATCAAGATCCCCCTACGACGGTCATTGTCGACACCATTGAGCGCGAGTTTCTCAAGTCTGCACGGCCGTTCGTATGCAACGGCGTGATTCCGCTCAAGGACCTTGGCGGCCTATCGCTATACTACGCCTCCGCCGATGGCAATGGTAATGAGCTAAAGTGAGTGGCGACAATCCAACGATGCCTGACATTCCAGCCGCATCATGTTCCCAGCAGCGGACTCGGAGGCCCTCAAGGTGTGCGACGCCGGAAGGCCCTCGGTCTTTGGGCGCGGCCAGGCGAACGTCTACGACGAGAGTTACCGCAAGGCTCGCGAGCTGCTTGCTCCCAACTTTGCCTTGTCCAAGGATCCTGTGCTTGAGGCGGCGCTTCTGCCTCATATTCAGAAGCACCTCGCTCACGACCTCCCTCTCCGGGCGCGACTGTACAAGCTCAACATATACCCCACCGGCGGGTTCTTCAAGGCCCATCGCGACACGCCCAGGAGCCAGACACACCTCGGAACACTCACTCTGTGCCTTCCTACCAGCTTCAAAGGCGGCGAACTTGTCGTGCGTAAAGACAGCCGCTCGTTTACGTTCGACTGGGCCAAAGACGTCAAGACTGAGGTTTCCTCCGCGAGCGACACTGCTGCTGTCGCGTGGACATTCCTCTACTCTGACTGCGACCATGAGGTGCTTCCTGTCACGGAGGGGACGCGCCTTACTGTTGCGTATGACATCTTCTCAATGACTGAGCTGTCCGACGCGGACGAGGCGGAGGATCCTAGTGTCGCCGTTCTTGGCGATCTCCTGCTTTCCGCCTACCGCAACCGCTCGTTCCTCCCCGACGGCGGTGTTCTCGGCTTTGGCCTTCGCCATGCCTACCCGGCCGTATTCAAGGACGAATCGACTGGAGTGAAGCTGGAGGACATGATGGGCCAACTCAAGGGCGGCGACCAGGTGTGGCTCCACGCTTTGCAGCAGCTCGGTCTTCAAGTAAAGCCCTGCGGCATCTACAACTTTGAGTTTGATGACTACCGCGAGGAAGACGAAATGGAGGAAGACGACAGCGAGGGAGAAGCCGACGACAGCACGAAAGAGCACAGCGACAAAAAGGAAGGGCGCGTCCGATACCTCTACAAGGGCCGCGATTTGTTGGCGAAGACCGGAACACTCCACTTCCTTGATGGCGCTCACTTTGGAGAATATGAAAGCGTCAACGTCAGTGCCGACAGGTCGTTCGGAACGGAAAATGTGATTTGGGTCACACTTCCCGGTGAGAGGAGCGGCGAGAACCGCTACACGACATATGGAAATGATGTGAGGCACATCTTTTCATTTCAACATCTGACAAACAGTACGATGCGGACTGCACATATGTCCAGATGGGCCTCACTGTGAACATTCCACCGGTTAGCGAACGCGATCTCCCTCCTGAGACCGAGGACGAAAAGGCGCAGCGCCTCGCCGCCGTCGAGGAGCAAGTGACGCACGATGAGATGCAGAGGCGGCAGCAGCTGGAGGAGCAGGCGGCGCGCGACAAGAGGAGAGAAGAGAAATTGCAGAAGGAGAGGGAAGAAAGGGAACGCCAATGGAAGAAGGAGCAGGAGGAACGGGAAAGGAAACGTAAAGAACAGCGACAGAAGGAGAGGGAGGAGTGGGCGAAGGAGCAGGAGGAAAAGGCCAAACGGCATCGGGAGACGAGAGAAGAGCGGACGAACAAGTTGGCCGAACTAAGCGAGCAAAGGAAGCACGCAAAGGACGAAGAGATCTAGGTAGCCACAGCACACCACGCTATTTTTAGTGAAGAGTAACATTGTGGACAATGAAATTAGCTATGGACCCTCGTACGGAGTATCGTGGTGCTGCGTACCGTTGTCTCGTCAATCAAGCGTTTGTGAAACCTGTGCTCTCCATTGACTAATCTGGTCCAAGATCGGACATCGTTGGAGAGAACCTATCCTCGCGAGAAGTGACAGAAACCGGATCTAGCGCCACGTTTTCCCTCGGTCATTGGCTAGGAAAACGGTCGAGCTTCGGTCGTGCTCTGCTGCTATCAATTACTATCTTAATTGCAGTGCCCATCCTACGGAATGAAGATTCCATCAAGGCCGGTTCAGACCCGACCACATGCTCAATGCACACGATACCGGATAGGCTTGCAGTCTGTGGCCGTCGGCCATCTGTTTCTACATCATCGGTATTTATTTACACAGGTTTAAGGGCGTAGTTGCGCCACGAACTAGACTTCTTCCATCACGACCCGACCCCGTCAAAGTGTCGCGGCCAGGTGGCTTGTCCGACGGAATGCAATCTCGTCGGAGATCTTATCGAGCCCCTTCATAGAAAGCACATGCGGTGCCTGTGAAGAATTCAGCCGCAGTTGTTGGCATGGACAACCCCTGTTTATTGCATTCCACAACATCGACTCACCTTTCGGCGACTGGCAGTACTCCATTCCTCAGGACGGTGGCAGCATCCACATACTGTGGCAATGCACAGTACTGCAGAACCAGTTGTCAGCTACATTACCATAAAAGCCTGCGTCGAGAGTTGCCTTCGTCCCTGCGTTTCGGTACATTCTACCCACCAAGATCTTAACTGTCAGTAAGCATGGGCTACTACTATCCACCTTATGGCGGTGATCCAGTCACCAAAGCATCAGCGGCGGCGGCGGCGACCACTTCTTCTCCCTACACGTATGGCTACCCTCCGTCTTCCACGCAGGCTGGGGACAGTGGCGAATATGGCCAGTATGGCCCTAG
>Ga0160505_100982_pt1 | contig 14232 bp, 9 predicted proteins | sample DIDeMG_FD_108225 | JGI IMG/M metagenome (GOLD analysis project Ga0160505, IMG submission 108225) | Enriched chicken feces microbial communities from UW Madison campus, WI, USA - DID2874_E49_Stillage MG | ecosystem: Host-associated > Birds > Digestive system > Large intestine > Fecal ... | reverse complement strand
ACCTGAAAAATGCCAAACCAATACCCACCCCCCACAAAAAAAAAAAGCAAACAAAAACTAAAACCACCGGGGAAAACAAGCTGTCTTCCTCCCCAACTAAACCCAAAAAAACCAAAAAAAAAAAAAAAAAACACAAACTCCAAAGTAAAAGCCCCCGCGAAAAGACAGTTGATAATAAACAAATGTGATTGCTTTGCACAAAATTAATAAGGAAACCCCAATAACTCAATGATTCACAATTAAATGTACATGTCTTTTTTTTTTTTTAATTTTTTTTGTCGTTATCCTTCTACTTTCCTTTTCTCTTTTTATTTCTTAAGTGTTGTTAGTCTGATGTTTTGATTATGATTTTTTGTTCCTGCTCTTTAGTGTATAAATTTCATTACAAGTGATGGTATATTATAGAATCGAATCCAACTTGGCGTAGACACTCAGCCTGGGTAAATAAAATGTTAGCATGCAAATTCAAAAGAAAAAAATAAATAAAAAAAAGGGACATTCTAAAAGAACAGGTAACTTACACAGCAGGGATAATCTCCAATTGGAGTTCCTTGTCAGCATTCTTGGCCACTTCGTCGCTGATTTCAGTCGTTAGGTTTGCGCCTGCGCCGCCAAGGCCGCCGCCAGTGCGGGCAATGAAGGGCCATTCGGAGTAGTCACTTATTAACTCATCGGCGCGGCCAAACGCTTGATCACGCGCGTCGTAGGACAGGTTTGTGAGTACATTCTCAAGTACATTGGCGGCATACGCGCCCGCCACAACGGCCACGGAGCGCAGGTACCGCAGCGGCACATCGTCGGGGAAAAGTGGGGTGTTTGGTAGAACAATAGTGCGCGCAGTCAAAAAGGTAATGACGCGACGCTTGATTTCGTCTTTCGTGGCTGTATCGGCGACTGGGTGTGTTGCCATGTCAAAAAGGAAAAAGTTTCGCTTTTCCGTGCGTAGAATTCCCTTATCAACAAGTCCCTTGGCCAGTCGTTCACGGACTTGCTTCAATTGGTATGAAATTTTCGTTAAATTCCAAGTTTCACCGCTGAGGTAGTCGATCCACGTAGCCACACTAAGTGGTTCACTCATTTTCATGATTTTGATAGTCTCGTCGAGAAGCGCCTCGCCCGTGATTTTGTCGTCAATTACTTCAACGTACCGCTCGCTCAATGGGAACCGTCTTCTATTGATATCGTTGACCATGGCAATCTTGCCGCGGAAGGCTAGTTCCATGAGAATGGCACCTCGCAGCGCGTACGAAATGTTATCATTCCAAAAGGACAGGTACCCTTGTTTATCCTTAATTCCCAAAAGTAATATCTCCTCCATTAGTGTCAGTTTGGGTTGTTTCTGCTCGGCTTTTGTGTTGTTGATGTCTTCCGGGTCATATGCTATACGTTTACCGTCCTCATTGTAACCGGACCTGGTGATGTTGTTGGAGTCCGACTCACTGAACTCGGTGTTAGTGGGCGTGACACTTCCGCCGGCCACTCTTCGTCGTTGCAGCCCCGAGGACATAATTCAATGGATTCAAAGTAAAAGGGGGGGGGTGAGGTGTTGGTGTTTAATTGAAACAAGTGAAATGGAAAGGAGAAGAGGCTTATGTGGTCAGAAAAATAAAACATAGCCAGTGATGGACAACCCTAACCTCGCACAATTTAATGTATTCATTGATATATTATTATTGTTATTATTATAATGCTTTTTGTTTATTTGTCTTCTTTCACCACGGTGGTTTACGTACTTACTTGCTTGGCTCTGGCGCTGGTTGATGACTGAAAGAACCAGGGATGCCCGGCGTCACTCCAAAACCATCGTGGTCAAGCGTGTAACCGGAGAGGAACTTTTCCTTTGTAGTCCACTCGATCTCGCGCTTGACCCACTGCTCTACCTCATCGGTGCTGCTATGGGGAGGGGGCAACGGCTCGCTGACCTTGGTGATCAGGTACGCACTACTCGCTTCAGCAATGCCATATACCAGCACTCCAAAGAATGGGACCTTAAGAAACCAGTAAAATCCACAGCCGAAGCCAAACATGATTCCCTCGCGCGCTTTAAACCACAACTCACGGTTTTCACGGTCAAGTGGTACCCGCGAGAAGAAAGGCGTCAGCAGCTCGCGCACAAGACGACGACCACCCCAGAACGTGGACAGGAAAATAATCATATACTTGCGCTCGATAACAAGGCCAACGGCAAAGATAGCCAACGCAGTGGGCGTGCCCACGACCTTATTCATAGAGTAGAAGGATGTAGCAGGGAGAATGATCCGGCCTAAAACAGGCACACCGGAGAGTAGAAAGACGCTAAGACTCAGGGCACTATGCTTGAGATAGCGCTTGACGAATTGAACAAATCCAGAATCCTTTGTGAGAAAATTGCTAAGGAAATCGATCCAGCCAGCAATGTCAGTTGCCTTGGGATACTTGTGGTCATGTTGCTTGTGCTCACCGTGGTGCTTTTGGGCATGTGATATAGGACCGTAGAATTCACGCTGGGAATCTGGGTGCTTCTTCTTGTAGACCTTGTCAACGAACTCGAGGGAAAAAAGGAACAATTCGTCCATCTCGGGCTGGAAAAAGCGCACGGCAGAGACGAGAAAGAGACCAATGTTTAAAACATTGTTCTCGATAAATTCAAGCGTGTCTACAATCTGCTGAAAGTTAGCAATTGCAGTCGGCGAGGAAACAAGCATGAGAACCCAAATAAAAAAGCGGAGCAACCATATGGGCAGCCAGAGCACGATTTGGATTGCAAGTGAGATGAGAATAGCGCGTGCTGACTTTTTGTAGTAGCCAGACTCAACAAGATACGGGTTCCTAAGAGCCCTAACGGCACCCAAAACCGTCAATTGCAGTCCACGCAAAACTGCAAGCGCAGAGAACCCGGAGGGCGGGCGAGAGATGTAGATAGGCGACGGCATGTCAAAAGCTTTTTCATGGAGTGGCTATGAAAAGGAAGCATCATCACCAGCGGCATTTCTGGGCCTGTTCAAGATGCCTTTTGTGTTTGAAGCATTGGGTCACAAATGTGAGTTACCCGGCACCAGCCAAATTGAAAATAAAAAAATTTGTTTACTTTTCCTGATCCCGCGACACCAAATCGCCAAATCCACATTAATCACAACCACAGCAACATGCCTGAATCAACTACGACGGCGACGCCCTCTGCGACGGCTGCTGCAGTGGCTAAGCCTACTGACACGAACACAACTACGAAAAAGAGTGACAACAAGTTTCTGCACCCTGTTGTCGCTCTGCTTGCGGAGCTAGACGAGTCTTCTCGCAACCTCCCCAACTCATCGTCTAACCTCGGAACCATCCAGCTGGGCATCCAGGAGATTAGCAAACGGGCATGTGCATTGCGCAAGGATCTTCCCAATGAAAACAGCACCAAAGCGCATTATTTGCTTGCTGGCAGCGGTGTCAATGCCGAAAACATTCAGGCTGAACTCAAGTCCTTCAAGTCGCAGGCCGAGCCTGTTGCCCCACTTGACACATACGAACGACCCCAGAAGGAAGAGTCGGCACTTCTTGCAATTGAAGAACTTGTGCAAAGTTCTGCCATTGACTACGACAATGATCTCGCCAAACATATTTCGCTTGAATGGGTGGTGCGGAAGAAGCAGATGACCAGCCTGTTTGGAATTGGTAAGAACGGCCGGGAGACGACAAAGGGTGAGAACCAGTTTAACCGTTTAGGTAGCAGCAGCTGGAGTACATCAATTGGCCGGGCGGTACTTGGCCCCATTTCTGGTGCTATTGAATTCACCGATGCGCCGTCGGTTGCGCCACTAAGCTATGTGCAGGCCTACACAGAAGTTGTGCGTGAGCTCAATCAAAACAGACTAAACTATCCGCTTATCGAAAAGTTTCACGGAGTGTCGCTAGCACTGGCTCAGAGCAATGATGTCCGCACTAGACAGTTCCAAGATGCGTGGAAAGTTATTGGCGAGATTGTGGGTACAGCTAGCGAGCGCCAGTTCGCTAGCGCGTATCTGTCGACCCAGCAGGACTCAAAAGACGCAATCGCATTGAGAAAACGCATTGTTGAGGGCAGTAAACGGTTTCTTGAGCGCCAATTCTTCGAGAAACTGCAAAGCGAAGTGCCAGGACAAAATATTGTTGAGGCTGTCAAGACTGTGCTTACCAAGAAATTCAACGAGGACGGCAAATGGGTGCCGGCGTTAGAAATTATTGATAATCTCCCCGTTTGGGCTATAATCTACTATCTCGTCCGCGCCGGTAGTCTAAAGGAGGCGCTAGCATACACACAGTCCTCGCTGGAGGGCTTTCAAAAGCTGGGGACGTCATTTCCATCTTACCTCAAGGCGTTTGTTGAATCTGCTGACAATCTCCTGCCGAAAAATCTTCTTGATAACATTCGCAAGGAATTCAACGAGCAGGTACGATTTTACGATGAGGAGAATTCAGATCCGTTCAAATATGCATTATACAAGCTCATTGGTCGTTGTGAGGCTGACAAGAAAACGTTTCCTGGAATCATCAACACTGCTGAAGACTGGTTATGGACTCACTTGATGTTGATCCAGGAGGATGGCGAGGGTGCCGACAAGTATACTCTGCAGAGTCTGCAGCTAACGGTGACTAATTTTGGCGCCAAGTATTTTAACCCTGAGGGCAAAATGCCTGGACTCTACGTGCAGGTGCTGCTCATGTGCGGATTGTTTGAAAAGGCCGTACACTATGCATACACACACTCTGCTGTAGACGGCGTGCACTATTCCATTGGGCTTACGTACTATGGCTTGCTACGACCAGTTACCGACGTTCTCCAGTCCGGACTCGACCTACTTTATCTCAACAAGTACGACTTGAACGAGCTCAATTTTGCGCGGTTAATGGGATTTTACACGCGTGAGTTCCGGCGGAGCGACCCCGTCGATGCCGTTGAGTATCTTATTCTCATCTCTTTTAACCGCGATCAGACGAATCTGTGTTTAGAGGCGCTGAAGGAGCTTGTGTACGAGACACGCGAATACGCTACGCTGCTCGGAGAGGTTGGCCCCTCGGGCTCGCGCATCCCCGGCGCCATTGAGCGCCGCATCAAGCTTGTGGGTGAGACCCCAGCTAAGTTTGATGCTTACTTGCGCGAGATTGTGACCAACGCGGCACCGCGCGCCGTCGAAGACGGATATATTCCGGATGCAGTACTGCTCTACCTTTTAAATGAGGACTATGAGCGTGCTGTGGACATTGTCAACCGCGCGCTGGGGGAGCAGCTCAATCATACGCCTCTCGGGTCCTTCATTTCTAAGCCGCGCTCAGTAACAATCGCAGCGACAGACGACGCGGCACAGCTGGCGCAGCACCTCATGGCCATTTTCAACGCCACGCCTCGCATCCTCACTGAGCAACTCGTGCGGCCCTTTACGGCGCGTACATGCGAAACACTTTTGAAAATCGTCTATGCTCGTGATGCGTTTGCCCAGGGCCATGCCGACCTCTGTTTACAGCACGTGGACGATACCGGCATCCTGGTGCTCGACCCTAACGCGACAATCGCCGACGTGCGCGCGGGCGCGCAGCGGGCGCAACAGCAACTTGACCCCGCCGTGGTTCACACGCTGCCGTCGCTGCTCGTGATGGTCATGCGGTGCCTCAATCAGCTCGATCCGCGCGACCCTACTGTGCGCGCGCTTTCGCGCAATTGCATGGTCTACGCGGGTCTCCTGCGCGCGCGCATGGACCGTGAAGTGTTTGCTGAGCTTACCAACCTCGAAATTAGGTATTAATATATATATATATATAAAAAGGCGACAGGGCGCTGCAGTGGGAAAAAAAATATATAGTTTACTATTCATTAATTCAATATGAAATATAGTATATTCAACTAGCAATGGCTCTTCTTTTTTGTTTCGTAGAATCCCTCCATTTAAAGACGCTCGTTATCGCTGAAGAACTTGTTAGTCCAGTACTGACGGAAAGTATGGGTAGCGCCGACATCCGAGATCTCGTCAACTTCAGCCTGCTCCAACTCAAAGGAAAAGATATCCAGGGCCTGCTTGAGGCGGTCGAGTTTCTCGGAGGTGGTAATGGGCAGCACCCCGTTCTGGTAGGTCCAGCGCAGGAGAATCTGGCCTGGGGTACGGTTGTACTTGTCGGCCAGGCGCTTGAGCACGGGCGTCAAGGGCAGTTCCGTGCCCGCAGCGGCCTTGGCCTGGGCCGCCAGGGGACCCAGAGGCGAGTAGGCCTCAAGGGTAATGTTATGGGCCTTGGCGTACTTGAAAATGCCGGGGGTTTGGTTCTGCAGGTAGGGCGAAAACTCAATTTGGTTGACAACAGGCTTGACAGCCGATGCCTTGGCAAGCTTTTCCAGGTCCTCGACGCGGAAGTTGGAGACACCAATACTGCGCACCTTGCCGGCAGCCTGGGCCGCCACCAGCTGCTCCCACGCGGACTCGATGGTCACGCCTTCGGGCAAGAAGGGCGAATGCAGCAAGTAGAGATCGACGTAGCTAGTTCCTAGTTTTCTGAGGGACTCGTCCAGCGCCTTGGGGATATCAACAGCACCATCAGCGACCTTGGTCGTGATGTAAAACTTCTTGCGCTCATTGGGGTCCGAGAGCTTGGCGCCAGCACCAAGTCCGGCCTCGTTTTTGTACATCTCGGCGCCATCGAGGTGGATGAATCCAGCCTCAATGGCGGTCGCGACGCCGGCGCTGACCTGGTCTGAGGGGCCCCCGTACCACTTGGTGCCGGTGCCATAGCCAATTGCGGGGATGGTAGTGTTGTCGGATAAGGTAAAGGTGGGAACGGTCATTGTTTAGTGGTGTGTATGTGATGATTGACAGCAATTGAGTAATTTAAAATAAAGAAAGGGTTATAAGAAAGGGTTATAAGAAATAATAAACAAAAAAGAAGAAAATAAAAAGAATAGTTTTTTTACAATTGTTTTAAGGAAAAGAGTCGATTTTTATATTTTAGAAATTTCAGTTCAGTGATTGTCAAGGATTACTAATTTCGCGAGGCCCATGTATTAGCAATATTATGTCAGGACGACGGAATATGAGCTCAATTGAGAACTTGAAATCAGCCATGGCTCACAATCCTGCTCATCTTTGCAAAGATACACTTATTTAAGGAGTGTAAAAGAACGAAATGGAAATAATAACGTAGGTGCCAATAAGCATGCAGCCCTCGAGCCAATTAGATTCGCCATCGGCCACAATGTAGGTCAGAATCATGACGGAAACAAAGAGCACGCAGGTCTCAAAGGTGCTAAACAAAAGAGACATGGGCTGGCCCACAATCCAACCAAGAATGACGAGGAATGGAGTTAGGAAGAGTGCAATCTGCATTGACGAGCCAATGGCAACACCAACGGCCAAATCCATCTTGTCCTTCATCGCGACAACAACAGCAGTGACATGCTCGGCAGCATTGCCAACAATGGGAATCAAAATCAAACCGATAAAAGTCTTGGAAATACCAGTCTCAGAAACAATATCATCAATAGAGTCAACCAGATAGTCAGCACAGTAAGAAACAGCGACAGTTACAAGAGTAAGCAAAACCAGCGCCTCACCCGTCGACAGGGTAGACTCGTGGATTTCCTCAACAGCCACATCACCATCTTCACCTGGGAGGCCGGTGTACGAGGGTTGAGCAGCCTCAACATCCAGGGCCTCAGCGTTTTGTTGCTCAAAGTAGTTGGCATGGGTGTGGAGCTGGAAGAAAAGATAAAGACCGTAAATAGCAAGCAGAACAACGGAGGCGCCACGAGACAAGTCCAGGATATGTTCAAACTCACCGGGGTATCCGGCATTGTATGCAGCGGGAATAAGCAGCGAGAGGACAGAAAGAGCCATTAATGAAGCCATGGTCTGGGCAACGGTCTGGTTGAACTTCTGCTGCACGCGGTTGTAGCCACCGGCAATGAAGCAGCAACCCATAACTAAAAGAATGTTGGAAAGAATGGAACCGAGCATGGACGCCTGGACAATACGGATTTCACCGCGGAACAGAGCCACAATGGCGACAATAAGCTCAACAGCGTTACCAAAGGTTGCGTTCAGAAGACCGCCAACGGTCTCGCCAACGTGGACTGAAATCTCCTCCGTTGCAAACGAGAGCAGAGCTGCAAGGGGGATGATACCCAGAAAGTTAAGCGAGAAGACGGCCACAGGTCCCCAATGTAGCGCGTGGGCAATGATACCCAATGGCACAAAGACAAGCAGAATGTTGACATAGGAGGAGTAAAGAATGGCCTGCAATTTCCTGCCAACCACACCGGCGGTTTCAGAAAAGTTGAGCGAGGGACGCGCCAACGTGGATCGCGAACGAAGGAGCTGACTGATGAGAGGGGTGGACTCCGAGCGAGACATGGTGGGTGATGGTGGTGATGGTGGGTGTAAGCTAGAGCTCGGGAGAAGTTAAATCTAAACAAGTAAAAGAAAGGGATTTTTTTTAATTTTTATTTTTAAATAAAAATGGTTGGTGATGCTGTGTTTCAGGCGTTGTTGCGCACTTTCTTTATGACGAAACAGCAAAAAATGCAGATCTGGTCACACAGCCCCAGCACACGGCTGAAACCAATGGGAATAACCAATGTCCGCCTTTAGAAACCTGCGGCTGTGCAGGCGTCTGCGCGTAAAAGAGCGCGGGATAACAGCCATGAAACCAGGATCATGACAGTGCAACGGATTGTTGGTGATGTCCTTGAACGGTGTTGATGTCGGCGCTGCTTCAGCCACAGAAGTCACAATTGAGTCGCAAGAAACTTAGAACTTGTGGCTGATGCATAAGTCTCTTTTTAGCCCCTGTCAGCGCAACAATAGGATCATCGGCAGCTACTTGTTGGAATCTGAGAAACCTAAACAAATCAATACAATAAACAAACAAAATTATTAAAATAAATAAAATAAATAAAATTAAAAAGCATTATAATGTTGCATTGGTTCCTACTGGATTTGGCCTTTTTCATTAATATAATAATACATTTGATTTTGTGCTTTGCATTCTGTTGGGCGGTGGTTGGCCTGTTGCCTAGTCTGGATGTGGTTGGATACAGGTCCCTTGGAACTGGTGGTTTCACCATGCTGCTAAACAAGCACATAAAGTTCTTTATTTACAAAACAGAGTTGCTACTGCACGACCCTCTTTTGTTTCGATCTGTTTTTTTTAATAGTGCCAATTAATATTTAACATGATCATCCTGGGTACTGGGTTGAGTCCAGGGTCGGTAAGAAAAATGAGTCCATGGTAGTAACCACGGGGAGCAAAGTTATTGTATATAAATGGAATGAATAATACCATTGTTTTTTTGTCTGGTAAATAATTTTCACTGTAAGATGGCATACTGTAGATGACAAGGTATTGCATATTGGGAAAAATATATGACAAATAACAGACTCTGTGATTCAATCTATATAAGTTTACTTCTGTTCAGTTATTGCAAGCACTAGAAGCAGATTGGAATAGACCTAGGACTTGCGAGACAATCTAATTTAGATACAGTGCGCAATATCCAACGATTTCCTTTTTATTTACTGAATCTAATTTCTTCATAAACCTTATGCATGTTTGACTAAATACGGATTATGCAGAAATGGCAACTCAGTGGCAAGGGCAAGTTAAATGAGATTTCAATGCTTAACCAACCGTGTATAACACATGAAATTAACTTTGCATTGTATATGTGATTTCAAGTGACAAGAAAATGCAAAACATGACTTTTTGATCCAGTGGATATTAATGAGCAGCATGCTTTAAACTTATGTTGACCATTTCCATCAATAATGGGGGAAAAGACTATAAAATATGTTCAAATCACAAAAGTAATGACGATTGATCGGGCCCATATTCAAAATATAGTGCTATTTCTTGTAAAGATATTGCTGAACACAGAAATATATACTTGAAGGCTACATGCACAGAGTATGGTCATTGTGATGCTATACCATTTGACCATTGTTCAAGATCAGGTAATATCTATATTTTAAGAAATAACGTTTATATTTTTGTCCAATATTTTCCTGCAACTAGTGAATAATTTGCTAAAAAGATACAAATGTAAAAAATCTATAGAAACTCTTCTTACTACTATCGACTTTTGAATAGCAGCTCGTTGAGTCAAAAAATGAATTAATAAAGACTAGTTGCGGTTTACTTTGTTTTAATCGTTCATATATTGATGATCCTGTCTACAGAATTACTTTGATTTTAAATTTGGTATTGAGGTAACTTGCAAAGCAGTTCAAAATTAGCAAATGAATAATTATTAGTTGATTAAAAGAGAAGATACAGGTATGATTCGATGTTGATAATTATTAACCGCTTCATAACAAGCTGAAAGTGGAATGCAATAAAAAACTTTTTTTTGGTATTTAACAAATGTAAAATAATAGTCGATAGTAACTGATATATTGAATAATTGTCTTTTATACTACTTATATGTCGTAAACGTTTCAATATTAGCTTTCTTTCAAGTACTGTTCAGCTGAACTACATTGCAATTGGAGATCCAGATATTTCAAACTCCATTAGTGAGATAAGACAATCATAATAATATATAAGAGTTTATACAAACCTGAGTTTGTGGAGAATTTGGCACCATAAAATGTCAAAACCCTAAGCACATGCTGGGATAACTGCTTGATCAGCCTAATCAAACCAAGTGTTCTACAGTTACATGTCTTTTTTTATCCTTATTATTTAGTCAATGCTTTATTTTGTAAATTGTAAATATTGGGGCAATAAAATTGAATATTATTTATAGCAGAGTCTAGACGAGCTGCTGCCATAACTTTTAAAGGGCTGTTATAAATCATTATCGGTAATTCCATTTTCAAAAAGTCATTCTAAATCAAATATACAACTTCAAAACCAAGTTTCCTGACAGAAATACTACAGACTAAAGAAATATTATATTTGACAGATAAGGGGCCTCTTCTTATATCAGTATTAAAAGCATATGATGAAGAATTGAAGATTGGTGTCAATTTCATGGATGTTGAGATGGAGTGGGACAAAAGTTTCTTGAACTAACTGTAAACATATAAATCAATATATACAGTGTGTGTAGCCAGGGACCATTTAATCAGAGGCTTGAAATATATGATTAAATATAATTAAAATAGAACAGAAGACTGACAGGAACAAATATCAAATAATAAGTATCATAAGCAGGAGTTAGTCTAATAATGGGTCTTAATCATATACCAGTGGAATGTTACAAAGTTTCTGGTAAAACACTGCATAATATATACCTAGAGTTTGATAAAAAAAAATTTGCTTGATTGAAAATATTAATCCTTCCAAACTACAAAAACCAGAGATATCGAGGATTTTAATAACAATTAAAATTGATTTGCTTTCAATTAATAGCCATCTATGAGCATCTGTTCAATGCGGATACAGAGGACAAGCATAAGACATGTGACTTATAACAGAAAATTAACGCATTGATGACTGGAAAAAAAAAATTTCATAATAAAAAAACTCCTTTCCCTTTTGCCATCGCCAAAAACCACAAATATGATTATCTTTATCGTCCACCATGTCTGAAGATGAAGATGAACGTATGCTTGAGCTCGATGCTCTTACTGCTATCTATCCCGAGCTGAGCATGACCGGTCCACACTCTGGCTTACTTTATATTGATATAGATTTGCCACACCCGATCTCTATTCACCCCTCCGGTGATGCGGCTCCTGTTGAAATCAAGCACCTACCGCCAGTACTCTTCAAATTCGACCTGCCGGTTGGGTACCCCGAGACAGCTCCGCCTAAAATCATGCTTGATGCCGCGTGGATGACCCCAGAAGAATGCCGAAGCAAGCACATTCCCGCCCTGCTGCAGCTTTGGGAAGAGGCCCATGAGCCCGTGATCTACACAATGATCGACTGGATCACGACCAATGGGTTCGAAAATTTTTTCAATGACGAGATCACACGTACGAATCCGGATCTTTTACTGAACCATGATGCACGCTCGGCACAGCAGGAGTTTGAGCGTGAGTCGTTTCTGTGCCAGATATGCCAGTACCGCAAGAAGGGGGCTGTGTGCACCCGGCTTGATTGTTCCCATGTCTACTGTACGGAGTGTCTTGAAGCATACTACACTGCGCTCATCACTCAGGGCTATATCGATCAGGTCAAATGCGCGGAGCCTACGTGCGGAAAACGTGTTGACCCGAGTCAGCTTCGCGCCCTCGTAGGCGACGAGCTCTACGAGCGCTATCAGACCCTGACAAAAAAGTTTGAGCTTGAGGCTGATCCCTCGACGCTTATATGCCCGCGAGACAGCTGCCAGGCGCTGATCCGGCCGCGCAACAAGGAGGAAATGCTCTGCATATGCTCAGAATGCAAGTTTGCCTTTTGCCGCAAGTGCCAGCGCTCGTGGCACGGGTACTACACAAAGTGTAACAACCGGCTGACACCAGAGTTGATTGTGGCCTATCTTGATGACGAACCCGAGGGCGAGCGCGTTCGCCTGGAGATGATTTTTGGCCGTGGGTTCATGGCGCGCGTGGGGCGCGAGTACTTGATTGAGAAGCAGTTTGAGGAATACAAGGAAAAGATGAACATCCAGTCATGCCCCGAGTGCGACACGCCGATTGAGCGGAGCTCCGGCTGCAACAAAATGACATGCACCAAGTGTCGCACACCGTTCTGCTTTCTATGTGGCCAGACGCTTCTGGGCTATGCCAGCAATGGCTATGAGCACTTCAATGAAATCTACTCGCTCTGCTACCGACAACTTTTTACCAACACTGAGATTGAAGAAGCGGCCCAGTGACACCGGGTCTCAGGTTTTTTATCGTCTGGGGTAAAAGGGGGATATTCAGAATGATGATATACCGTACCCTTTTTTGCCGTTTTTTTAGGTTTTCCGCAGGACCGTACACGTTGATCGTTGTCGCGACCTTGTTAGCCCTGGGCAGCCGGAAGGACAATATAAATAGACCCTTCTCGCCGGTTTCGTTATTTATCTGGTTCGCAACAAGACCCTAGAGTTCTTTATTGAATATCTTCTATTTGTTCATTACTATTTATTTAGTTTTTTTTCTTTCAAGTTTTTTTTTCTTTCCTGTATTCTCTTGCACTATTTACCATGCCTCAGCCTATTGCCTCTTTCTCATCAAACCGCCCTATTGCCATCTTTTCGGACTTTGACGGTACAATCTTTCTCCAAGATACAGGCCATATCCTTTTTGACCACCATGGCTGTGGCCCTGAGCGCCGCGCGTTTCTCGACGAAAGCATCTCGACCGGTGAAAACACTTTCCGCAAGGCATCTCTAGAACTATGGCAATCGCTGCGCGTGCCACTTGATACGGCATTTGCTACACTTAAGGAGCATCTTGTTGTTGACCCCGGATTTCATGACTTTCTAAACAACTTTGCTTTTGACCGCCGCATCCCCTTTGTAGTGATCTCGGCGGGGCTACGGCCGCTGTTGCGACGTGTGCTCGATGAGTCGGTTGGCAAAGCCAAGTCGCGCTCGATTGGCATCGTCTCTAATGATGGTGTCATCTCGGCCGACGGGGCAAACTGGACGCCGGTGTGGCTGCACGATACAGAGTTGACGCACGATAAGGCGCGCTCAATCCGCGAGTACCGCGTGCGCCACGCAAAAGCGAATCCCCTAATTGTATTTATTGGTGATGGAGTCTCGGACCTAGCGGGGGCATCACAGGCTGATGTGCTGTTTGCACGACGTGGGCTCAAGCTCGAGCAGTACTGCATCAAGAACGGGATTCCCTACACACCGTACGACTCTTTCACAGACATTCAGCGCGAGCTGGAGATTCTAGTGGTAAGCAACCGGTTTCACAGCGCAGCACAGACTCCAGCGGAGGCTGCAGCGGACGGGCCTGTCAAGGCCATGCTATAGAGCATGTAGCTGAGACGCTTTTTAGCCCATATCATTCACGTATACATTTTCATCATTACGGGTCATTCATACCCTTCATATATAATTTACAACTATCTTCTATATCCAATCTGCATTTTGATCTCGCTCTGTGGGGCCAAATGCTGCTACAACGGGACCACTGTTGACCCATTCTACGGTCTTTGTCTAGCCGGAGGATATGAACGGTGCTGCTCGGCTACTGGGCTGCTTTTTGGTGTTATTAAATCTACCATTTCTTTTTGTTTGTTTTGTCCATACAAAGAAACGTCAAAAAAAAAAAAAAAAAAGGCGGGTATTTAAATAATTTTTTTTTTTTTTTAAAATTTAAATTTTCTTATCAAAATTTATTTTTTTTTTTTTTT
>Ga0160505_100981_pt1 | contig 14234 bp, 11 predicted proteins | sample DIDeMG_FD_108225 | JGI IMG/M metagenome (GOLD analysis project Ga0160505, IMG submission 108225) | Enriched chicken feces microbial communities from UW Madison campus, WI, USA - DID2874_E49_Stillage MG | ecosystem: Host-associated > Birds > Digestive system > Large intestine > Fecal ... | reverse complement strand
GAATAAAGATCTTTTAATTAATGACGGTTTGGTCGGTAGTTTTCTGGTTCAATTCAACTTCAACAAATAGTGGCAGCTCTATGCCTGTATCATTAAAACTGCAATGTTGGCTCATCCAATATTCGGAAAACTCCTGTTCTATCTTTCCATGATTTCTTGTTGAACAATTTACAAACTCCAAATATATGACCAATGTGGTTAAAAACTGCAAATTAGGAAATATGAATGATCTTTGTAACCCTGTTCCGACTGATGAAAGTAGAAAATCAAAATTATCTAACATCAAGTTTTTGACAAACTTGTGCTGCTTCTGACAAAGAGGCCTCTTAACTTCTATATACTGTACATAGTCTAAAGTCTCTTTTGTTTTTTTAATTGTACAAGAGTTTAGGAGACATTCCGTGACGCCAAATTTTCCACACGTTCACCTTGTGCCAACAAAGACCCTTCAGAATTACTGCCGCAGTTTGTGAATTTAAGTCAGAAGCCAAACCAGTAAAACTCTCACAAGCTTTTTTGTTAATCTAACTATCAGTTATGAGTATGCAGTAATAAGCCAAGAAACTTGATAACCACTTCACTGTTCTTATTTCTAGCAACAAAGACACTGGGATCGAGTCCCACAAGTATTACTTACAGGTATCAATGATCTGAATTAAAGAAGAAAGACATTATAAACTGGTTGCATTTGCACGTTTGGTTCAGCTCTGAAACTACCACTGTCTTGAAATAGGGCCCTAACTCAACGTTTTCAATTAGTATATGTTTTTTAATTGACTACCCAATAGGAATCTTTTACCATGGCATGTTGAAAAGAATTATTGATGTCAGGGTTGCCATATAATCGAGGTCTGATGTAACTCCTGTAAAAGTTGACCCAAGTTTCGACATTGTATCTTGATCTCCAAGCTGTTTTCATTCAACTTTTATGCATAGCTTGATAACTCTGGTGATATTATCTGTTTTATTTGCTAAACTAGTTTAGATTTTCTTTCAAAGTGGTCTACTGGCCTACAAGACTATGAACTTCCATGAAGAAAAATTTCTAAAACGTCAAATTATAAAACGCATGAATTGCCGTTGTTTTTATAAAAACTTCTATACACCATTCAGCTATAACATAATTAAATAAATTATTAAAATATTGATTTCTGATTGATTTGTGTGAGATTATGCTGCTTTTATTTGAATATAGAATTTTGTTGTTTAGGGAAAGTCAGAAACCCTTTCTGGGTAACTGTAAATCGTCCAGACTTGTTAAATAGCATAAAAGATAAATGAGACGTGCACTAATAGCCCTATAAGAGTTCTTCTGTTAACTCCAAAATATAATGTAGCATGTTTAAGTAGAATCTTGATCGTATTAAAAAAATACCAAAATGTGTAATGTCTTGGATTGTAAAGAATCAATAGAATAATATCAGGGAATATATTGAGTATCAATTATAACTAGGCTCATGTATCCAGCTCCGTTAGAATACAACCAAAATTTAAAATAGCATTGTCAATGGCTTTTTAGATGCCAGTACTTGAGAAAACGTTTGAGACCCAGCAGCTGCCGGTGTCAATACGGTAAATCGATTTGAGAGTCAAATATTTTTTGGTTTTCTTTCTATTCGTGAAATTGCCTCGTAATAAACGCTTTAAATTTTTTCTGAAATATATATACATCTGTTATTTAATATCGTAGAATAAAAATACCTGGTATACGCTAGTATTCAGCACCAGGAAGTAAATAATTAACAGTGTTGTATATTGGATCGTCTACTTCTACTGAAACACAATGATCTTTACAACATAAGTTTTTGATGAAACCTTGATCACAACTGTATGGGCCAAAATCATTATCAGTTGTATCATAGATATTGAAGCTTATATATTCAATAACTAAGAATGAATATTAATAAAGTGTCAGTAGTCATGTCGTGTATATCTTATTATTGTAAATTCTGATTCCTGCCTGAAACTGCATCTTAAATTTGATTTCCTAAGCCACATTTGTGATTAGAGCCATTTTTATTACATCAGTAAATTATAGAGCTCGTTGAAATTTACCAAAAAAAACCTTTCGAAATATGAACGTGGAGACTATCAAAAGTTTAGTTCAACTGTCCAAAATTTCTGTAGGAGCGATTTTTCCGTGTTACAAAGTTCCGTTGCCTAACAAAATACCTAGCAATTCCCCAATTTTGGGAACACTAAATTACAAACTAATACACAAAATCAAATATTTTACAATCCAGCTCTGCCAATTCCAAATCATAAAAAAAAAAAAATATGCCATCATTATTTTATAGGAAAAACTACTTTTCCAGTCATTAATAGAAGCTTAGTCGGAGAGATCTGAATTGTCACCAAAGTCTTCGCCGTCCTCAGATGTATCACCATCAGTGCTATGGCTCTGAAGCGGCTGGTTAAACATCTCATAAATCTCCTCTGTGGCGGCCTTGGTATGCATTGTCATTGTTGGTGATGCTGGTCTAGGTGGGAGGTCATCTTCGTCATCTTTAAGCGAGACCTTCTGAGCGGGGTGCGGATACGACAAATCTAGGATCTTGCGCGATCGCGCCAGAACCTCCTCTAAGCAATACTCTTCGCCATGTCCATCATTCATAAAATCAAGTGCAATCGAAATATGCTCTGGTCGTTTGCCTGCCACAGGTTCTGGTTGTTTTAATCCACTTTGGGGGCTCTTTTTTTGTTAAGAGTTAGAATCATATCCGTTAGAAAATAAAACAAAAAATAAAACTTACTGAGTCTTTATAAATCGCAAGTTTAGTTCTGGGTGCTGGAACAGTAGATTCTAATGTTTCGCCTACCCAAGATTTCGCTTCCATAACATTTTCCTTGCGGCGCGCAGCTAGAGACCCAATAGAATCCCAGCCACCGCTACCGAGCACCGCACCGCCCGACTTTTCTGTGTGTTTGTTGGTAGGATCGTTAAATACTCGCAGCTTCTCCCTTGATGAACGAGCGCTAGGTGCGCTGGATGACCCCTCGCTGGGCGAATAAAAAGTAGTTGCCGATTCCTTTACAGAGAGTGCAGCACGCGCAACTGGCAGCGCGGGGGATTCATCTTCATCTACTGCGAGTGGCTGCGCTTGTAGCCGATCCATAAATTCCTTGTACTTGCGCTTTAATCGTGTTATTGGCCGCGCCAATATCTGAATCCCCGCTTCGTAAACTTCCTTTGCTTGTAACCGTTTGCCATTTGTCTCCAGAAACGCCGCATATTCTTCGTAGAACAGCGCAAGGTTTTTGCCAATATCCTTGCGCGCAATGTAAATAAACATCTCACGCGGTGCATCAGAGTAATTAATATAACGTGTCCATACTTTCAAATAGCGTGGGTCGTCTTTGTAGTGCGCGGTGTCCCGGAACTGGCTTGTGCAGCGCTCTAGCAGCTGTATCAGCCCGCTCTCGGCATTCTGGCCGGTGGGAAAGTTTTCAAGCACCCAATCAATATAATCAAGAAAAGGCTGCAAAGGATCATCTAAATCATCTGTATCAGCAATCTGCGCTTCATACTGGTCGCGCTCCCTCTCCTGCGATTCGCGCAGCTCAAGCGTGGGGGCTGCAAAAACGCGGACAAGCGCAGCGGCGGAGCGGCCCTCACGCAAAGGCTGGATGTTCTCCTTTTGATACTCAATAGCTTCAAATGATATAGGCCGTGTATCCGACATGAATCTGTGTTTTCCTTGTGGTATTTGTATTGCCCTAATTGTCGGTGGTTGCTGAAATGGCGATGTTTTGCGTTGCTGCTCGGAGGTTGTGTTGACGGCACATCCCAAAGTAGTTATTAGTATCACGTGACTGTTGCCATAGCAATGAATGAGTCTTCGAGCAACTGCCGTGCTTTCTCTGGCCTTGCTAAAAAAGAAAAGAAGACGAAGAAAAATATTTCGATCTATCCTTTCTTCTTCTCCTTCGAATTGAACGCAACTTTAACATTCAATCTTATATATTTATATTTTTCAAAGAAAAAGAACCCCCATAATGGATAGCAAAACTCTTGGAATTCTCGGTGGTGGCCAGCTTGGTCGCATGATGGTTGAGGCCGCTCACCGTCTGAACGTCAAGACTGTGATTCTTGACGGCGAGAACTCGCCAGCCAAGCAGATCAATGCGCTTGACGCCCACGTCAATGGTTCATTCACCGACCCCGAGGCTATCGCTCAGCTTGCTGCCAAGTGTGATGTTCTTACTATTGAGATTGAGCATGTCAATGCCAACGTCCTCGAGGCCATCGAGAAGCAAGGCAAGGTTGCCGTCCACCCGTCACCAGCCACTATTAGACTCATTCAGGACAAGTACAACCAGAAGATGCATTTGATCAAGCATGGTATTGCTACCGCTGATGTTGTTCCCGTTGAGTCTTCGCTTGATGGCCTTAAGGCCGCTGGCGCCAAGTTTGGCTACCCTTACATGCTCAAGTCTAGACTTGATGCTTACGATGGCAGAGGAAACTTTGTCGTTGAGACTGAGAATGATGTTGAGGCCGCCCTCCAGTTCCTGAACAACAGAACTCTGTATGCTGAGAAGTTTGCTCGCTTTACCCATGAGCTTGCTGTTATGGTTGTTAGATCACTGGACGGCGAGGTTTACTCTTACCCCACTGTTGAGACTGTGCAAAAGAATAATATCTGCGAGAGAGTTTTTGCTCCTGCAAGAGTCCCTGACTCATTTTTGACCAAGGCTCAGTTGTTGGCTGAAAACGCCGTCAAGACCTTCCCGGGCGCTGGTATCTTTGGTGTCGAGATGTTTTTGCTTGACGATGGAACCATTCTTCTTAACGAGATTGCTCCTAGACCTCACAACTCTGGACACTACACTATGGATGGTTGTGTTACCTCGCAGTTTGAAGCACATGTCCGCGCCGTGCTAGGTCTCCCTCTACCCAAGAACTTTGCGACTATGTCTACCCCAGGAACTAAGGCCATTATGCTCAACATTCTCGGCGGCGAGAAACCCAATCAGGAGCTTGAAGAGTGCAAGCGCGCACTCGAGACTCCTGGTGCTATTCTCCACCTCTACGGCAAGACCACCCGCCCCAATCGTAAGATGGGTCATATCAACATTATTGCTGGAAGCATGCTTGATGCTGAGGCTAAGCTCGCTCGTATCACCGGTGACTCCGTTCCCGCGGCTTTGACCGCGGCAGAGGGTGAGGTCGCTGGTACCTCACCACAACCTCTCGTCGGAATCATCATGGGCTCCGATTCTGATCTGCCTGTGATGGCGGTTGGTGCCAACATTCTCAAGTCGTTTGGTGTCCCTTTCGAAGTCAAGATTGTCTCTGCTCACCGTACCCCGCATCGCATGACCAAATATGCGACTGAAGCGGCTGCACGCGGTCTCAAGGCCATTATTGCTGGTGCTGGCGGCGCGGCCCATCTGCCCGGCATGGTTGCTGCTATGACGTCGCTGCCCGTTATTGGTGTCCCTGTCAAAGGCTCTGTCCTCGACGGCGTTGACTCGCTCCACTCGATTGTGCAGATGCCCCGCGGTGTGCCAGTTGCCACTGTTGCCATCAACAACTCGACCAACGCGGCGCTGCTTGCCATCCGCATTCTCGGTGCTTTTGTGCCTGAGTACCGCAACCTGATTGATGCCTACAACAACAACATGGAGCAAGAGGTCCTCAAGAAGACCGAGCGTCTTGAGGCTGGCGGCTACGAAAAGTACTAAGTTTTAACCTCTTTATCTATATCTATTTTGGATTTTTTGGATTAAATGGGAATGACATTTGGAATTAGTTAACTTTAAATACTATATGAAAAAAAAAACGAGAGAATAGAAAAAAACAAATTAAGTTATTTGAATCCAGGTTACAGAGGGTAATTAAGACCTAATAGACTACTAGGCATTGCGCTGGAAGAAAAAGTTGATACCGGTGGCAGCAGCAAGTGCAATACAGATGGCAGTAGGGCCAAACTGATCATCGTAACGCACCGCACGCTTCTTACGGATGTTGTAGACTCTCCAAATATAGAGGCCAATGGCATACACAATTGTCAGTACTGCTGTCAGAAAGAAGCCCACAGCAGCTTGTACCGCGGGGCCGTTACCGAAATTGAGCAAGCCGCCGGCAATGGCACCCAGCACAATTCCAATCTCAACCCAAGAAAGGAAGGTACGCTCGTTGGCAAAGTACACCTTAGGTTCAATACGGACGGGAACGCTGATGCGCTTGCCCTTGGGGACTTTGATGTTAGAAATAAACATAGTGCCATCGGGAATAGTTGACACCTTGGAATCGTTGAGGAATGCATCGTGGAACCAGTTGATGACAGGTTCCGTCGTGGCCAAAAGCTTATTGACAAAAGCGGGAAGATGGGGGTGATCCCGCGCAAAGTGGCGACTAGACTGGCCATTTCCAAGAAGGGATGTATTTTCATTGGCGTCAGTGAGAGGTGCGCGGTTATCAAATCGTACAGACGGGCTACTAGATGAACCAGCAACACCGTCGAATCCAATGTTTTCCTCGGGGTCTTCGTCGTCATAGTTATCTGATCCCGAGATAGACGAGCCGTACTGTGCGGGCCGCTCGATACCATAGTTGGTAGACGGCTTGCGGATATCGACATCCATCTGTGGCAGCCAGAAGGGAATTAAATCAACCTTGTCAGGCAGCAGCGTCGCGACACCATGGATGAACTTGGAAAACTTGGGAACAGCCTCGACAAGATGCGAAGAGACAAGCTCACGCACCCACTGCGGCGGCTCCTGGCCGAGCTGCGTCTGCAGCTTAACCTCAAGAACAGCGTAAGGGAAGCGTTCAATGTCCTTTTCGGGGAGCTGACGGAAGGGCCAGTCAACACCAATGTCCATACGGCGCCAGTTGCCATGCGTGCGGTCAACGCCATCAAAGTTGTCTTCGCGAATCATAGAAAGTTCGGTATCGAGCGAAATACGCACACGTGCGTCACCCGGTAACTGGAACGCAGTACGGTTGTAAAAGGAGCGCACCACAGGACGCAGCTTGGATGTAATCGTGGTGTACTGAACCTCACGTGCAAGTGCCTCGAGTGATTGAATCTCCTTAATTGACTTCTTGCCCTCCTTGCGCATCTTTTCAAATGCCTGTTCGACTGTGTACTTGCCCTTCATAAAGTCATTGACGTACTTTTCCTTGAGCGTAAACCGCGCCTTTACAGACTTTTCACCAGTCCAGTCTTCGCGATGAGTCTTACGCTCAACAAAAATCTGGTCAGTCTTCATACCACCGTACCATCTCAGACGGATAGCCTCAGCGCCCTCGGTTTTTTCAAGACGGCCCTTGTAGAGATCAAGGTCGGCATTGTCATAGTAAATAGAGGTAATAGCAGAATCCTCGGTCTCAAACTCCTTGTTGGCGTTGAAAACAAGCACAGGAAGATGTTTAAGAATGATGAGCTTGAGCTCAGTGATATTGTCCGGGTGAACCCAGTACTTTGTGGTTTGGCGCACAAAGTTTTGCTGAGCACCACCAGCAGATGAATCACCCTTGACAGGGTTACCGCGCGTGCGGACAAGGTCATATAGTTTGGAGATTTTGACAACAAGAGCCTCGTAGTTATCCTTGAAAAATGGCTTGGCATTGAGACGGACCGAGAAGATGGGCTTGAGGATCCAGCCGGTCTGCTTGTCATGCTTCTTGATAATCTTTTGAAATCCGGTGTAATTGAGACGGGTAAACTTGGCAAGATCGTGGACATCTGCAATAATATCAGAAAGAGTCTCTTCTAGGTCCTCAAACTCTTGCTCATCAGGGGGGTTCTCCGACTCAATAGCGCGGACAACGGAGTTGACATCGCTTTCGGCATCCTTGATTCTGCGGGTAATTTCGCCGGACTTGACTCTCTGAAAGGTGTAGACCTTGTCAAGCTCAGTCTCTAGAAGACCTACAAAGCGCTCTTCATCCTTCTCGGTCCATTTCTTGTTGAGAGAAAGTGTTTTCTTGAGGTCAGCCTTCAGGTCATCGTAGTTAATGTAGTAATAGTAGTAGTCCCTGGAACAATGTTAGCAAAAAGCAAGTATGTCAATAGACAAAGCAGGGAGTCACACACCGAATGAGGGAAGACTTTAATTGCGCACCAAACTTCATGATGCGGTTAAACTGGCGTGAGAGGTCGTGAATAAAAAAAACAAAAAGAAAGAGGAAGAAGTGAAACAATGAATTTTTTCTTTTTTAAGGCAAAGGCAGCAAGGCCATCGAGGATGGTTTGTTTGAACAGAAGCAGCCTAACCTACGATTCCAAAAGGCGCGAGGGAAAGGGTTATGTCAATAAAGAGTTTTTTACTTTTGTCTGCGTACAATAATAAAGAACAGGGCTAGAAACAAACAGGGTTAGAAACAAACAGTGTTAAGAAGAGTCAAAGGGTTAAGCAAAGCAAATGACACAGAGTTACGCCTGTGCAGGCATTGACATTTGGGAGCTTAAGCCAGTCAGGGAAGAAGGCGCCGCACACGTGGATCACAGCCAACAAGACAGGAAGGGTAGCAGAGGGCGTGACCACATTGGGACTAGCCATTGGCTAAACAACAAGTCACGTGTCTGATTGATATAACAAAGACTTGAGTTTTAACTAGTATGCTTTAGGACATAAAGCCTATAATTTATATCAATCTATTACATAAGTGCTTATCAATTATTTGCACGGATTATCTTTTTTGTTTTTTTTTGTCCCAACCAAATTGCTGGAAAGAAAAAAAAAAGCCAAAATATCCAAAACAATCATAACAGTAAGCCATAATAATCATAGCAATCATATTATTATCACTTAAACTCACCGGAATCTTCCAAATCAAAAAAACCACTTCTTCCTTTTCAACCCAACAACTCTTTTCTCCAGCTGCACAAAACCTTCACGTTCACTAAGAAAATGGGTGTTTTTCTGCGTAAAGAGGCGCTTCCTGGCCTTAAAAACTACAAGTGAGCACTCAATGCCCATTTTATTTTTCTTTTTCGTCGAGATTCTTAGTACTAACAGGCCCTCCATCTAGGTACTCGTCTGTGGATCACTCTCTGCTCTCCAAACATGTCTTGGGCCCCTTCTGGCGCTGGTTTGTCACACTGTTTCCATTGTGGCTCGCGTAAGTATTTATCATAATGAATGACTTCAATTGCTCTCAACTAACCTCAGTTGCAGCCCCAACTTGGTATGCTTTTCGTCGCATCATCGTGCTCGAAGTTTGGTTCGCTAATATATCCATTTAGGTAACTCTCATTGGTTTCTCTTTTGTCGTCATGAACTTTATCACCCTTCTCTATTTCAACCCCACGCTTGATCAGGTTTGCTCTCCATGGGTCTATGTTTCTTACGCTGTTGGCCTGTTTCTCTACCAAACCTTTGATGCTTGTGATGGTGGTCAAGCGTACGTATATTGTCTTGTTTTCTTTGCTATCTTTAGTTTTATCGCTTCTAACCTTTCTCGGTTTTAGTCGCCGCACAGGCCAGAGCGGCCCGCTTGGCGAGCTTTTCGATCATTGTGTGGATGCTGTCAATACCTCACTGGGTGTCCTGATCTTCTGTGCTGCTGCCAACACCGGCTATGGCTGGCCTGTTTTTGCCGCCCAGTTTGGCACTCTTTGCAACTTTTACTTTAGCACTTGGGAGGAGTACCACACGGGCACTCTCTTCCTCTCCTTCTTTTCGGGCCCTGTTGAAGGTATCATCATTGTTTGCGGTCTATTTCTGACCACTGCTTACTTTGGTCCGGGCTTTTGGAATACATCTGTGCTTGAGTTGCTTGGCGTTACTGATGTCCCTGCGTTTGTCGAGAGCTACCGTGAGCTAACTGTATTGAACATTTACCTCATTATATCTACTGTCTGTCTCGTTTTCAACATTCTGACTGCTGCTGGTAACGTCATCGCTGCTAATCACAAGAACAAGATTCGCGCGCGCCCCGCCTTCACTGGAGTGATTCCGTTTCTTCTTTTCTACGTTTCGCTCGTCATCTGGGCCAGCTCGTCTAGATACATTCTTCATACGTATCTGCTTTTGCCTTTTACTCTGACCGTTGGCTTTTCCGTTGCGCTTAGTGTTGGTCGAATTATCACTGCGCATGTCACGAGCCAAAAGTTCCCCATCACCAACCCGCTCATGGTGTACCCGACTCTCGCCGTCATCATCCAGGCCGTCGGCGTAAAATGCTGGGACTGGGACCCACTCACTACCGTCACTGCCCTTGTTTGGACCGGCTTTGGCTTGACTATGGGTGTCTATAGCTTTTTTGTTGCAGAGCTGATTATTGAGATCACTACGTACCTTGATATCTACTGTCTCCGGATCAAGCACCACAAGACCCAGTGAAGATAAAAAAAAAAGGAAATAAAAATAGGAAGCAAGATTCTTAGATTCGGATATATATTTACAGTCAGCAAAATGTGGTTGTTGTTGTTGTTGTTTTTTTAGAGAGCGCCAGAGGGGGGTTGTTGGAATCCGCTCTCGGCACCAGGAGCAAGGACCTGAAAAAAAAAAAAGTTAGTAAGAATAAGTAGTAGAATAAAATAAGAAATTAGTTACTCACCTCATTGGTAGATTGAGTCAGCTTCATCTCTCTCTCCATCTCAATGAGCTGCTGCTCACTGATGATAGACAATGCTAAGGGCACACCCAGCAGCAAACTAGAGGTGATCACAACCCAGAACGCGTTACCGGCAAAAGTGGCGGAAGTCTTGACAACGCTCGACACCGAGGTCGACACACTCTCAAGGTTGTGTCTGTAGCTGGGAGGGATGGCCTGCTTGAGGGCGATGATACGCTCAGAGATGGTTTCGTTAGAAATGTCTTCTTCGTCATCATCCTCATCGTATTCCTCCTCGTCGTTGTTGTTGTCGCTCTCGGAGTTGTCGTCAGTGTCGGTGTAGTCGGCCTCGTTGTCCACAACCTTCTCTTCGGTAGCGGTGTTAGCGGCGGCAGCAGCAGCAGACTCCTCGAAAAAGGCAGCGGCCTCGTCTTCTTGAATGGGGGTAACCTTGACCATTTTTTTGAATGTGGGGTGTGTATGTAGTTGTTTTGGTTGAGATGTTTGGTAGGTGCTGGAGGTGATGGAGGAGTTTTCGTTTTTTGATTTTCTTGCATTTCGTGAAAACGAAATTTTTTCTCATTCTGTGCTCTAATTTTCGTGCTGAGATTTACTTGCAGTCTGACTACAACGCAGTCGGTATCACAAACTCCATGTAATGATAGCATGATACAAAAGGGTGTGTGTCTCAACAAAGCACCATCCTTTATGGGATTCCTTCTTCTTTCTTTTTTGATATCAACATTCTTCTGTAAACCTGCTTTCTTAATCTTTTGCTAAAATATAACAATAATAACCACAATGGCGTCCATACTCCGCTACTGCGTTGCTATGCCCAAGAAACAGTGTAAAACTGACGCCGGTTCTCTCGATCTGGCGTACATCACACCGAATTTAATCGTTTGCTCTATGCCAACTAGTGATGTAATAAAAGGCTGGTATCGTATTTGGCTCAAGGATCTTCTTGAATTTTTGCACCAGAAACATAACTCTGCCTGGCACATCTGGAATTTCCAGGCCGAGCCAACAGGTTATGGTGACCATGAAGTGTTTGGAAAGGTCGACCATTTTCCCTTTCCTGACCACAATCCGCCACCATTTGAAATGCTGCCCCAAATTGTGTGTTCCATCGAGAGCCATCTCGTTCAAAATAAAAACAATGTTGCCATTCTTCACTGTAAAGCAGGAAAGGGTAGATCTGGTACTGTCGCGTGCGCATATCTTATCATGAAGTTCAAAATGACGTTTGATCAAGCCACGCAAGTTTTCACCAACAGTCGAATGAGGTCGGCATTTGGTGAGGGTGTGTCTATCAACAGTCAGCGCCGCTACCTTAGATACACTCATGATTATGTTCATGTGCTGAACCAGCAGTACAAACCCATTAATGTCGAAATTGATGCAATCAAAATCTACGGTCACTTATACGAAGATATTTATTTAAAAATTGCTAAATATACTAAAGGCGGTTGTGTTATCAGTGATCTTTATGAATTTAGTCAGAACGATGTGGTGGACCGCACATCCGCGGTCTTGGTTTTCAAACCGCAGCGGCTGATTGTCTTACCCGCGGACATATGTGTAATGACTCAACGTACAAAAGTTGTAGGTGGTAAGCTCCCTATCATTCACAGTAGCGCCTATATGTGGTTTAATGTATTTTTTGAGACGTATGGCTCTATTGAAGGCTTTGACTTTTGCCAGATTAATGGTCGCATTGAGGTGCCCTGGAAAGAAATGGACGGATACAAAGGCACAAGTAAACGTGGATCGGAGCTGTTTGAGAAAATAGAGGTGTACTGGCACGTTACTAAAGGCAGTTTGCAATTGAACTGAAAAAATAATTGTGATGTACAAGATGATATATAACCATAGGTACTCAGTGGCATATTACAATGCACAAATCAAAGCTTTTCTTTGAATTTCTGTTTTATCTTTTCGAACAACTTTTTTTTGGAAATATTTAAAAAAGGTCAAGGAATAGTTTAGAAAATGATTGGACCAGAGTTTATATGTTTAACTGGAGGTCCAAAATAGATTGAAGATTTCGGTTTTATGCGATAATCATGAAAATGGTGATTGAAATTTAAATATTAAAACACATAAATGACAATATAAGTTATCCCTATACCTCTAGGCAATAAGTGATAAATAATCAGTATCTTTCCATAATCACAAACAAATTGATAATAGTACCAATAATGATTTATCTTTGCGCAGTCAATTGAATTACAGTAGAAACTATTTAATACAGCAACTCACAAGCATGGGTCTAGAATAGTAAACAATTTAGACTACTATAAATAGTAATGTTCTGGACAGTTCCCTTTTCGCAAACATTCGCTTTAACTGCCTATTTCACCTCACCATTTCCCAGATTGCAATTAATAACTGGAATCAATACAAATGGAGCTGTATAAAACTTGGCATAAGGGGATACAAGGGGAACTGAGCAACTCGGATCTTGCTCTGATACGATATTCGGTGTTGGAAATAAGGGGAAGTATGTGATAGTATAATCCATATTGATTAGTAGATTTAGACAATCAAGCAAGAATAAAAAAAACAAATTTCATACAAAAAAATTGTATCAAATTATTGGGTTCAGGTTCAGCGGGGAGATAGTCATAAATGTAATAAAAGATCATCTTGAGTTGTTACACATACTGCAACCCTCGTTAATAATGATACAAATAAAGCCTTGAATATAAATATCGCGTCTGTAAGGTTAATTAACAAATTAAAAAAAAAAATTAAGGCTTTTGGTACCTCTACCACATAGTTACGGCAAAGGATAAGTTTTATTTATTTATTTCTTTTCTGTAAAAAAATGTTTGTGTCCACATGGGATTTGGTTGTATTTCCGAATGGTGTCAACGACGCCCCCCAAAGCAATGGCTGCTCAAATCACTCAGATATCTAAGAGGAGAAAAGAACTTAAAAAAAAGAGAGAAAAAAAAGAAAAAAAAACACAAATTATTGCGAAAAGATTGAAGTGCCCAGAAATCCTAATGAAGGATGAAATTAATGCATTAAGAATAGTGTATTCATTTGAGATTGATCACATGAGCGGTTCAAGCTACCTACCTAGTCGTAGACCAAACACCCCCGGAGTTAAAACCTGAATCGCCGTGCACTGTCTCACAAAAACTATACTAGTGAAATCTCGATACTAAACATGAACCAGGCTGGTTAGATGATTTTTTATTTTTTTAATCCAGTTAGATTTTTCGTAGATAAAGCCCGGGCCAGCGTCGGACCAAGGCCCCGCGCTGCATCATGTATATGACCAGTAGTAATTAGTATTGCTCCTACTTCAGATACCTACGCATTTCAGCAGAAATATTTCTTGCCCAACATTTTTTTTTTTTTTCGTTTTTTTCAAAAGGCACAGGCCCAGAACTTTTCGTAGCCAGTACTCGTAAACTACTGCGGTGAGATACAGGCTTGCAATGCTTTAAATTCGCGTGTCAAGCAGCACCCACATTCTTTTATCTTGCCTTGTCTGCCATATACCGAAACGCGACACATGGCCATGATTAAAAGTCCAGTCGTAATTATTGTGGTGGGCATCTTGACTGCGGAAGATACCAGGCAGGTTCAACAAGCATGGGGGGCCACGTGAGTCTTTTTTTTTTTTTTTTTTCCAAACTTCAAACCCCCACAGAGGGTTTATGGCGGTTGGGTTTTTGTTTTGTGAGTGGGCAAAATCCAATTTAGT
>Ga0160505_100980_pt1 | contig 14259 bp, 6 predicted proteins | sample DIDeMG_FD_108225 | JGI IMG/M metagenome (GOLD analysis project Ga0160505, IMG submission 108225) | Enriched chicken feces microbial communities from UW Madison campus, WI, USA - DID2874_E49_Stillage MG | ecosystem: Host-associated > Birds > Digestive system > Large intestine > Fecal ... | reverse complement strand
TGTTTGTTTGTTTTAATTTTTTTTTTTTTTTTATAAAAAACGTATAAATATTATTTTTTTTTTTTTTCTTTTTAAATTTTTTTTTTTTTTTTTTTTTTTTTCTTCTTCCCACCTCTTCTCTTTTCTTTTAAATATCATCTACAAGATCTTTTTAGACTGCATTTTCACTTCTTGCACGTATTACAACGTAATAGATAATAATGCCTCCTAAGAAGTTCAAGCCTCTCGTGTTTGAGGAACCCAAGCCCAAGTACACGGGCCAGAGCTTTGCTTCTGGTGCCCGATCCAGCGGCCTCAACTCGCCCGCTGCTTCTGGTGCTTCCACGCCCCTAACCGCGTCCTCTTCGACCACCTCTATGGCCTCTCTGATTTCTGTTCTCAAGGAGATTGAGGAGACTCCTATTTCAGGATTTCTCGAAAAGGCCGGTGAAGCCCGCACTCTCTCTGATATTAGAGCTGCTGCTGGCGAGCTCTCTGAGGTGCTTTACAAAGACGGTCCCAAGTCCATTGAAGACTACACTTTGCTGACGCATCTCAACACCCTTGCCAAGTCCAAGAAGTCTCCTCTGGCTCGTGAAGGCGCTTTGCTGATCCTATCCACCGTTGCTAGAAAGTTTTCTTCTGGAACTGCTGCCGAGGCTTATCTCCTCCCTGCATTCACTCTGCCCCTTGACTTGCTCTCTGATAAGGATAAGAGTGTCCTTAGAGCAGCCAATTCATGTTCTGAGACTCTGTTGTCTATTTACCCCGATGATGCCAAGGTCTCTGTGCTCCTGCCCCTTCTTTATAAGTACATTGAGGGTGCTGCCAAGTGGCAAGGCAAGGTCGGTGCTCTTAAGGTTATTGACAAGATCATTGAAGAGGTTCCTGCTGATACTCTCGAGTTGTCTTTCCTTGGTGGTGTTCCTGCTCTTACCCATGCCATGAATGATATGAAGGCTGAGGTCTCCAAGGCCGGTAAGAAGACTCTTACTGACTTTGCCAGCAAGCTCGATAACCAGGATGTTTTACCCCGTATCCCCATTATTGTCGACACTCTGGCTGACCCCAGAAAGGTTCCTGAGTGCATTCAGACTTTCTCTCATGTCACTTTTGTTGCTGAGGTTACTGAATCTGCCCTCTCTATCTTGGTTCCTATTTTGTGGCGTGCCCTGAACCAGGCTGCAAGTTCCCAGGATCTGCTCCGTCGTACTGTTATTGTCGTTGAAAACTTGACTAGATTGGTGCATAACCCCACTGAGGTCAAGGCTTTCATTCCCGAATTGCTGCCCGGTATTAAGCGTGTTGTCGAGACTGCCTCGCAGCCTGAGGTCCGTGAGCTTGCCACCAAAGCTGCTGCTGTCTTGGAGGCTGCCGAGAAGGAGGACCCCGCTAACAAGACCAGAATTTCTGTCGAGGAAGTCGCTGCTAAATTCCCCAAGGGAATTGAGCCCATTGTTGCAGACTACGTTTCCAAGGTCATTGCCTCCGATATCAACTGCCGTGATTGGAAAAAGCTTCCCGCCAACTATGCGGCGTACTTTGGTGATAAGGCTGATGAATCTTACATTGAGACTACTGTCGCCACATTCCGCAATATGTTCCGTGACTCAGTTGTTGAGGATGATGGCGAGGAGGGTATCCAGATTGTTAACACCGAATTCTCTCTTGCTTACGGTGGCCGCATGTTGTTGAACAAGACTTTCTTGAAGCTTTACAAGGGCCGCAGATATGGTCTTTGTGGCCGCAATGGTGCTGGTAAGTCGACTTTGATGAGATCTATTGCCTCTGGTAAGCTTGAGGGCTTCCCTGATAAGTCCCAGCTTAAGACTTGCTTTGTTGAGCATAAGCTGCAGGGCTCTGAGGGTGATATGGATCTTGTTTCTTTCATCGCTTCTGACCCCGAGCTGGAGCACGTTGAAAAGTCCGAGATTGCCAACGCCCTTTCTGAGGTTGGCTTTAATGAGGAGCGCCGCGCTCAGAATGTTGGTGCTCTTTCTGGTGGTTGGAAAATGAAGCTGGAGCTGGCACGTGCTATGCTTATGAAGGCTGATATTCTGTTGCTGGATGAGCCTACCAATCATTTGGATGTTGCCAACGTTAAGTGGTTGGAAGACTACCTTGTTTCTCACACTGATATCACCTCTTTGATTGTGTCGCATGACTCCGGTTTCTTGGACGCTGTCTGCACTGACATTATTCACTATGAAACTAAGAAGCTGGTTTACTACAAGGGTAACCTTGCTGAGTTTGTAAAGGTCCGTCCCGAGGGTAAGGCTTACTACACTCTCACAGACTCCAACGTCAAGATGGCCTTCCCTCCTCCAGGTATTCTCACCGGTGTTAGATCCAGCACTCGTGCCATTGCAAGAATGAGCAACGTTACATACGCATACCCTGGTGCAGCCAAGCCGTCGCTAAGCAACGTGTCTGTTTCTCTATCTCTGTCTTCTCGTGTCGCTATTGTTGGTCCCAACGGTGCTGGTAAGTCCACGCTGATTAAGCTACTGACTGGTGAGCTCATTCCCACAACCGGTTCTGTCGAGAAGCACCCCAATCTGCGTATCGGATACATTGCGCAGCACGCATTACAGCATGTCGAGCTCCACAAAGAGAAGACTCCCAATCAGTATCTCCAATGGCGTTATGCCAACGGTGATGATCGTGAGGTTCATTTGAAGCAGAGTCGTAAGATGTCTGACGAGGAGCGCGCACAGATGGAGAAGCCCATTGAGTACGATGGAAAGAGTCCTAGACAGGTTGAGGCTATCATTGGTAGATCCAAGTTGAAGAAGACCTTCCAGTACGAAATCAAGTGGAAGGGCTGGCTGCCTAAGTTCAACTCATTCATTCCCCGTGAGGAGCTGATTGAGCTGGGCTTTGCCAAGGCTGTGCAGGAGTTTGATGACCACGAGGCTTCAAGAGAGGGTCTCGGTTACAGAGATCTGTCGCCTCCCGTCATTAGACAGCACTTTGAGGATGTAGGCCTCGATGGTGACATTGCCGACCACACTCCTATGGGTTCGTTGTCTGGTGGTCAGCTGGTTAAGGTTGTTATTGCCGGTGCCATGTGGAACAACCCCCATTTGCTCGTCCTTGATGAGCCTACCAATTATTTGGATAGAGACTCTTTGGGTGGTCTTGCTATTGCCATTCGCGAGTGGAGCGGTGGTGTTGTCATGATTTCCCATAACGAAGAGTTTGTTGGTGCTCTATGCCCTGAACAATGGTTGGTGCAGGATGGCCGTGTCGTGCAGAAGGGTAAGGTCAACATTGCTAACGACCGCTTTGAGGATGGTGGCTCTGAGTCTGCGAACTCGACGCAACCTTCTACTGCGGCCAACTCTGATGCTGACAATGACTCGCCTCTCAACATTAAGATTCGCAAGAAGAAGAAGAAGATGACTCGTAACGAGCTGAAGGAGCGTGAGGTCCGCCGCAGACTGAGATACATTGAGTGGCTGAACTCACCCAAGGGTACTCCCAGACCTCCTGACACTGACGACGAGGCCGACTAAAGCGGCAGTTAACACCATATCTCCGGGCATTTCATTATCACTTTTTTAACATTACTATTTGTCTTTTCTTTGTTTGTTATATGTTTTGTGTGTGTTTCTATAGAGTTAACTATTCAATATACTAGTACTAAAAATGACTTTTTTCCAAGACTTTTATTGTTTTAAGCAACATTTGCTATTTAGTAGGCTGACGTAAACAATTACAAATGAAAACTCAATTCTCAGTCAAGTCCCAACCTCACCAGCGGCTTTGGCGTTCTTCAGCCTTGCAGTCCCTAACAGACTCCCTAACTTCAGCCTGGTGTGAGCAATTTGTCGTAGTATGTCGTTGGTTTTGCGCATCAATATGCATCTCTCTATATCAGATCAATTGTGAGCAGACATAAAAAAAAGCCCACTCGTATTGATGATTGTCGGTAGTGTGATATTTTTGGGCTTGGAGCTTGCAACCTTTGAACCCTAGTTGTGGTCATTAGGCATTGCTGTTTGCCATCATGCTATAGTTCACACGGCCAGTTTTTTTGCTCCAACTTTAGGGACCTTCTCGATTGCTTCACATCCATTATGTGTACTTAACAGCTTAATGAGTTCCAAGTTAGGTGAAGCGCCAGAAGGATCTCCTGATGAAGTTTGTGATATCTTGAAGGTTCCGGAGGTTCGTACCACGTGATTAAGTGAGTTTGGTGACAGAGCTCCTCTTGAGTATATAAGGCATTGGCACAGGGCCTGGGAGAACAGCAAAATAATAAAAAAAAAATTTTTATTTCATTTATCAACGCCTTCTTCATCTTTTGGTATACCACTAGTTAAACCACACACACACATACACGATGTCATTGAACACTTTTAACGCCGAAACCGCCGAGAACCTCGAGGACATTGAAAAGCAATTCGCTGTCAAGGCTGTTGCGCATGCCCAAACTTACATGACCATTCTTTCCAAGCGCAAGGGCAGCGAATTGCGCCTTACGCCCAAGGACGATGAGATTTACGACCACGCTGTTACTGCTTTCCCCGAGTTCTTGACCGACCCAAATTTCGCTACCCATATTGATGAGGACAAGATGAAGTCCCAGGAGGGCAAGAAGCGCTGGCGTGAGTTTATGAACACTTACGAGAAGACTGTTGAGGATTTCAACTTTGGTACCCTGTTGCGCGCTGACCCCAGTGAGGACTACACTGAGGAGAACACCATCTTTGTGCCCCGTATGCAGTTTTTGGCGTTTGAAATCTTTAGAAACAGACATGAGTTGAATGACTGGATCTACAACAACGCTCACAAGAACTAAACGGAGATGATGGTAATATGATTGATATTAATTGTTTTTTGTAATAATATGTTTTTCATCAATTTCTTTATTCTTTCTCTTTCCTTTGTAGATTGATTGCTATGACGACGGTGTCTGGCATTGAGTAGACTTGAGTAAATACCAAAAAAGCAAAACTTTGTTATTTACTAAAGAAATATACGGTAATATTAAATTGAATATACAAAAAGCCATCATTAGGCTAGCTAGGAGTTATGAGTGCTTCTGTTTCTTGTCCTTTTCCTTGTCTGCAGGTGCATCCTTGCCAACGAGACTAACGACGACGCGACGGAGACGGGGCTCAGCCTTAAGCAGCTCGGTCTCAACATAGTCCGTCGCAGCCACGGCCTTTGCCGCAGACATGGCGCCGCTGCGTGCCCTCAATTGCACCAGCGCCACCAAACCGGGGCCAGATTTGAGCAGCTCAATGCGGCGCACGGCAAAGTCGTCAGAAGTGTAGCGGCCACACGAGGAGACAGAAAGCTCAACAAGCGTAGCATTGAGCGCGCGGGTCACCTCTGCGGGCGCGGCAGGGTCGACTACAGCAGTACTATCAACAAGCTCAAGTACTGCTCCCCGGGCCCCCGCCCAACCCGCGCGCAGAACGAGCGCAGCTACGAACAAACCGGCCGCAGAGTCAAGCCATGTAACACCAAAGAGCCAACCGCCGCCAATTGCAAACACCGCGATAACAGATGCAAGTGCATCGAGTCGGTGATGCCATGCACTTGCTACCAATACTGCTGAGCCTGTCGACTCGGCCACGCGCATAGTGACCCGAAAGAGCAGCTCCTTGATGGCAACTGAAATTGCAGCGATCCACACTGCGCGGGGGTCGGTCGCCTCACTGTGGCCATGGCCATCGTGTGAATGGGAATGGGAATGCGAGTGTGAATGGCCATGCCCAATCACAGCCGTGAGGATATCTAACTTAATCCCTGTGAGCTCTGTAAAACTTGTCCGGAAAATCGAGAGACCCGCTCCAAGCAGTGCCACTGCAAGAACTGCTGATCCGAGAGTCTCGATCTTGCCGGCACCAAAGGGGAACCTATCTACTGCGACGGTGCCGGCGGTGACAATGGTGAGGAGAGTGACAGCATCAGCAATGAGATCGGATGCGGAATGGAGGGCATCAGCGAGGAGCGCCTGCGAGTTAAGCGCCGTTCCAGCCGCAAACTTGGATGCGGCCATGAGTACGTTGGCAGCAAGCCCAATAAGAGTTACGCGAAAAGCTCCGGGTCCACCAGCCGCGGCTGCATCTTCGCCAAGGGCAGCAGCGCTATGTGAGTGTGAATGCGAATGCGAGTGACTGCTAAACAGCGAATGCGTGTGCGTGTGGTCCTGTCCCATTTCTATAGTCAAATGTGCAACGAAAAGGAATGCGTTTTATGCGTCAATGTAAATGTCAATCTGAGTATGCCAGCTGTATAAGAGAAGCCGTTAATACTTTTTTTGTTGTCGTTGTTGTTATTGTTGTCCAATAAGGGGTATATGTATTTCCGAGCTTGCCGATATACCTTTTCGTAACCTGGCCGGATCTCAGATGGTAAATGCAAGGCCCACTGAAAAAAAATAAAAATCAATAAATTACCAGAAAGACTACTTCCAGGATATTATTCGGTATGTGTTTGATTTGAAAGTCGAATTTGACTTCACTACTGCTATAAACACAAGGGTCCTGAATAAGAAAAGAAAAAGCAAGTCTGTCAGGTCAGTGCTTGGAGTATAAAAAAAAAAAAGAAAAAAAGGGTTGATGAAAAAAAAGAGTTTGTTGCTGTTGTTCTTGTCCATGGTGTCCATTTTGAAAAGTTTCTATTTTTTCATTAACTAACGACTATTAATAAAGTCTGCATTTTTTTCGAGGGGGTTTTTTTTAGTAATGGACTTGCGTCTGTGGCAAAGCGCATCAGTTTCACTGCTTCAAAGAAGATGAGCCACAATCATGTGATATTTGTGGCGAATCAGTGTTGCTCATGTCCCGAGACCAGCGGAACACGTTGTCACCAGCTGGAGAATCGCATCTGGCGCTTATAAATAGAGAAGCAGATAGGGAAGAACAGTGAAAACCAAAATAAAAAGTAATCAAGTCTATGGGACAGCTGTAACGTTATTTTTGTCACTAAAGTAGGGAAATCAAATCAAATCCAATAAAATATCATTAGTATTCACAAGTTATCATATATAAAAATCATCAAGTCCCGTCTATCTAAGACTGCACCACCTTAGCTTTGGATGGACCACGGTCGAGGTCATCAATCAGGCTGTGCAAGTTTGCTTCAAAGTCATTATCAAGTTCGAGCTCAGCTCCCACGAGCCGGCGTAAGATGCTTTTCAAAAAGTTGATGCGAGCTTGCGTCTGCATGGAGTCGAGGTAGGGACCGCCAGTGGCAAGTTCGCGATCAATACGGCGCCATGCCTCGGCCATAAACTCATGAGCCTTGATCACAATGCGCTGGCCCAGCAGCACTTCTACGCACTTCAATGGGAGCACCTCGCCGGCGCTGACCCACTTTTCAAAGCGTGAGAGATCAATGCGTGGGGGGTCTGGGGGCGCTGTTTCGAATTGGCCCGTAGGGTCGTTATCCTCCGTGCGGCACAGTGGACAGATAATTTCACGCACATCTCGCTCAAGCGGTTTAACCAAACGAAGACACTTGCGATGATATTTCTCGCGGCACACACGGCACGATACTGCAATTGATCGCAAGTCTGCCGAGTGGCACAGACAAATCGATTCGTAGCCATCGGGATGCATTTTGTTTGGTTTCTGTAGCAGCCCTATAGATGCTGGTTCAAACTTGAAGCATGCATCATTGCGCTTGGTAATAGCATGCAGCTGCTGCTTGACCGCTGCAATCGGATTCCCCTTGAGTTCAAACAATGCTAATCCCTCTTGTAGCCAGTTTGTAACTTGCTCCAAATATTTTTCAATGAGCTTTGTATTTGTCGGCTTGCAATTGAAGATTTTAATTTGCTCCACGATTTTATTGACGTACTCATAATCGGGTCGGTTCATGAGCTGTGGCGCTGCAGTCTCCTTAGTTAGCATAGAAATCTCCTTCTCAATGGTTTTGTACCGATTAAACATTTCAAGCAGAAAAAGCGAAGTATCACGGCGAATTGATTGAACCTTGGACTTTTTTACAAGGTGCTCAAGCTGTTCAAATGTTATCTGGTTGTCACCGGTAAGTAAATTATTAATTAGACGGTCGAGTCTTTCACCCTCTTCGCGCATTTCAAGCCATTCCGGTAGTTGCCCTTCTGTCTCAGGAAAACCCATTGATCTAGCTGATTTGATCCTATCTTCAAGCTCCTCCAAACACACGACGTGCCGCTCAATCTCTGTGTCAAACTTCCAGGTGCTGCGCCCTAGTTGTTGCAAAAGTAATTCAAGGATTGGTAGATTGACGTTAAACTTGTTACCCTCATCAAGAAGCTCTTCTAGCTTTTCCTGATCACAAATCTGCGCTTCCAAAAACTTTTCAGCTTTGATTGTAAACTCTTTAATATCTTGGATACGGCCCATAAACACTCCAAGTCCGGAAAAAGAGACTGGAATCTCACGCGCACGATCTATCAGAGCCTGGACATATGAAATATCTGGGCGGTCACATAGATGAATATCGCTGAAGTGCTTGGAAGGGCGTTGCAAAAGTTTTTTAATTTCTTTTGCAACATTATTAACATCCCACATGAATTCCCGAAGCGCCGTAACAGCCGGTTGTTCAGGACCGTCAATAAGAAGACCCTCGTTTAGAAAGTAATTCAACTGGTCAGTTTCTGGGTATGGTACCGTTTTAATAAACTCCTCGTACCTGCTAAACCACTGGTCATACGTACTGGGCTTGAGCGGATGGGGTTGTCTAACCTGTGCCAACTTGGCCAATCTCCCAAGATCCTCGTCAGAAATGCCCAAAACGAGTTTGCTATTCTTATTGGGATGCATCAAAAAACTTTCAACAGACATAACTCTTGAGTTCTCATCAACAACATAACTCATAAAACATGCCGCATTGGTGAGACTACAGGTCCAATTCTTTTTTGAGCTATCCATGTATTCAAGTAGGTCAAACTGTTGCCGCATCATCTCTCGTTTTTTGATTTCGGCATCACAGAGATTTCTTAAATAGCCAGACAGTTTTGAAGTGGTTGAAAATTTTGATTCTTTACTAATATCTTTAACCTCTTCAAGCTCATTTTTGGCACTCGTAATGATCAATCGCTCAATTGAGAACGGAGGCGGAATTCGGTTTTGCATGTATAGATTGGCACAATCAAGGCCTAAATCAATCCAGTCATCAAGGAGGCCAAACCTGACAGTTTCTGTCATGTTGAAGCCATGATTGAAGCTACAAGTGTGCGATTTGGGAAAGGTGATAACAAATTCACCCTGTCTCTGATCCATCACGTAGCAGTCAATACCATTCTCCTTCAGCACATTGGGGTTTATCATAATATTTGGCTCCAGCAGCAAATCTGGAAAGTTTTGGACACGCGCTTCACCGAGCTTCATGCGAATGAAATCTTGAAACCTCTCGAAATGACGTTCGGGAATAGAGTAGTGCGTCTTTGTGCTTCCAAAGTGGTTGTAGGAGACATTGTTTGTAAAAAAGTCAGATGACTGCCAGCTGCGACTCGTGAACACCATGCCTACATCAATATGGGGTTTGTAAAAGTATGGCACGTCTTCTTCAATGTGGTTGAAAATAGATCCTTTGCAAAATGGTAGTACATTGAGGTTCCAAGGGTGTAAGGACTCTGAAGTGAAGCCATTGATACCTTCGACTTGCTGAAACCCAGATCCATGTACAGCCGTCGAAATATCTGCGCCAAACTCTACTTCTAGCAATCGGTCCTTATCGTTAAACAAATCCCAGTATGATTGTTCAATATGTTCTTCAGAAATCTTTTCTCTTTCTTCGTCAGTCTTGACTCCGAAGATTTCATCAAACACAAGGTCAGCTTTAATTTGGAATTGCCGTAGGTTGTACATGGGAGATTCATTGAATAAATGAACACTTGAACTTAGTTTATCAAGACCATGGTGCCATAGTGACTCTTCTTCCTTATCATCAGTAGGAGCTGTTGGCAAAGACGAGCTAATCCTGGCTTCACGCGTCCGAATAATAGGCGTGCTACTGCATGAAACACTATATACATCAGTAAGATGCTTATCGCTGCCGCAGTTGTACAGAATAGCAACATTATGGTCTAGCATTTTCAACTTTCTTGTCACATGAGTGTCTGGTTTCTGATGAATATCCAAATCTATTCTCTCCCGGTTAATCCTAGTGTTGTAAATTGTTTCGCCAGGAAAAAGCATTAGGGTATCAACATAAGGAAGAAAAGCCTTCTGTAAAATGCTTGTATCCGGATCTACTATCAACTGCTGGGTGGCTTTTTCATAACCGCCATTAGCTTCTACAAACTGATCAAACGGGTAAAGCAGCTTGTTATAAGTTGACTTGAGTGTGCTTGAAAGTGAAGTCATTATTTTTCCACTGTACCCAAGCTCGCGCCCAATTTGGGCCCATAGCTTGCGTTTGCACACTTCGACAAAGCCGCCGCGAAGATTGACGCACTTGTACAAGTGATAAAGATCAAGTGGCCGTCGGTCAATAGATGGCAGTTTGGTTATTAGCAAACCTTGGTTCCGATGAAAGTAATAGAGATCGCTGATAAAGTTTAGCTTGGCTTGAAAACTGCCATTCGGCGAGTTAATAGTTTGTCGTCTAGGTTTAAACCAGAAGAGCTGGTGATGTTAGTCATTTTATCACATGAAAGCGTTAACTAGATAAAGGGGTGCCTACCTCAGGATCAAACGTATAGTTGACGGACCACGATGGAGGTGGTTTCACTTTGAGGATACCAAACTTTCGGCCTACCGGTGTAATTTTCGCAATATACGCAGCCGGATCCTTGAACTCCTCTTCCGTGGGCGTAAAAGTTGGTGCATGGATGAATCCATTATGATTTTTTGCCTTTTCCTGTTCCGGAGTTAACCCATTTTTCTTGAAGAAAGTAGCTTGAATGTCTACAGGTGGGTTCGTTTTACCTCGTGTCTGGGCGTAGAGAAATGGATTGAAGTGGTGGTACTGAAGTGTGGACGGGTCGACTGTTGGGGTTGATTTGGGCTCGGTTTGAACCATCTGCTTTTTTTTTCTAATGACTGGCTGCTTTGATTCAGATTTAGGTAACGAATTTGCAGGACTTGCAGTAACAGGTTGTGCCTGGTTTTTAGGCTTCGGACCGGGTTTTGATCTCATAACTTTGCCTGTCGACGTGATAAATGGTACTGGAGCGGGGTTGGCAGGTGCGGGAGCGGCGGCGCTTGACCTACGGCGCTTTCGTACCACAGGGCGCACTTTCACGGAAACTGGTTTGAGGTGGGTAAAGTCAGACTGAGACGATTTCGAACTGGTCTTTGAGTTATTCAAGTTTATTAGATCGGTCTCAGTCGTGTTAACGGTGGTGATGCTAGGCTGGTTGGATCCCTCATCGAGGATGACAAGGTCTGTGTCGCAATGCGACGAGTTCACAACAGCCGAGCTCATGACGCGATTGAGAAAAAAGCGGTGAGAAGAAAAATACCTGGGTGTGTTTATGAGACAGGATAGAAAAGAGAAGGTGAAAAAGAAAAAAGGAATATTAGAATCTTGGTAAAGTTCGTTTGTTCAGTGATACAACAAAAATAGGCCTAATTAAGTTGACACATGCATAACTAAAAAAAAATTTTAAATTTCATCACTTTGTAAAATTCCCTTAAAGTATGGAATTAGCCATCGAGAACTAGGTACCATATATTGTTTAAAACCCGCAATATACGTTAGCACGTTACTGTAGTAATCTTTTTACGATGTGTTTTAAAACGAAATGCGTTCTTTATATACCTGGGTATCTTTTTATATATATATATATAGTACAACGAGATGAAAAGACAACAAAGATATGTATTCTCTAGTTATGGAACTTTAACCAGATTCCCCTTCAGGGCTATCTTAGTATGTAACTTTGTTTTTTTATTTTATATTTATTGTAAGGACAATAAACTGACAATTTATCTATTCTCTATCCACTTGTTTAACGAAATAAAAGGACTTTGACTTGCTCTTCATTACTGTATCGCATGTTTGCATCAATGAAAGTCTTGTAAAAATCTCGTTAGGACTTTCTACACTTGCTCTGATAAAGATTTTTGCCATTTTTTCTAAAATGTATTTTTGAAGAGTACAGAAAAAGAATGAATTCTAGATAAAATATCTTTTTATTGGTTCAGCATCTAGAAGTTTCATAGCAAGATGAAATTAACAAAAGGATATAAAAAAATCCACACAACTCCAACACATATCCCAATGATGATTACAAAGTAGAGATTTCAGAGCTTGTATGAGATTTCATCAGTCGATGGTGCTGAAACAGGCTTTTTTCAATCAGTATTTGTTCTATAGCTTTGTAAAACTGTAGTATCTCAAAAGACATAAAAAGTAGATGAGTTTTGTTTGTTTTCTGATATAAAGCTCTTATTACACAAGCAATATACCTAGCGTATTAGGTGATTGCATAATCCATACTTTTCAGTACATTTAAATAAGAAAAAATAACAGATTCATAACCAGTAGTATACTTGGTATAACATACAGTGTCTAGAACATTTGGTGATTTCTCCAGTGGTGTTATCAACAAAAAAAGTCTGCTATGCCCGATTATTCTCGGATCGCTGAAATGAAAAGGCAAGTTAAAATTGATAGGATGTAGTGTTAAACACTACTATACACACTTCCTATAAGCATGGAAGTGCGTATACTACGTGAAGCATGTAGGTGGGATAAATAATAGAAGATTTTTTTAATTATAGAAGAATTATAAGAACAAGAAACAATACAAATTTTTATAAACTCATGATGACCTGTTGTTCTACTAAACAGAGACTGTTATTAGCACAAATCATATTGCATCAGTACGACATCAAGTAGGATACTATTTTCACTAGCACACCTTCATCTGAAACTGGTAGCAAAACTAGCAATCCAATAAACACTAATCTATGTATTGCCAATAAATACTTTACAACAGAAACCCTCAATATATTCCACCCAGAAATAGAAATCATCGAAAACATTACAAGTACAAAAAACCAGGGGCAAGGATTCAACATAGAATTAGAAATCTGGTTGGTAAATTCCAAAACAAAGATAACAAAGTGAGTTTTTGAAAAGTTACCATACTATATTCCCACCCAAATTCTAGACCCGGAAGATAAATTCTAAAAGTCGGAGGAACATCAACTTAAAGACTGCTGGAAATATGTTTGCTTGAAGATACTACATATTTAATAAACGGTAAATTAACAAGACTAAAAAGTAACCAAATTGCAAAACTATTTGTGATGGAAAGTACACTAGCAAAACTTGCAGTGAAGAGTCTCTTCACCCCAATCTTGGAGATGCAAAAATATTCAAATGTTCATAATGCAATCAGAACTCTGATAGAGATTTCAATGCAGCTAGGAATATTATATTAAAAAACACGAGTTTAGTGTTCATGAATTAAATGTTGAATTTTTACTCCTCGATTTCTTCAGAATCTTACAGAACTTTGATAAGAACTAGCTTAATTTAAAGGTACAAATGCCATTAACCAAGAATATCAGACAATACCAGAAAAGTTAAACATACACATTTAAGAGTTTAAATTCAGATAATTATCATTGAGAAATACATAGAAACAAAACTAAAGATGGTTTAATATCTATTGTTGTTGTCAGAGCCATAAGAGGATGTATTCCGGTTATTGGAACCATAGGAATCGTTGTCATTATTGGAACCATAGGAGCTGTTGGTATTTCCAGAACCATACGAAGAACTGTTCTTATTAGATCTGTAGGTATCATTGTCATTGGAGCCGTAGGAAGAGGTATTCTTCTTGGAACCGTAGGTATCATTGTCATCATTGTTATAACCGTAAGAAGAGCTTTTCTTGTTAGAGCCATAAGAAGAGGTCTTGTTGTCAGAATCATAAGAAGAACTGTTCTTGTTGGAACCATAAGAAGTCTTGTTGTCATCGTCATTAGATCCGTAAGAAGAAGTGTTCTTGTTAGATCCGTAGGAAGAGGTCTTGTTGTCAGAATCATAAGAAGAACTGTTCTTGTTGGAACCATAAGAAGTCTTGTTGTCATCGTCATTAGATCCATAAGAAGAAGTGTTCTTCTTAGAGCCATAAGAAGAGGTCTTGTTGTCAGAATCATAAGAAGAGCTGTTCTTGTTGGAACCGTAAGAAGAGGTCCTGTTGTCATCGTCATTAGATCCATAAGAAGAAGTGTTCTTATTAGATCCATAAGAGGTCTTGTTGTCAGAATCATAAGAAGAGCTGTTCTTGTTGGAACCGTAAGAAGAGGTCCTGTTGTCATCGTCATTAGATCCATAAGAAGAAGTGTTCTTGTTAGATCCGTAAGAAGA
>Ga0160505_100979_pt1 | contig 14270 bp, 19 predicted proteins | sample DIDeMG_FD_108225 | JGI IMG/M metagenome (GOLD analysis project Ga0160505, IMG submission 108225) | Enriched chicken feces microbial communities from UW Madison campus, WI, USA - DID2874_E49_Stillage MG | ecosystem: Host-associated > Birds > Digestive system > Large intestine > Fecal ... | reverse complement strand
GCTCGACAATGACATGATTCGAACATGTGCTCCCGAAGGAAGTTGATTTCGAGTCAACCGCGTTAACCACTCCGCCACATTGCCACTGATACTCAAGATTTTGAGGGGCATTCGAGCGCTTCTGCCCTGTTTGGGAGCCTCAGAGAGCAGCAAGCAACGAATGGAGAGTGCGGAGCGTGACCTGGGTGAGCGCGTATCAAGGAACGGCGGACTGCTGCTTTGTTCGAGTCGTGTGAGCACCTCTAACCTACTAAGCGACCGACGTCACTCGAAGGTTGGGGGTTGTGACGACTGGTCAAGTACGCTTCAGTCTGGGTGGAACGTAACAATTGTTGCCAAACAATGACGTTTGTCGAGTTCCGACCAGTATTTGTAGCACGTCCTTGCCGGTACTGTTCAAGGATGATCGGATATCATCTCCGATGAGGTTCTTTGTTGGCGAGTGGAGCTCATGGGATTGGGTTTCGGATTTGAGCCTTACCTTTGATGGCGTTCGTGGGTCGTCGGGTTCGGAGCGGGGTAACGCAGAAGCACACTGTTTGGCTACCAGGCTGGAGCTTCAGACACTCGGAATTCTGTTACGGGTATAGCAAGTTGGGTTACACACTTGTAACTTTGGGGAGGACCAGTTACTGCTCGGAATCAAACCTTCACCCACAGTGATCTTCGTTTATCGAATGCTGCCCGAACAAGAGAACAGTAAGTGGCAAAGATCGTGCAGCAGATGTATTTTTAAGGATTCATAAGGGGGGTGGTAGGTAATTTAATCCGCACCTGGCGGAGAAGACGTTTCGTCAACTAATCGTTAAATGACTGTGGGGTCCCATCAAAGGGGGTGGCAACTAGTAAAAGGGCTTAGAGAGCCTCCATGGCGCGACGAGCCTGGGGCGGAACGCGGCGACGCTCGATCTGCTGCTCCTCCTCCTCAGCATCCTCAACGTCACGCTTAGGGGGAGCCTGGTTGGTGATCTGCATGGGGGTGTTGAGATAGTCGACCGAAGGAGCGGCGGCAGCGGCCTTCGACGAGGTGGCAGCAGGCTTGGCCGACGAAACAACGGGCTTGGCCGACGAAACAACGGGCTTGGCCGACGAAGCAGCGGCGGACGAAACGGCGGGCTTGGGAGCAGTGGCCCAGAGGTCAGTCTGAGCGCCGTTCGAGAAGCCGTAGTCCGAGTTGTAGTAAGGGGCGTCGGTCCAGTGCTGGTAATTGTTGTTGCGCTCGTTCTGGAGCCAGTAGTGGGGCTGCTTGGCGCCGACGGTGCAGTTCGACTTGTCGGTAGGGCACTTGCGAGCGACCTGAGGAGCAGGGAGAGCGCGGGTGCCGGTGGCGCCGGTGACCTGGCAGCGGTACATGAGCTGGTACATCTGCTCAGTACCGGCGTCGGGGGCGTGGATCCAGCCCCAGAGGCAGTGGCAGCCGCCGGGAGGGCAGGCAGGGAGGTCCTTGGGGATCTGGAAGTCGACGGAACGGCGCCAGGGGCACTTGTCGTTGGTCGAGATGACGGTGAAGTCCTCGGGCTTGATGGCGTGCGGGTCCGACTTGTAGGCGATGGCGAGACCGCAGCCCTTGACATCCTTGGTCTGCGAGGCAGGAATACCCCAGGTGTCCGTGGTGTGGAGAGCACCACCCTTGCCGTCACCGCCGGGAGTGTTGCAGCCCATGATGTCCTGACCAACGTAACGGCCCATAGCCGAGGTGAAGGCCTTGGTGCAGTGAACCTCACCGTGGAAGGTGCCACCGGCAGGGAGGTCCATGAAGACACCAGCCTTGGGAGGGTTGTTGATGTAACCGTGGAACCACCACTGGTCAAAGTTCATCTGCTGGAGAGGGGTCATCTGGCCGCCCTGGAGGTCGTAGCTGGTAGAGTGTCAACGGTTGAACAGACATAGAGCGGAGGCTCATTGATATACTTACCCGTACATGGCGGGGTGCCAGAGGGCAATGTGGGCGGTGGCAGAGCCAGCGAGAGCGAGGGCAACAGCAGCAGTCTTCATTTTGGTTGATGAAAGAAGGTCGTTGGCGGTAAAGAGTCGTCAAAGAAGAGGCGTAAGGAGGGTCGTTTTCTCTAAGTCTAGTTGTCTATTCTATTCCAGGCCGGCTGGGATAGAGGGTTGTATGAGAGGATGAGGGGGTTGTTGATGCTGTTCAAAGGTCGCCATCTTGGTCTCCTTATATATCTTTCTAGAGACACAAAAATGGCTCAAGAAACTTTTTACTCTCCATGACACTGCATGCCAGCTCCACCAGCCCGTCCGTCCGCATGTGGCGGCGAAAGAGGGGCGGATCACGTCCACTTCTGGGCACAGGAGGCATTACGGCCGCACTTGCAGCTGCAGTCTTTGCTCGCTTCCATACCTTCCTGCGGCGGCGGAGATTGAGATGGCCTGCTCTACATGCGCACTTCACCATTACAGTTTAGTCTGCGCAAGCGTTCTCCACTGTTCATTGTGGGCCATTCGCAGACAATGCTGTCCCTTCAAGCACTCCGTCCACCTCCGGATTCATCTCCGGCGAGCTCGTCTTTGGCTCAATGTGACGTACGACCCCTCAAAACTCAAAAGGAATAGAACCAAAGGAATAGAAACGAAGAAATTGCCACACACAGCTGCACACGAACCTGCTGCCTAATGTTCCAACGCCGACCCTTTGACCCTGCATCTCGACGCGCTTAATGCTGTTAGGTGGGGAATGTTGAGTCTGTGACATTACTCCGTGTCCTGTATCAGGTCAGCGCGGACCTCGCGCCCTTGGTCCAGACTGAAGACCGACAGTTGGATCAGCATGAAGACCGAGAGGATTTAGAGGAAATAGAAGGGTGTGGCAAACTCGGTCACACGCTCCTGAAATTGGCCGTTATTCCAGCCCTGTGGCGTTGTGTGTCAAAGCCGATCGTTGATAAAACCACAAAGTGTAAACTGTATTTCATGGCGCGCCAGACTTTGACGAGCCCTGCATGACGCCAGTGTGCTCGTCTACAGATGATCCCTGTTAAAGAGAACTTTCTTCGGGCACGCGCTGCGGCGACCGATATCGAGCTTACGACTGCACTGCTGGAGATGAGGCTGGCGACGCCGTCGGCACCCACTCCGACCTGTCCGTACATGACGGAGAAGAAAAATTTGAGCGCCGCATCACTTGTTTCGAGCTGTCTAACCACCTGCTCATTCCTGCTGGCCCTGTGTGGCGCACTATCAACCCTTTGCGCATGTCCTCCATGCATGTCTCAGACTGAACAAGTGGCAGCGAAGACGTCTGACAGTAGGGTCGGGGCATGCAGCCATTAGAGTCCCCCCGTCACCACACCGAGACTGAGGAAACTTCAATGGCCCCAACGATTACCAAGGCTCCCTACGTACGCTCACGTCAGACGGATTCCAGACATCTGAGGATGGATGTTATTGGGGCCAGGTCAGCACGGAGGCCACCTCGGACGTGAATAGCATTTTCGGGCCCGGAGTTCTGGGGCCGGATGTTGGTTGTGCTTTGGCCCAGTGTTTTGGTTTCATGACACGAAAGTGTGGAGTCAGCAGCGTCAAGACGCTTGTGGAGCTCAGACTCCGCACCTCTGCTCGACAGCGAGCTAACGAAGAGCGCAAGCTTACGGCCGGAGATGATGCGGCTTACGTGCGCATTGACCCAGTGGTTGAAATAGAATTACTCACGAACGGATAGACTCATTCGCGTGAGCATATTGACTCCTTCCAAAGAATGCCTGTGCGGTCCCGAGTTGAGAGTGCCAATGGCCCACATGAACGCTACAAGGCCAAGGAGGGTCATGCCTGCTCCAACAGGCCGCGCTCTAGACCAAAGAGGGGCGACCGTCGTGACAGCCAACGGAGGAACTATACTAAATGCGTCCTAGCACCTTGTCGTCACACAGAAGTTTAGAGTTTCGACCAAAACCGTAATGTTGTCAGAAAGCTGTATTCAGCATCTGTGTAGGCATTCCATCTCAATGAACGCCCACGAACAGAAAGAGGTCTGTGATGTAAGACCCGCCATGTTTCGTACGTACGTTGAGCGCCAACATTGGTGGTGGACAAAGAGGACGCCCATGTGGCTTGGCGGTGGAGTGAGGTGGGGCAGAGAGACTCCGATAGACCAAGCGGACATAGTCAGGGGACGAGAATGTGGTGGCACGGCGGAATGCTCGCCACCTGGCCTTGTAGACTGTTCAGTTGCAAACAGATATTGGGTAGAGGTCATTGGGCCCCGAAAGCGTCAGATGAATGCAATTGCAGGAATAGGTTCCTGGGTTCCCGCACAGCTCGTACTCGTCACCCAACAACGTAAATTCAGTTCCAGAGTTTTGGTTATTACGCGATTACTGATCGTCACATTGCTGCTACCGATTGGGGTCCACCTACCACAGTTCCAAGCTGGGTACACCGCTGTGCCGGAACGGATACAGACAGTAATTCGGGCTTCTCATCGGGAACGGATACGGCCCAATGGAAAGTAATGGCTTTCCGGAACCTAGCCGAGTTAGGCGGTTGTGAGCAAAGTTGGAAACAGAGTTTGCTCTTCCATTGATTTTTTTCGCCCCTGAGTTCTGCGGTCTCCTTGATGGCCGAGAATCAACGCAGAGATCTAATTCGGCCGCCGTCACTAAAATTCTAGCTTGGGAACAGTGTGGCATTGACAGTGATGACTGTGCCCGCCCCAGAAAGGATGATCATGTCCAAGAAGTTATTGAGCAAGCAGGGCTGAAAGGGCATCAAAGTGGCGTTCCGTTTCAGTCGTTTGATCGGCACACCTGTGTATCGCGTTAGCCACGCCAAGTGGCGCCAAGGTGAGAGCAGATGGGATTGGTGGATCAGGCTGCGAGTCCAACAGACTTGTGGCAGACACGGCGGTGGCGTGCACGGTAATTCCCGCGGCCGGCCAGTCGAGCTATAGGAACAACTCATACGGAGGTGTTTCCGTTCGATTCGGAACCGACTGCGCTGTGCTGCAACGCACAACACTCGCAGCATACCTCAAACGACGTAGAAGAGTCGGTCCTTAATGATCGACGGTCGGTGTTCAAAGTCCGATTCGGGAATAAGAACTGTAGTTCCATATCCGTTGCATCCGCGTCGACTGAACAAGTGCCAGGTTCGTCGGACATAGACGTGTGAGGCATGTTACCCACAGGAAGGGAGCTCATGAAATAAAGTTTTGCACACTCATCACTCTGCGATCATTCACTCTCTTAAAGTTTTGCTCTGTTGAACATGAACAGCGAACCGCGCTTGTCCTTTGCCTCCTGCGCTTCCTTAGGCTTCGTGGGTGTAGCTCGGACCATGTCTTGGAGGAGAGAAGACAGATCATTGGTTGAGACTTTCGGGGCCGACTGATGCCTGTGCCGACACGAGCCTCTGGTGGTTCGGAACGAGCTTTGCTGAACTGTTCGCACATTAACTGTTCGGAATCTGTTCCTACCCTCTATGGCCACCCTGTCAACATGCCTATGACAAGGGTAAACCGTTAACGTCCACAGGCTGTTACACAAGGCTCTGCCCTGAACTTTGAGTCCACATGTCCACCTTTGCCGCAGCATGTGCACAGTCATTTCCGGACCCATAGCATTCGGTGCGGCTATCGATGTTCCTTGTCTTGTCCATAGTCAATTGGTTGCCGGTAACTCTTGAAACGGGCATTGGCATCCTTCTGTATATGCGAAAAATGCCTCAAAGAGAACAAGATCAAGGATGGGGTGTGTTTTTTCTTCGTTCTTTGACTTTGGGGGCCACGATCTAGTAAAGAACGCCACAGGGCTGCTTTTACAAGTCAGGGACCGTGAATAAGTAACCTTGAAGTGATTCCAGAGGGCCCTTTTCACTCTTGAGGTTCCAGAACTCGGAAGGGAACAGCAACCCGGTTCTGTAGTGAGCAGAAAGGACGGATGGTTTTCCTCCCAGAGCGACCATGCAAACAGCTATTGGACACCATATTGTGGGAATTTTGAAGGCAACCACAGTCAGCCTGTCCGCTGCAATGTCTCAGAGCTGTCCTTCTCAGGTGCGTCGACGCCACCCGCGGAGCCGAGCGCCACGGCCGCCACAACCTGAACACGTCGTTCTCACATTGGCCATCCTGAATGCCCCCTCGCTCTACTACTCGCGACCGAAGTCATTGGCGTTGCAGATGTTGGTTGGCAACATCCCGGTATCTCCCCTCAACTTGGAGCCAGAGTTGTTCCTGCAAGCTCGACGAAACTTTCAACAGAACCACTTACGCCACCGCAGTCCTTCATTTCGTTTGAGTATCCGCCACCGCCGAGCTACGCGGCGCTGAGCAACAGAATGCAGTCAGCCACGCAAGCGAACGCATTGAGTTCAAGCGTATGACTAAGCACCGCTGACATTCGAGAGATGTCTACCACTTCCGTGTCTGCGCAGCACTCGAAACTTCAGCGTACAATCCCAATCTCAGCGGACGATGACTCTTGACCGGAACCATGTTGCAAACCAAAGTTGAACAAATTGCAAGTGATAGAAATGGCCATGCCACTGGGTCGTCGAATGGTGATGTGTGCGTTTATAAGTGACCAACCGCAGAGGTCGACGAGCAGCACATGCCCATACACCTACTGGGGTCTCTCGATCACTTGGGATGCGGCCATCAGCCTCCTCTTCTTGTTCAGCCATATTCTGCAGAAGCGAGCAGCAGCCGAAGGGGTATCATGTGCCGCATACTCACTCGATAGCCTAGATAGGATCAAAGCCGGACGTGGCGGAACTCTCCACCCTTCAAGACTCCCTGTTGGCACATCGAAGCTCAGCATCCGGGGTGCATCGCAGCGTCATTCACGGTACCGAATTGGAGACACTGGATGGCGATATCCGAGTGGGCGTGCGGCTACCTCCGCATTCAAACAGTCCCTGAGGTCACATCCAGGCCCTTTGGCCATCGTTATCGATCGCGTGAACCGTAAATGATGCTACGTTGCTACCGAAGAGTCATTTTTCGCTACCTGAGAAGCGTTCTTCGCTGGATGGTAGCCTCGAGCGGTCTTCGCCACCTGTATGATACGAAATGTCAAAGGGAAGTCAAGGGCTCCTGAGCTGGGTAGACTGACAGTGCTCGAGGTTCACCTTGTCGACGTAGGCTATTTGCAACATCTCGTCGGCGAGTCTCTTCTTCTCGTCCTCTTGTATGTTCTGATGTCTCCTGCTTACCCAGATGAGACAAGACGTCAGAGCAATCACATAACTCAAAAGGTCTCCCACTTACTCTGTTTGTCAACGAACATCACGCTACGCGCTGTCAGACTAGTCTCGCTCTCGAGTGTTCCAACAATAGGTTCGCGCCTCGATCGTGCTGACGTAAGACCCTTAACAAGGAACGCTGGAATCAACCAATCCCACTATCCGTCCACTTTGGTGTGGACCACAGTGAGATTTGTCAGTTGCCAGCCCACACCAGTGAAATGGCCTCGTTCTGCAACTCCACCGGCGATTACTCCGAGTATACGGGGTGGGTGAGTCCGCTTCAGCTGGGATTCGGCCCGTACGGGACCAGACGGTCCGCTTCAGCCCGTACCGTGTCCTTGGCACAGTCAGCCGCCACTCCCGAATCCGATCTGAGGTTTCCAGGACAGGTGTCTGAGCAACGCGGCCTGGCTCAGGATTTTTGAGCACGGGTTCCTGGAACCTCCAGCCACCCCTGCCAGACCTCGAACGCGGACTCGTTCCTCGCTGTTACTCTCGGAGACACGGGGACATTGTTTGCGTTACGCGGATTCGCCTCACGGCGACGAGCCCACGAGTGCGTACACAGTGTGGGACGATAAAGGGTACGATGATGTTAACCTGACAGTAGCACTGATAAGCTTGCATAGGGTGTTTGTTGATCTTCGTCGACACGAGTCTAGCACTCTACATGGGGGTGTGGACCCATAATATGTGGTATATGCGATGGTGATACAGTGTAGTAAAGACAGATGGCGCGTACTCGATGATGGTATGTCTTGAAAGAGAGTGATCGCTGAAAGAGCTGTCAGCATAGGGTCTGGGATCACTATAATGACACTTACTGCTTAGATAGCAGAGATAAGGGACAATGCCGCAGCCGCGACAACACTAAGAGTGCCGAGCTTCCCCAAGTTGATACCACCGATGGCGGCGCTGTTCAAAATGCGCGCGTTGTAGTTGCAGTATGCGAAGAACATGTGTTTCGAGGTTCCGTTGAGGTTGTCGTGAGCGCACTTTGACCACTCATCCGGGGACGCTGTGGAAAGACAGTTGGCCTGCTGGACGACATTTGTGTCCTGCTTCACTGGAGATGCGCGATTCTCCGGGATAGCGACTCCCAAGAAGTGGTCACAGCAGTATCGCGAAATGTCATAGTTGGTTGTCGTGCACGCAGACTTGCCGTTGGGGACGGGGTACGGCCAGTACACCTGGTCACCATGAGGGAGGGTGCTGCTGGGGTCGAGGGACATGGTGACGAGCTTCGGCGGTGCGGATAAGAGCGGGGCGTTAATGAGAACAGTGTATCGTGTTGGGGTTGGATCTGTACAAAGAGGGCTTGGTATATATCTATTCGCGCACTCACTCCAAGCACGCCACGTCCTTCGGCCTGCAAGGCAAGACGACGATCAACTGAACGGTGGCAGCAGACCATCCAGTGTTCAGCCAAACAGGAGATCAGGAGAGGTGGTCGGTTATGTATGTACAGCTTTGTGAATGGGTGGTGGCTGCCCCTCGTGCCGCGTTTCATCCTGTCATTATTGTCACCGGCGCACTGCCACACAGGAGGCTGTTTCCGCCCACAACGTCTCCCCTGGCTATACCAGGAGGACAAATATAGGGTAAGATGCAATGCCTAGAATCTTGCGTCCTTAGATGAGGTACAGAACCAGGGGATCATCAACTGCACTCGCGGAGACTTATGGTGTTGGTGTGGGTGCGTTCTGATGCAGCGGGGAGAATGGCTTGTTGTCGAGCCACGTGTCTGCCTCCCGTCCAGGCGTGCCATACCGTTTCATGGTCAGCTTACCGTCTCTGCTCGAAGGGGTGTCGTTATGGTCTCCCAGCCCGGAGGTCAGTCTGAAGAAACAACTCCTGCACAAAACAGGGAGATGGCCCGACTTGGCCGGCGGTGGTCTGGTCGCGTTGATGAGGAAGCTAAAGATTCGACGCCGCCTCGGAGTCGCACGCGTCGGGGGCTGTGTCGGTGGTTGATTCTGTAACTCGTAGATATGGGCTTACAGCATCCCGCGCTGTGAACCAGTCCGGCAGCCCGTTATTAGGTGTCTCTCAGCACAGCATACCAGCCACAACCCAGGGTTCTTGAATGTGCATCTGTTCATCAGTGACACTGAACCAGCGGTTCCTGGGTGAATCCTGGCACCAGCATGGCTGTTCGAGCCCCACAATCACATTGTCGGATCAGGCATCAGTGGGGAAAATTGTTCTTGTGCCCGACTCGCTCGACGGAAGAGTGGTGTGCATGTACGTATGGCACCTCCGTACTCTGACATTCTGCCCTCAAACCAAAGCGCCACATGAAAGTGTGGGGGCTGGAGGAATGGAGTCCGAGAGTCACACAAGTCCTGCCATAGACATCCACGTTCATATGGAAGCAGCAGCTGCGGTGATACGATATAGTTGGCTGTTAACAGCCCTGACACGAGAACCATGGGGGCGTCAACCATACAGCCCTACAATCCTGAACCTCCTAATGTCCTGAACAATTGCGCCTCGCTGGTCAGTTGCACATAGGCATGGTCTCATTGAGGTATAGGGCGACTACCAGGCAAGTGCTCGCTAGCTCGTGACCTTGCTCCGGGATGAATGAGGTTAGTATGTACATTCCAAGTCCACACAGAAGGCGTTCACCTGTCCGCACCAGCAAGGTCAGGAGCCAGTCCAGAAGGACCTGGCCCTCCCAAGGTTTCCACGGTTTCCAACAACCGTTGGGAGGTGCCCCATTCTCTACCTTCGTCATCGTTCTCAAACCCAGTCGTCGACGTTTCCGGGTGGGCGCTGGCATCTCCTTCGTCATCGTTGTGAAATGTGTCTTTGACGCTTCCGTGTGGGTATGGGCGCTTGGTCTCTTTGTGTGGCTGCGGAGCAGGCAGCTGGGTGGTCTTATCACTCGCACAACATGAGGCCCGATGCAACACAATCGTAACGTCAGATAGTCTAAGTGCCATCGGCTATCGGACAGACTAGCGCACACCACATGTCCTCTTCCTTCGGACTAGTCCCAACACGAACGTCATTGGCGACAGGCTGTCTTGGCGGTATCTGGACTTCTGCGGGCGTGAGACAGGCGCACGCGATGATGACCAGATGACCCTCATGCGGACACGCTAAAACAAACTCCACAAGGACTGAGGGAGGCTACATCATGCAAGGTAGATGGCCGTAACATGTGGGAGAACTGCAACTGCGCTGTATAAAACGGTGGAACGAGAGTGACCTGAACAGAGTTCTCAGCACCCATTTGAGTTCAGACGCGAAACACAGCCTAGATCTGCAGCGCAGTCGTCGACAACCCATTGCCACCACCTCTAGTGCCTGTAAGCTTCGGTTTGTTCCTGTCCTTGCCACCTCAAGCGTCGTGGCCCCCAACACCGCCACTCACCTCGTGGTCCCGTTGCGACGCAACCATTTTCCAGGCCAGTGCAAAAGCTGTTGCACGAGGCTTAACCAAGCATAACCCTCCCTTCGTTAGACGGTGCTCGCCGATCTACACACATATATATATATCGGCGGTTGTCATCCCGAACCCCACCCCCGCACCTCATCGTGGCATTCACTAACACCACTAAGCATTACAACCATGTCCAACTACGCGTCCCCAATGCTCGCTCGCGCTGAGCGCACCGAGAACATCACTGTAGTTGCGCCAGGATACTGGCCCGACCCGTACTCGAGCGACTACAAGGTCTGCTACACCAACGCCACGTACTCTTCGGCCGCCAAGACATGCTGCGATGAGCTCAAAGCAAACTCGACTCAGGCCACCGGCGGCGTCACCAACTGCCTTCTCAGGCAGGACAAGAACGGTGACCAGTTCACCACGTGGTCCAAGTGCCTCCAGAACGTGACCCACGCTACCCAGAAGGAAATCCAGTGGAACTGCCAGCAGGGCGCAGCTGTTGGCCTCCGTCTCGGCCTCGGAGGCATGCTCGCCATCGTCGCCACCATTGCTCTCGGCGCCATTAGTGTCTAAAGAAACAAAACGGTAGGTAGACATATACGCCGAGACCGAGTACTGATTTTAGAATCCAGCCCGCACCGTCCGTTCGCAGTCTCCGTCGTAGCATTCCGATTCTCTCAGCAGTTGTATAGCCGCAATGTAATGGAGGAAGTATGCATCATTGCTTCTCATATCGAGAGTGGAGCAGCCAGCAGCGTTCAGGTTGCAGACTGTGGTGTAAAAGGAGTGGTGAGGTGGCACTGCAATACGGCACTCGACGAACGGGTTCCACTGCAACTGTGACTGGCATCTTGGCCTCTCTCCAGACTTGGATGGTCACCCGAATCTGTGGCTCCCTTTGAGATATGAGCGTACCACTTTGCTGGTCCCTCTTCTTGTGGTGATGAGACACGTGAGATGACTACCAGAGGCCAGGGTATGATCTGCAGGAGAGCTTAGGGGTCTAATATAGCGGGAGCAGCCGTGAGGGGTCTGCACAAGACAAGAGTTGAGATGTCGCACCCTTCAAGGTGCATGTCATGGCCCTGATCATTGCGAGCTTTAAGCGCGTTAAGCACTGTTACATTGAACAGAGCAGGCGTGTCCATGCACAGGCCGAAGCAATTGCTACCGATTATCCTTCACGCTGCCTCGTCGACTTGCGGGCGGGTGCTGTTGAGCGGCCCGGCGGTCCGGGTAGCATCTGGTTTCAGCTGTGCGGAGCATGGCACGCAGGATGGGTGTACCGCCAAGTTCACTTCCTAACCTTGACTCTTCCTGAACCAGCAGTGGCGCGGTCATGTTCCTGCTAGCATCGCAAACAGGGAATATGTGATTAACAGGTCGGGCCGTCAACCCCATCTCAGGTAATATCCAGCTCCGAGTTGGATCCGACAACGCAATCTGCAGCGTGGTACGTGTCGGCCCTTGGCGGATGCGACGTGGTCGAAACTCAGCTCGGCCATAATCTGATGCACCAAGCATACCCCCTCCTGTTAACAGGGGTAGCCCACATGGGCGGCACGCTTGTGAGCTTTTGACCTGAATGTGTGCAGTCAAGGATGATACGGGAATGGACGTGGGTGTCATCTCCGCGTCTTCCGCCCCAGTCCACCTGCCAGCAGGAGACAACCTGTTACATCTCCTTAGGCACATCTGATAGTGTTCCTATCCCGCAATATAAACTCAGGCCTCGAATTCTGAATGCCATAACCTGTGCATGGCCTGCAGGATAGTAATTGCTGCAACAGCAGGACTTCCACCAGATAGTGTTACGTTTTTTGGTGTGCTGGCTCGACCCCACAACCACTTGGGTGGGAAAGAGGGTCACAGAAGACCCGACAGGGTTTGTCGCGACACTCGCGACACGGTTCACGGCGCGTCTCGATGCACCGCCTGAGCTCAAACCATAACTAGACGTGGAAGGTGACTAATATGCCCAGGCGGAAACGGCGGCCGCGTCGCAGATATCACGTACATTCTAATAATCCGAAAGGCTCGAGCGCGTCTTTTGAGGGACATGCTGAGAGCTGTGGCATGGAAGGTTTGGGTTGCACATTTGAGGGAGCGAACTACCTGGTATCCAACTGAGAGGATTTTTCAAGTGGAAGCCGTTGCCACGCAAGAATACAGCCAATAGCGCGTTCGGGGTGGTGCAAAAACGTTGCATGCTGGCTACTATGCGCAATGGGTGCAGTGCATCATGAGGTCTGAGATACAATACCGAGGACAACCTCGAGATGATGGCTCTGCAAGATGTAAGGACTACCAGATACCGAAAGATTCCAAGATGAGAGATTAGCCGCTCGAGTCAACACCGTACAGAGAGAACGATGGTCCGGGGAATCGGGAGGCTGGGGTTGAGATTGTGCTGGTCTATGTGCTGGGCTAGGAGAACGGGGTATTCCTGAATGAACTATGCGAGGGCGTGGTACGGTGACTTATTCCTCGGTGCTTTTAAGGTCAAGGCTCTTGATGGTCGGACGCGACAAGCGATCGTTGTAGTAGTCCTTGTCGTAGTGCGGACTAAGGTATGGGACTTGTCGTGACGGGCCGGCCGTGGGAGAAGACGAATCGTTGAGGTCGGTCTTTGAACCAGCCGCGGAGGTGAGCTTCTCCATGGACTTCAGCCGCTCAGCGGAGCTACTCAGGAAGGAGAGAGGAACCTCGAATCCAGGCTCGTGGGAGAACTCTCCAATCTGTGGGGACGATGGGGAGACGATCCGGTTTGGCGAGACGGGAGAGATCGGTGAGACGGGGGACGTGGGTGTTTTGAAGGATGTCGGCGAGGCCGGCGACGTAGGGGTCTTGGGCAGCGGGCGCTCTTCGGGAGCGGGACCTTCTTCTGATCCACTCTCCGAAGGAAGCTTAGGAAGCGGCGGTGACGGCCCAGAACGGCGTGGAAGTGTTGGAAGTGTTGGAAGAGGTCGTGGTTTGGTGGCGACCAGCTCGTCAATAGAGTAGTGCGTTGGGCGCTGGTTGAACTCCTCGGGACGGAGAGGCGACGTCGGTGCCGCCCTTGAGGGGTTCCAGTGACGGCTGTGGCTTCCGCAGGTCGGGCAATGCTCTGCCGTGTGATCGTGTCCTCCTTCCGCCGGGTTGGCGCAACCGTTGGCCGCAGCGGCGTTTTCAGCAGCTTCACGTGCCGCACGACGTCGTTCACGGCGTTCACGGCGACGTTGACGACGCTCCCTTCGCTCTTGCCGCTGGCGTTCATGTTCAGCGCGTTCCAGTCTCCGGCGAGCCGCATCGCGATCACCGTCGACACCGCTGCTCCTTTCCCGTCGTGTTCCTTCGCCGCTGTTTCCGTGCCCAGGCATCATCGACAGACGAGCTTTCCGAGGAAGAGGTGGGATGACACGGTGGATGGGGTACGTCGTCGGCCGGGACGCAAAGCTCCGGCGGAACAGCTTCTCAGATGGCGGGTCGTCGAGGTTGACACCCTCACCTCGCCGGACACGCATCGGCGTAAGGACCCGCAGGCTCTGGCTCCAGACGGCTGCGAGGCGACCATACTCGAACTTGATGTAGATCACCTCTATCGCGAGCCAAAAGCCGAGCTGGGATGTCAGCTCTAACAGCTCTACATGCAGGGTTCCGCAAGACCTACCATGACGACGATAATCCAAGTCAG
>Ga0160505_100977_pt1 | contig 14278 bp, 11 predicted proteins | sample DIDeMG_FD_108225 | JGI IMG/M metagenome (GOLD analysis project Ga0160505, IMG submission 108225) | Enriched chicken feces microbial communities from UW Madison campus, WI, USA - DID2874_E49_Stillage MG | ecosystem: Host-associated > Birds > Digestive system > Large intestine > Fecal ... | reverse complement strand
CGTGACCAACATGACCAAGGACAATGACGACCAGTGTTCGCACCGCAATACTTCACGGCAGGCGACTAAGAAGCGCCAAGACGTTCAAGCCCCTCCTTTCCCCACCACATGCATCCCGCTAGCGCCGGCTGTTCCAGCTTGCACTGCTGGATCTGGATCTGGACGCGAAACGTTATCAGGAAACGGTATTGTGCCTGTTTCAGCCGTACACCTGGTGCCATCTGCACTGTCATTCCGCGGTGGCGATGCAGCCAAGCCAATGATATCGAAGTTAAGGTTCAGTACCGCTCTGATTGCTGCATCGCTTTTACGGGGCATGCGACCAAATGTCGCCGAAGTCAAACCGTATCAACACAGCATTAATCTTGCCCATTGCTTGCGTTTGCGGAGTGAATCTTTCCAGGCAAGCGAAAAAGTCGGAAGCTGGACCAGAAAAAAGCGGAAGGAGGACGGCGCACGAGTACCGCATGGGCGTGGCGTGCGTCGCGTGATAAACGATCCCCAATCACTCTCCCGTCATGTTGGGCTGTGCGACTTATCAAAGGATGGATGGAATGGTCACATATCGGCAATCTACAGTGTTTCTAGTAATCGAGAATGTCTAATTCTGTACTGAATCTATAGTATCTAGAATGCGGCAATGGTGGCGAGAAGGGCTGCCACTACGATACCGGCGGTAGCGATGCGGGCCCCCTCGGCGTTGCTCATCGGGGGCGCGTTGGGGCGTTCGGATTCGACGGCGCCGGCGACTCGGAAAGTGAAAGGGTCGGAGTAGGCACGGTCTGCAATGTTAGAACGATGGTTGTGACGAATGGGTTATTGCGGCTGTTATACGTACAGGTTGCACTCGCTCCACCCTCATACAGCGCCAGGTAGTACGTGTCGCCAGGGATGAGATCAAAGCCGTGGTAGTGGCCGAGCGCCCTGAGGATGCTCTCCATAGAGGCAATGTAGACATTCGCCTTCCACTCCTTCCACTCTGGTTTCTTCCTCTGAGCGTCCGAGGGCACGAAGGTAAGAGGTTGGCCGGAATCTGCTTCAGTGCAGGTCTGGTTGTTGCACAGTTGCAGGTGGATACCATCCTTGGATTGGTCCGCAGGCCACTCCCACATGGTGTACCAGTCGCCAACTACTTCGTGGCGGAGATTGGTGTTGTTCCTCTGGTCAACAATCACGACCGAGACTGAAATGTTAGGCATGCCCCAAGGGAGATTTTCACAACTCACCGACATTATCCTTCTGAAGGCTGGGCGCCAGGAACTTGGCACCAGGGTAGGTGAAGTCGGTGCTGAACGGGGGCGGGGGCACCGTAGCGTTGACAGCGACCCACGGGGGCGCGGGAACAGAGGAGGAAGTGGTGGCGCTCCCGGCAATCGTCGTAGTAGTCGGAAACGTCCTCGTCGTAGTAGTCGGAAACGTCCTCGTCGAAGTAGTCGGAAACCTCCTCGTCGTCGTTGTCATGTTGGGAGAAATAGTCATTGCCGCCGCGAGAGCAGGCAGGAGGAGCGGAAGAGAGGCGAAAGCGAGCATTGTGCAGATGGTTCTTGGTTGATAGGGACTCGAAAGTGTTCGTTCGTGCCACCTTTTATATGCTTCATATCGATATCGTACATCAGTAACACAGGATACTTTCTCGGCTCATTCTGTGACATGACAGCAGATCTTCGTTGTAGGATCGACATGGTGTTGTCATGCAATTACATGGCACTGTCGCATGCCGTTTAGACTGCGCTCACAAGCACCGCTGCCAACTCTACTGGAGTGAATATGGGTTTATCGCGTCCTAAACTGGAAGATCGGCGAGTAAGCTGGATGGATGTCACTGACGGTTAACCGTCAACGGATCTGGACGAATGCTGTGTGTGCCTGCTCACTGCAGATAAGCTCGTGGATTGAGTTTGGTTCACATTGTGGAATGTTTGAAAGGCAGGTGCATTCCGTGTCACCGGGCCCCGCCCCTGAGGACATCTGCGAATGCCGAGAACAGTATGCTGCAGTGCATCTCACTGCCAAGAACTCTGATCATCAATTAATGTCGAGATTGAAGTCGCCGAGGGCAGTGTGGAACGTCCGGCCCGGACAGGCACGTTGACATTCCATGAGTTTGAGTCTGATGTTCTACCATTGCAGGCGGCTTCTCAATATCTCATGATCTCATTCACCGAACCTCGCGGTTACACGGCCCGTTAGTTGGAGAGTATCTCCTCCACAGGATTCAACTTAATCCAGGACGGCGGTGAACTGGAATCGTTGTCTATGTCAGTGATGCAACACCTGTGAGGTGGATGCTGTGAATGGACCGTGCTGTTAGGACGAGCTGTAATATCAGTAACAAACTGGTCCACTTAGCCTGATTGCCTCATCAGGCATCAGCCGCGGCAGTTGAAACAGAGAGTCAATGCGAGCAGAACAATAGCGCGGTCGTGACACGTACCGCAACCCGCTCAACGTCTGGAAGATCTGGACGTTGCTGTGCTTTTACATCATGCTCCACCATGCGTTTAGGTTTGCGTATCGGCATACTGGCCCTCACTCTGGTCGGCCATACCGGCGCGCTTCCGCAGATACCCCCCACTACCGCAGTCGCGACGCGCACGGGCACCTCGGTCGAGGATGTGATCACACTGCCCGACGTGACGATCCACCGCACTTACGCAACGACATACGACTACAGCGCCGCGTTCACGTTCTTCTTCACTGCCGACATCAGCTTCACGACCCATACGACCTCGCCGGCGATTCCGGATGCCAGCGGCCGAGTTACAAAGACGAGTCCTGACCCGAACATTATCGTCGCCGTCATTTTCGGGATTCTGGGGTCATTATTGTTAAGTTGTGGCCTAATCACTGTGAGTTTCGGAGTGCGAGGGAACAATGGACGGCTGACAGGAGTACCTCCAACGCCATCGGAGACGAAAGCTGCAGAGAACATTGGATGCGTACCATCATCAAACCATCGCCCCGATGATGGCCGGAACGCAACCCGAAATTGCGCACGAGGACGCACCGCCTCCATATACGAAGAACGACGACGGGACAACGCGGTTGGTCGCGGCGTCGCTCTCTACGTTGGGTCAGGAACAGGATCGACAGGGACGGGCCGACATCGGGCGACGAGAGGTGCTGGCGGTGACTTCAGGCGGCGAGGTGGAGTGAACACCGCGTGGACCTGGTCGGCGTTGCGTTGTAATGATTGCAAGCTTCGTATAATATTCACATTCCAAAGCCGATGCATTCCGCCGCACTGCTGCGGACGCTGCGGATTATCTCTTGGCTCGACCCTGACGCTCTCGGCGTCTCGGACCCAAGTGCGCCGCTGTTGAGCCTATCGCGTCGGAAGCCGAAGGAGGCCGAGGAGTGCGAAAGGGGCTGGATATGGAGGATTCGAACCCGTCCCTCTACTTCCGGTGATGCGTTAGGGTCTGGTGAGGCCAAAGCGAGGGTAAAGTATTTAGCCGTTCCCTGTGACCGCACGTTCGGAGGTCCCATGTCCAGTGTTGCTGATAGGCCTGTCCATGCCTTCGGCCACCTCTGTGAGACGCTTGAGGGCGGAGTAGAAGCATTTGACCGTGTTTAGCACATTGCGGCAACGTAAACCACGGTGGAGGGAACATCGAGCAGGTCATGGGCGGCTTCGGCTTCCCCAGTTCCGAGGAACTGTGATCCTCCGCTTACGAGTGGCATGACTTGTTTCGGAATGAATTGTCTCCGTTGACAGCTTGCTGAACTTCTCCAGCGCCTTTCAGCGGCTGATAGGACCTGATCAATCGGTTCTGCTGCTGGACAGTGAGGAAGAGTGAAGTAGTCCCTCTCCATCGGACGATGACCAGATGCTTGTCACCGCTTCTCGGACGCCACCGAGGTTGCACGGACCCAGCGGAGGCAAATGCTATGGCTCTGTTCGGGGCGCTGCAGCCATTGTGCATGTGTCACAAGCCGTGTGGGCACTGGAACTTTCTCCTTTTGCCAAGTGGTCGCGAACATGTCGTCCCTCCCGGATGTGGAACTCAGAGAAGCGAGGGCATCGACTGATCAATGCATCAACTGACAAGGATACGCGTTTCTCTTTGTTCCCCAGATGTGTACTTACAATGGAGTTCGCCGCCAGCTGGCGGTATGCTCCGGTCCGAGAGTCCGAGCCAACAACGACGCCACGGCCCGAAGCCACGCAATCGAGGAGGCACGGCAAAGTCACCTAACGAGCTCTTGCACCGGTGGAACAGGACACCCCGACCACTGTTACCCCGAAAGAGTATTGTGCCTCGGAGGATCGAGGCCTTCGGACTGGACAGCGGGTGTGTGTGTATGGTTCTCCGGTCGTTGACAGACGTTTGGTGACCGTGTCGTGCCTGTGGCGTTCTTCCGGTTGTGGCATCCATTCTTCCGTCGAGGTATGTGTGGCGTTCCAGGCTTTGCTCAATGTGGAGGTCGTGACGGCCTCTGTATCTGCAGTTATTGTCCGTTCCAGGTGAACAGTGCGCTTCAACGTCGGCTTCGGATTATAAGCTTTCGGTGTATATTTAGGTTACAGGACATCTGAGACTGTTGCGCTATGCTACGGTGTGTGGAACAGATGTCTGTGGGCAGCGTGGAGATTACGCATGTAAGCCATATCGTCATGACACCTCTGCGGATGAGAACTTCAGGCGTTGTAGACTGGGATGCGATCTCACTTCGTCGACTCACTAGCACTCTACTCGACGGGCGGCAGCCTCCGCGGCCCGCAAGCCTCGACACGAGCTTCCAGAGCGGCGCATGTTCGCACCGAATGTTCGATTGTACCCGTCGTGGCTTGTTCCTCGCGCCCAGCCCAAACGTAACGCACAACCGCGAGTGTAGATGGTTGTGTGCATGGCGCCAATGTGGCGTAGGAGTACGCAGCGTGCACGATCTGGATCAGGGATGCTTTATCGCTCGCTGGCGGTCATGTGCGCGTCGAGGACGAGCCCACAGTCATTGTGCGTTTTTGATTTCCACATCCATAGTTCTAGGGTGCTCGCTATCCTCGAAGTTGAGCACCACAAGATACAGCAGTCATCAGCGCCTATGAGGCCAGGATTCTGGTATATATTGTGGCCTTTGAGGATGTCAAATCCCCCTCTCACCACCCTTCGCTCTTCCTCTCCAAAGTCCCCTCTCCGAATCCAAGCACCAACATCCATCATGAAGGTCCTCGCTATTGCTTCCCTCGCTGCCGCCGGTGAGTTCCTAGCACGGAGTCGGAACTGTGGGACCCCACATCCAACCAGCCCTCCCAATCCCCACCACCACTAGCCACAACCACTGCTCGCGTCCTTCTTAACAAACGATCCCTCGTCCTCATAGAATTTGAACTAACCCCAGCCGCCGGCCTCGCTCATGCCACCCCCGTCGAGCGCCAGGGCGTTACTTTCCCCGCGGCCTGCAACACCGCCTGCGCCGACTTCATCCCCATCTACAACACCTGCGACGGCGCCACCGACGTTAGCGCCTGCATCAAGGGCCAGGGCCTCTGCAACGTATGTGTTTGTTTTCCTCATCTTACTGACGGCAGGCCTCGTGGTTCGACCTCGGCTCGTGCCTCACCTGCTGGTCGCTCGAGACTGGCGTCTCGAACCTCGACTACTGGGTCTACTTCGTCGGTCTCTGCGCCTAAGCGCACAGATAAACTGGTCAAGAAACTCCATGTTGAGTTCGAACAACAAGCTTGGCGTCTTGAGCCCGCATGTGGCGCGTCTTCATGCCTCGCTATCCACTCTCCTTTGTTCGATGAGCGTCTTGACCGCTGAGCGTGTTCTCAAATATCAAGTAGTTCTCGTCTTTTATGAAATTCCTTATCAACCTTGCAGCATGTGGCCTCTAGGGGACTTGTGAGAGCAACAGACAGAGGAGCTGTGATGGCAACTGCTGTGAAACTCGTCAGAGATGGTGTCTGGCACTTACCGTTGAGTTAAGAGTTTCCTTCCCGTTTGCAATGAAGTGTCTAATAACAAGCAGGACTGCATGTGGCGCAAATGTGGTCTTCTTTTCTGCAATTGTGCACGGGCTGTGTTCTCGACAGGGAAGCATGCCATTTCTGCCAGAGCCCAAGTGAGGACGGCGACAACCTTCTGTGTCGAGTGTAGATGAACCAGCGCCACCAACAGTGAGACAGTCGGACATGCAAGTGCCACAAGCCCACCCTGACTCCCAGAATGAAATGGTAGAACAGATTGTCAGCTTCAGGCTGGTGGGACTTAGATCAGCATGCATATGGAAAGATGGCATGCATGAAGACGGTCTAGGACATGTCTGACTGCGAGTGCCTGGGCAGTGATCGGCCTCTGTCTGCGGATGGATCCGGCCATACACCATACTCAGGATTGTCGCCGAGGACTCGGCAACTTACAGCCTAGGGTCTTAGAATGTCTTGGCATGCCCGGTCGAAGCGATTGGCCGTTTCAAAACTACCACGCTCCCCGTGGGAAGCAACAAGAAAAAACACACACATGCATTAAGTAACAAGTCAGCAGGACGGTATTAAAGGAGGAAGGCGGAGGCGGCGAGCGCGATAGCGCCGAGGGAGATGCCGAACTTGGAGGCACCGGAAGTGGGGGTCGAGACCGGGGCCGAGGCCGAGCCGGAAGGAGCCGAAGCAGTAGCGTTGGCAGCGGCCGAACCGGTAGCAGAGGCAGTCGCGTTCGAAGCGGTGGGCGAGGCGACCGCCGTCTGAGAGCCAGACTCAGCAGCACCAGTGGAGGTCTTATCAGCGTCCGCAGAGGCGCCGCCCGACTGGACGAGACCGCTGGGAGCCTCGGTGCCGCACATCTGGTAGGCCATGGTCACGTAGCCGCCGATCTTGCCGGCCTCTCCGGGGTTCTTCTCCTTGATGCAGGTGTAGCAGTTGTCGGTAGCCTCCAGAAGCTCAGCCTGTACAGTGTCAGCAGGAGTGACTGGTATGTATTGGACTCACGGTGCACTGCTGCTGGCATCCAACAGTGTCGGTACGGCAGCCGTAAGCCCAGTCCCTCATGGGGTCACAGGGGGTCTCGCATCCCTCGTACTGGCGGCGCGAGAGGGGGAACGAGAGAGCAGAGACCGACGAGGCGGCTGGCGAGTTAGACACAACAGCAGCATTGAGAAGTTGGCGGGGTGCAACTTACCGGCGAGAGAAGCGACGAGGACGGTGGCACGCATTGTAGCTATGTCGTTTTTTGCTGAACTTTCAGTGAGGCACAGATGAAGATGAAATGAAAGAAAGGAAAAGGAGAAATCAGATAAAGGTTACTGGGTCTCCGTTCCGCGGAGAGACTGTCTGCCCATCACTTTCCAAAGGTCACCATGTACTTGGCAGCGCAGTAAATGGAACCGACACGGCGCCCGTGCCGAGTCGTACGGAAACTTGAGCGCAAAGCACCGAGGGCTTTGAGGTGCTGTAGAGAATGGCAGCAATCCGAGGGGTTGGTCGACTCAGGGGTGCCAAGAAATGGCGCAGAGCTCATCCACGCGTACACTATGCACAAGAAGAGAGAAAAACATGGCGGAACTCGACTTCAAGAGCAACCGAGTCGGCCGACGTTTATCAGATTAGGGGTCACCGAATCAACCTGATTGGACGGTTTCGAAGCTTGTGGTATCTGATAGCTCGAGCCTTTCGGGTCCGCTCCGCCCAGTTCGGCCTGAAAAAGCCAAGTCAGAACTCGAACCGGTCTTTTACGATGAACCGCAGCTGGACGTGACTCCCGCAGGCGGGAAATAGAGACTTGGCTGCCGTCAACGACGATTCACACTCGAAGTATTCAAAAAGCCATGTAAAACTTGTTCCATCTTCTGGAACTACTGTACACCAAAAACTCCATCCGAAAAGCACCATGGCCGCACCAAGAACATCACGAGACGAGGTCATCGCTGCCGCCGTCTCCGGCAGCGATACACAAACCATCACGTTGTCGGGCTCGCTGGAAGACTTGCCGGAGAAGGGCGACATTGAGAAAGGCGATGTCGAGACGCCATGCCCTGGTTTGGAGCGCACCGACACGCGCGTGTCGTTTGGACAGCAGATCGGTGTCACCAAGATCGAGTCGTTGTGTAAGCACCATCCAGTGGCGAGCTCGGCACTGACCTTGCAGACATGGTGTTTCCGAAGGGATGGAAGTTGATTGCGTTGTGGACGTCCATCGGACTGATTGCATACGTGTGGTCATTGGCGGCCATTACAACAGCAATGTGTGAGTGAAAACCGGACAAACCCGGGCTAACACTTGTAGACAGCCCATTTGCCACCTCTTCGTTCGGCAAGCACACCGTCGTTGGAACAATGGGTGTTATTAACAACATTATGGCCGCCGTTGCACTGCCCTTCCTCTCGAAAATCTGTGATGCTGTTTCCCGGCCTGCAGCGCTCAGCGTTGCCTCGGTTCTGTTCGGGGTTGGCTACATTTGCGCCGCTGCCGCTCCGAACGTGTACTCGGTTGTCGTCGGCGAGGCAATCCTCAATGCCGGTCGTACGGGAATGTACCAGATCATGCACATTCTGATCTCGGACATGACCCAGCTCCAGTGGCGTGGTCTTGCGATCGCAGCCTACTCGCTTCCTTGGATTCTGAACGGTTTCGTCTCGGCCGAGATCGCGACCAGCCTTGGTGTTTTCACTGGAAAGCCTGACGCATGGCGCTGGGGCGTGAGTCTTGATGGTTAGTCTTAAATGCTGACAGAGAACAGTACGGCATGTTTGCCCTCATCGTCCCGGTTGCCATTTCGCCTTCGATTCTCGTCATGTTTTGGGGCCACCACAGGGCGAAGAAGCTTGGTGCCCTTTCTTTGGCGTCGTCGACATATGCCCGTCGTCGCGTTCTCGAGGGCCTGGGCGAGAAGCCAAAGAAGACCTGGTACCAGCTCATTATGGATGGTTGGAGTGCGGTCGACGGCTTTGGTCTGCTTCTGTTTGCGTTTGGCCTCGTTCTCCTTCTCGCCCCCTCTACACTCGAAGTCCATGCCAAGGGTGGTTACAAGAACCCGTCCCTTATTGCCATGTACTGCTGTGGCGGAGTGATCTTTATCGGTTTCGTCGTATGGGACGTGCTCTTTGCCAAGAACCCTATCTGGCCGGGACGTTTGATGAACCGCACCTTCGTGAGTTACCTTTCATATCGCCTCGGGGCAAGTATCACGCTGACATGCAGCTCCTCTGTGTGGCGGTTGACGCCATTCACTTCTTCTCGCTCGGTCTCACCGACGCCTACTACAATTCTTGGGTGTTCATCATGAAGCCCGACTGGACCGACCGCGAGTACTCGTACTTTTCCAACATCCACAACGTCGGCCTGTGCTTCTTTGCCGTCTGCACTGGCGTAGTGATGTACTTTACGAAAAAGTACCGCCACGTTCAGATTATTGGCCTCTCTATTCGTGCCATCGGAGAAGGTATCAACTACTACGCCGCCAGCAACCGCAAGGACGTGACCTTCATCATGGCCAAGATTCTCATCTCGTGCGGTGCCGGTATGATCGTCACCACCACCGCCGTCGCTGCTCCCGCTTCCGCACCCCACAGGGACATGGCCGGAGCGATGTGCATTCTCCACATGGTCGCCCAGGTCACTGGTTCGATCGCAAACTCGATCAGCGCCAGCGTGTGGAACTCGCGCGTTCCCAAGGCCCTCGCAAAGTACCTGCCGGACGTGAGCGAGGCGGAGCGCGAGCTTATTTTCGGCAACATTCGCCGCGCACGGCGCACGCTCCCACACGCAGCAGTGTACGACGCGTACACTGAAGGCATCCGTCCGCTCCTCGCCGCCGCTATCGGCACAACAATCCTCGCCCTCGCCCTGGCCTGCTTCATCCCTGAGATGAAACTCGACAGGAGGCACAACAACATCGAGAACCACAAGATTGTTCGCATGCACAGCAAGCACGAGGTCACGGATGAAGCGATTAAGGAACAGGTAGCCAAGGCAGAGGAGCGTGCTCGGAACGAGGTGGTTAAGGAGCTCAAGTAGACAGACAGCTGGCAGTTAATAGCAGGGGGGCAGTAAACTAGAAGCGCGACAACACCATAGAGGATGCATCCGTTGATGCTGTAATAGAGCTAGCCGTTGAAGTCCATTCGGTCGTGGTAACCAACTACTTAGACTACGCCTGCGGCCAGCCACCTCTGCGCCTCAACAGTCTCCATAATGCCTTCCCAGTCGGCCGTTTCGTAGTACTCCCTCATGGTGAGGAATCGCACCGCGGCCAGACGCTTGGACTCAATCTCCTCCGTAGGTGTGCCGATGTTGGATAGGAACTGTCGCATCATGGTGCGGAAGGCTTCTTGAACGTCGGCTGGAGTTGTGGCGCTCCCATCCGTGATCTCTTGGCCGAGCGCCCCAGCGTTGACGATCGTAAGATTGAGGTCGGACTCTGCTTCACAGCGAGATACGACCCACTGGGCAAGCTCAAGGAAGACGGTGAGGGCCCAGTTGGAATACTTGGGGTGCGCCTGCTCACCCGCGTTGGGCTGCGGCTGCTTGCCCCATTGTTCCTCTGGCAGGGAACGAAAGACCACTGTCGTGTTCTTGGGAGTGCCGGCAAGATCGAGTAGCCAGCGGACGCCGCGCGAAAGGTGACCAACAGGCAGCTGATGGCGAAAGCTCGAGTCGTCTTCGACGGTGAACGTGTAGTGTTGGACGGCGGAGAGGAGGCGGCTGAAAGTGTCGTCGTCCCGCGACTGCGCGCACCCCGCTAGAACGAGAGAGCATCTACGCAGTGCCAAGGCGCTAGGTTGAAGATTGACGAGTGAGGGGCAAAGAACGGGTGGATTCGGTTCGTAGCTCCACCGCTCATGATCCCAGTGGATACGGAGGAGCTTCAAGCTCGGGAGAAATGGGACGAGGTAGGTAAGCGTCCGCGGTGGGCAGGTATGGCCAATGATATCTAGCTGGCGCAACGCAGGAGAGAGGGCGAGTGGCAACACGTCGGGGGCGGAGCCGCACTGCGTGATCGTGGCTGAGCGCCGAAGTAGGATGTGTGCAGCGGTGTAGAACGGCGAGTTTACGAGGCGAAGGCGCTCAACTTCATGTCTTTCCAGATGTGAGAATACAGTCACGAGGAGCTCGGGAGGGAGTGGAGAGAGGGGACTGAACATGATGGTGGTGAGAATAAAAAACGTTGCAGTTACAAAGAGGTTAACAAGCGTCAATACTTGAACCAAAGCAGACTGGTGCTCGAGCCTCTTTGTCGGTGCCAAGGCTGTGTTGGACTGGAAGCGACGTGGCGCAGAAGTGGAGGTGGCGTTTGTCCTTTTCTGGAAATGAGCGGAGACGGTGGCACTGTTGTTGAGTGGAGTCTGGGCATAGCAGGTTAAGGGGAGAGGCTAAGAGCCAGATGCGACGACATGGCAGTGGGTATGAATACATGGAAATGAGGAAGTGAGGGAAGCGGGTACAGTAATGCCAATTACCGCCCATGCGGTTTCTTTGCTCTCTGATATGGTTGCGTGAACAGCTTTGTGAGCAGAAAGTAGTTACATGAAAGCACATGGATCTAAAAATGTCCATGCCTTGAAAGCCTTTAAGAGCCATCGTTGCTTGGCATGACCTCTACCAATACATGGAAGAAGGAACTTCACGAGGGAGTGGCGCGATGATCAGAATGGGCGCTGACGATTCTTTTTTGTGGTGCTTGCCATGCTCGTCGGCATTGTTGCGCCGGTCGTCCTCGTGGTGATATTCATCCTTGTAACCCTCGCCGTGGGTATTGTGCTGTGGGTGCCTATTGTGCTTGTCGCGCTTCTTTTCCTTCTTTTCCTTCTTGTCCCTTTTGGTCTTCTTGCTCTTTCCGGCGTTTACGATGCCCGCGGTGAGATGGGCAGCCTCGGGTGAGAGCTGAGGGGGCATGTGTCCAGGTGCACGGGCAGTGACGCGCAGTCCCTTCTGGACGACGTAGACATCCAGACCGCGGGGACCAAAGAACGCCTGCTGCCACACTTCGATGGCCTCGTGCACCGTCGGCTCATTGCGACGCGCCATTGCACGCGTAATGGCGCGTGCGACGAAAAAGCCGCCCACAAAGCCAATGTGGAGCGCGATTGGGGCGACATTGGCGACAACGAGGCCCAGAGCGTTGACCTGGCCGGCGGTAACAATGTCTTCGAGGAACCGCGAGTAGTCGGCTGCGCTCACGTCGTGCGCGACGAACAAGGGGCCGTAGTAGTGCGGCTTGAACCCCTCGCCGATCAGGTTGCTCTTGCCTGCCGATTGGTGAGCGATAGGTGGGAAGGACGGCGGAGGAAAGTTGGCAGGCACGGGCCGGCGGAAGCTGCGTGGCTCAACTGCGAATGGCTGGCCGGAAGTACGTGACAGGCGGGTCTTGACGCGAAGCATGAAGTCGATCTTGGGCAACACTTGCATCTGGGCGTCCTGAGCCGTGGGTGCCCACGATTCGTTGTGGGCTAGCGCATTGTCGTACAGCTCGCGAGCTTGTTGATGGATGGAGGGGCCCTGGGAGGTGGGCCAACCACGTTCGTATGGAGGAGGCGCGGGGTATTCCTGCTGCTGACTCCTCTGGCCAGCGCGGAAGTCGTCCGCCTTGGAAGTATGCTGAACCAGCTTCCCGTTGGGAGCGCACTGGTAAATGACGGACTGGGCGTACATGTCGGTGGACATTGCGGTTTAGAGAAGTGCGGTAAATGTTAGATGAGGGTGGAGCAGGTAGTAGAGGAATACCAGATGTGGATGACTTTGAGAAGAGCGTCCACGCCACTTCATATATACTGTAGCTTGTTTCGCAAACCAAGTTCTCGTCTTCACGACGAAGGTCGCGGATCACCAAGGTCGTGATGTGATGGCTACCGACGGTAGCGCGAAGATCCAACATCGATTTTGCACAAGTCAACATGGGAAGCGAGAATGCAAGCATGTATAAAAGCGAACCGATTGTGGACCGACGCAGCCGAGATAAGAGCTCAATGATGACCTCTTGGCGTAGTGGAGATCGCCGGATCAAACCCTCGGCATTGCCTCGCTACCAAACGCGGGTACCATGCGGAGTGGCTCCGCACGCACAGAGCCTTGGGCTTTGCATTTTGGACGTGGGAAGCGAGCGGAAGCGAGCGGTGCCAGACCGCTAGCAGCAGACCACTATCAACAGAGTACTGTTCAGTATTAATAGGTGAACTGTTACAGCCCACCGTGCCTCACTGCGTAAGTGGAGTGTATGAGTGAGGCACTGTGGGGTGTACAAGTTCACCTCCGTATTAATAGACCGTTTGATTAATGGTTCGCTTCCCACATCGGGTGCCGCGGTGCCGTTTCCCAAGGCATGCGACGCCAATCATCACTGACGCTGACCGTGACGTCATCAAATCACGTGCTCATGACTTTACACGCGGTGAGTCACAGTGGAGGGAGGTCTTCATGAAGCCGCCACCTGCGGGCTTGTGCCGTTGCTGCTCGTGCGGCGTGCGCTGTTGATATGGGTGGAGAGCTAGGCATCTTGCTGCCCAGTCTTAAAGTGGTGGCGCCTAGACACACGGGAGAAAAGTGAGAGCGTTCTGTGGTCGACGGGATGACAGACTGATATCAAGCAAGGCTGGGAAAGGTACGACAGGTCCCTACTATCACCGTCCATAGAGGTCAGTATATAGCTGTGCCCTGTGAGTACTACTGTGAGGGCCAACGATCAGAGAAACAATGCTTTGAGTGAGCAGTTGTGGTTTACCGACATAATGGCACACTGACGCCAGGGAGGACTGCGGGCTGTGTTTAGCATCCTGAGGCATTCACACCCATGTCTGCTCATGTTGGCTAACTAAGCCCACTGTTCCCATATGTGGGGTGCCCATGGAAGAAGACTAGCAGGTGGCAAGTACTTATCGTCCGTGGGTCGCCTTCGTGTCCGTGCAACGATGAGCACCCTCCGATGCCTAAACGGCGCTTGAGCGTACAATCGGTCAGCGTCAGTGGTCTTGTCATGAACATAGCAAACGGTGTGTAAGGATGAGTATCAAGGTATCAAGTACGAGCTCAATCAACGCTCAAGCTATATATGCTCACTGACCAAAGGATCATGCGAAATCCTCGACCACACCCACTGCGCCACTGCAGCTGATCGATCGTCCATCATTTCCACATTGATTCCATCGGTTATCTCGGGTATGGGGTCCCCATCAGGCGGACATGACCGACGCTCTCCGGCTACTTAAACACTGAAGTCTTCGTATCCCAACAACACATCGCAACCACCTCCAACGTCTCAGCATGTCCAAACCACAAGCATACATCGTCACAGGCGCAAGCAACGGCATCGGCGCAGCGATCGCGGCCGCCTTGCTGGCCCAGGG
>Ga0160505_100976_pt1 | contig 14290 bp, 16 predicted proteins | sample DIDeMG_FD_108225 | JGI IMG/M metagenome (GOLD analysis project Ga0160505, IMG submission 108225) | Enriched chicken feces microbial communities from UW Madison campus, WI, USA - DID2874_E49_Stillage MG | ecosystem: Host-associated > Birds > Digestive system > Large intestine > Fecal ... | reverse complement strand
TCTCGTCCTGCCCCAGCTCCTCGAGCTCCACCTGGCGCTCCATCCGCTGCCCCTGTCGCCATCACACTGCCTCGTGGCGTGCCAACGTCTCGCCCGCAGGGGTCACCTCGCTCGCGGCCGTCGTCGCGTTCCGTCCCATCAACTCGAACTGCTGGGTCTTCCGGTGCAGCCACTCGCGCTCCGTTGGGTCCCACCACCTCTGTGTCGCATCCTAATGTTCCGCGCTACGCTCAGCCGACCAAGTCGTCATTCGTCGACGCCGCCCTGGCACGTCTTCCAAAACCCGGTCATCCTCACGGGTCTACGTTACCAGTCAAAGTTCGCGACGCCGAACGCGCTCGCGACATGGAGATCAAGCGTGCTCTGTTCGACAGGATCGGTGAACCAGTCTTCCCTTCCGACCCCACGCTTCCCCCTCGCCAGCGCCGCCCCACCACTACTACTGTGACAGGCACAACGCCTGGCCGCGCCTCTCGCGCGCGTGCTGCCGCTAGGGCCCAGTTCGACGCCGAGGTGGCCAGGCGCAAAGCCGAGCGCGAAGCTCACGAGGCAAAGGTCGCGCGCGTTCGCGCCGAAATCGAGGCTGACCTCGACCGCCAGAACCGCAAGGCTACAGTCATCCGCGCCAACCCCCTTCCCCCGATGTATAATAGGAAACTTTGATTGTTGTTTACTTCCTTTCGTCGACTGTACCTAACCATACGACGATATGATATGCATAGACCAGCTGTGTTTTGTCCCTCACTTTCCCTCGATTAGCGAGATTGTGTATGCATGCCCACATGGTAAAGCGTCGCCTAGAGGTCGTCAAACGCACTGGAAGCAATGGCACCAAGGTCGTTATCTGAAATCTCACGTGTGGCACTCGGCAATCGCTGATGGCTAATCGGCATTATCCGACGCGCCCTGGTTGGCCAGCCTGGCATGGTCGGCAGGCTACTTAAGTCGTCATCGGAGGTGACCATTCTCGTCATCTTGATTTGCTCCGATCTCATCTTAGAACCGTAGAAACCATGCCCGAGCTCTTCAACACTTCGCGGTGAGTACGAGCGCCTGTAACACGGAAACGATGCTGACAGAGCAGCCTCAAGGGCAAGACCGGTACGTCACCACCACCATACCACCAATGAATGAGCCCCCACATCAGGTCCAACGCCCACCCACCACCGCACCACACAGAACTGACTTGTAGCAATCATCACCGGCGCCTCGGGCGGCATCGGCGAGGCGACCGCGATCCTCTTCGCGCGCGCGGGCGCCAACGTCGTGCTCCTCGCGCGCCGCAAGGAGGCGCTCGAGGCCGTCGAGGCCAAGTGCCAGGCGGCCGCCAAGGGGATGGGTGTGCAGGTCAAGACGTGGGTCAAGACCCTGGACGTGAATGACCGCGCGGCGGTGGATGCGCTCGTTGGCGAGCTTAAGGCGCTTGGTGTGCCGAGCTTTGATGTGTGAGTTTCGCGGTGGGCTGTGGTTGCGGTGGGGAGGGCAGAGTGGGCAGACAGGGAAGCCTGTTTGGACACAAGAAGGCGAGGACTGGGGACTGTACAAGTGTTGGACTGTGTACTGACTGCAGTCTCGTGAACAACGCCGGCGGAGCGATCGGTACCGAGCGCGCGGGCGACATCAAGCTCGAGGACATTGACTACATGGTGAACACGAACCGTACGTATGCCGCTGACGGGAACTTGTACGCTCAGCTGATGCTAACGGCAGTCATCTCTCTCATCCAGGTCACCCAGACCTTCCTCCCCGAGATGAAGGCGCAGGACAGCGGCGTGAGTACCAACTATATTTCCCAACTGACCCTCAGCACATCATCAACATCGGCTCCGTCGCCGGTCGCGAGGCCTACGTCGGCGGCGCGGTCTACTGCGCCGTCAAGCAGTGAGTCTGAGCTAGGTCGAACCACTTCACAGCTCTGGAAATGACTAACACCGCAGTGCCGTCAAGGCCTTCACTACCAGCCTTATGAAGGAGGTCGTCGCGACCGGTATCCGCGTCACGGAGGTCGCCCCCGGCTTTGTCGAGACAAACTTCTCCGTTACGCGTTTCCGCGGCGACAAGAACGCCGCTGATGCCGTGTACAAAGGCATGCAGCCTCGTGAGTAAACAGAGCGAGCTGATATCGCGTACACCGTCCAATTACCCGCGACGCATGGCTTTCTTAGTATAGTGCTCACGCTCACACACAGTCGTCGCCGAGGACATTGCCGAGGAGATTGTGTGGTGTGCCCTCCGCCCCCCGCACGTCCAGATTGCCGAGCTCTTCGTGTTCCCGACCGCTCAGGCTGGCGCTACTATCATCCACCGCAAGGAGTAGGCGACGAGTGTCTAGACGGCTTCCTAGTCGCTTGAGCGGTGGAAGAAGATGTCAGTAGATAAACGTAGGAATCAACAGCATGCCAGTGATGCATCACATACGCTAGAGTGCATAATGTCTCTCGGCGTGCCGTTCATATTTACTTTGCAATTTACGTTGGAATTTACTTTGGACGACAGGACACAGATTCAGACCAAGTATGCCTCGAATCTGCGGGGAGTTCTTCGTTACTTCGTACACTCAGCACAGATTCGGGCACACAACACCTCGAATCTGTCGAATTACAACTGGATCCAACTGATTTCGTTTAACAAGCTAGTGGATGCAATGATCAGTTCAGTTGTATTGAGAGGTGTTACAGAGATGTGGGTTCAAATATCCATATATCCAAAGCGTACTCACGTACTCACATACTCACACTACCTACCTGCGGCTGGGCCGGGCGCCACGGCCGCCTTCCGAGAACTTCTTGCCCGACCACGAGCGACCACCAGGCTTGACAGCAGCGCGAGGGCAGACTGGTGAGCCAGGGCAACATTGTGGGCGATGGCGAGCATGGTGAGTGATGCAATGGCCGCCGCTGCCACCTTCTATCAGAGATGGCTACTTCAATTCCTGAAACTTGGACAGTTGGACAGTTGCACAGTTGGGTGCGTGGTCATGTGGCTCACTTAATGACGTGGAAATATTCATCTAATCTCGCGTCTCGCCCTCCCAGTCTTATCACCCAAAGATTCCTCTCGCACCATTCCAGAAATGGCAGCATAAAAAGGAGACTGTCCAAATTTCCTCTACACTTCATCCCCCATCTCCTCTCGACGCAACCGACCATCGCTTGCTTGTAAGGTAAGTCCTCTATCACCAAAGCGCGCGCCCGACCTCCCGGCGACACCAGCTGGCCGTTGGCTGGCTGGCGAGAATCTTATATGAAGAGCGGGATACCAATATCCCCACAACTGGCACCTCTTGACCTAGGCTCATCGTTTGACCGCCAGCGTGCTGGGGCTGCGGTGGGCCGATGCTCTCACTGGACAATCTGATGATTCACTGCGCTTTGGTCTTCTTGTTCTTGTTCGTCTTGAGAACGTACGCTGACTTTGCAGATGTTCTCGTACTCTTGACCGCATGGATTGTTGTGCTAGTCTTTGATTGTTTTATGTACCACTTGTTCTGAACTTTGCAGCGCTGCAGATGCAGGTGGAGTAGGGTTGATGGGCGGAGAGTTTGCAAGGGAGTCGAATCACTGGCCAATGGTCTCGGACTTGGACTGGTTGAGGTATTCCGGTATAGCAGCTGCTGCGGCTGGCTAACGTCCGCGGGCCGTCGTCGACTCAGAGACGATGTCCTCATCAACTCAAGCTGACCATAGTTGGAGATGCAGCGAAGCGTGGGAGCGTACATCCTTGTAATGATGCGAGCCGATTGGACTGACGGAGCGAATTGCATGGTCAACCTCCTACTGTATAACAATGCCTGCCGAGCTACATCCTGCGAACCCATCCGTCTCACAAGCCAAATAGAGAATGCATCTCCGAATCTACAAACTGAAGCCAACGGCAGTGATCAGTAAGGTGTCAGTGACGCTATCGCGTTCCCCTCTCAGTTCATGATGTCAGTTTTCACTCGGTGCAGGTGTGCAGCTGTGCTCCTGTGCTCGATGCTCCGCTCTACTCCACCAAGCAACAACTACAAAAAGGCGCCGCCAGAGGCGGCCTGGGTAAGCCCAGATCGGGGACACTCACGACCACTCTGCAGGGAGTACTAGTCCTTGTGCAGAAAAGGGAGGTCCCCGTGGTCAGTTGTGAGGACAAGCTTTGCCAGTCTGTCGGCAGCAAGCTCATCAAGAATTGTCCTGATGCCGCGGGATAGACCAATGAAGTGATATACATCTCCCACACTTAACGGGAAACAATGCCGTCGAAACGCTGCTTGAACCAGGCGATGGTCTGGTCGGGCTTGACCTTGTGCGAGAAGCCGACGCGGCCGACCTTCTGCTTGCGGCGGGCGACACGGAGACCGGGGCGGCCCATGACGACGTAGAAGTCCATACCGAAGATACCGATTCCGGGGTCGTACTTGATGCCGAGGTCAATGTGCTCGTCGATACCAAAACCGAAGTTGCCGGTCTCCGAGAAGTTGCGGCGGCGGAGCTCGTACTCCTTGACCTTGAGGGCGCGCTCAAGGACCTCCTCGGCCTTGGGGCCACGGATGGTGACGTGAACAGCGATCTTCTCGTTACGACGGATCGAGAACGAGCGGACGGTGTAACGGGCCTTCGAGGTGACGGGGGTCTGGCCGGTAAGCTGCTCGAGGACCTTGGAGGCACGAGTGAGACGGTCACCCGACTCTCCGACCGAGATGTCTGCACTGTCAGCTTTTGCTGTCGCCGCTAATAAAGCTGTACGCACTGATGACGAGCTTCTCGATGCGAAGCTCCTTCATCGGGTTAACGGGGGCGCTCTTAGCCTCGGCCTGGACGGGTTAGCAGAGTTTCTTGTCGGCTGATCGATCCGAATTTCGTGTCCCTCGCGAGTCCAGTCCGTCGTCCCTGCAACATCCTCGGCGCCCTCGGGTCGCAATAACGAGCCTAGTCTCCTCTCAGAGTCCCTGCTCGCGCCTGCTCGCCATTATGCCTTCCTCCCTCTCCATCCTTCCGTCCTCCCAGCCCTTCATCCGACCCTCCATCACCCTTCCCTCCCACTTCCGAGATCCAGCACACTCCCAACTCTCGCGACGGACTCGGACTCGCTCGCGACATTCGTGATCGTTCGGCGCGTGCTCACCATTTTGATCTGGGTATCGTTAGCTGGCTGCTGGGTATCGACTTGTCGCAGTGCTGCGGTCTACTCACTGTTTCTTGACGGGTTGGAGAATCACCAATATCGGAGCCCTCAACCTCTCCAAGCCAACCACCCACAGACCAGCAACCCGCCCACACCCCTGCACACTCTGGGCATGCTGGCCACCAGGAGTTCCTGGGCAGTGGGGGTCCGAAAACAGTGTCGATGATTTGATCCCGCTGCCAGCCTGGAAAAATCGCTATTGCCGCATTTTGACGAGTGTGGCGGATCCTGTCGGAGTTAAGAGCAAAAAATTAGCGATGGCCCCGCTTGTTTTGCATACCTCCACTTTAGCTGTCCATCCTTTGCTGGTGGTATGGCCGTCCTTTACCGACGTTCTGGGCTGCTTGTACGGCTAACTGTAAGAAGGACTGCATGGTCGGGCTACAAGTAGTACGTGCCGCCGAGGGAGTTGCACACGATGGAAGGGAAGAACCCCTTCCCCACTGCCGTCGACCTTCGCTTTATGGGCAAGCTGCGGGACACTGTGGTGGCGGTGATGTTACTGGCATCCACTGCGTCGCAACAAGGTCCAGTGCCATCGTCCTGTCGTGTTCTCTAGCTAGAAGTAGATGTCCGACTGAGATGCACCACTGTCTACCTTTATACAATCAATCGCGCCTTATCCACGTGGTAGTGGCGATAGCGGTACACCCCTCACGAGGAATGAAGCTCATGATGTTGTTAGTGGTACCCATCAGTGGCCGTCTCCAGGAATTCACAGCAACGGGCGTCTCCTCGGTCTAGGTCGCTGTTGGTAATTTTCTTGGCTTTACATCTGACCAAATAGGCTACAGACCTGGGATCACAGGGGAGCTCAACAGCGTGACCACCCAACTGTCGTGGTAACAAACCGGGATGGTACAGCGTTGCTAGACACGGTGATGTGTGTCGTGTGGCAGGGGATTGTGGCGGATGGTTGCTCGTTGCTTCTTAGCCTCCTCCAACAAACAGGTGTTTCTCAAAGGAAATAGAAAGTACCGGAGCGGTATCAACGCCTTCGTGTATGTTACAGCCTTGTTAGGGTACCAGACCGGTGCTTGTCCCGATATGTTAGCTTATCAGCTGTCAAGTGTGGCGCGAACAGTCCAACGGGAGCATAATGAGGATGGACTTCGGGGACTTGGAACATATCTTTCATACTGTCACCACTCGCTTGGTCTGCTGTTTCCAACCTCTGGATCCCGGTCCTCCTCTCTCGCTAGTAAATCGTGAGAAATTGATATTTTTATTGACTGAGAAAAGGCAGATGGCGTCTCCTACCTAACACTGGGGAGTCATCTCCGGCAACCATTAAATTCATGCATCACGGCCATGGATCACGACGACGGCACTGACGTCTTGGTTGTTGCTGAAACGAGGATTGCAAAATCAAGAGCCACCTACTGGTATCCGTTGTTGAGTGAGCAGTCCACCACAACACATGTTTCCGACTGCCCTATCACAGAGCGTCACCTCCATCTCAAACCTGCCATGTGACTTGGATTCAACAGGATGCTTGTCCGCGTCAGTATACGCTGCCAGGCTGGTTTTCCCTAAGAAAAGGACGCTCTATATCTACCGTCCACCGTGCTTTGACATGTCTCGATGACTTTGACCACTGTTGGGTTCGCCTGCCACACCCTCAATTCCCTGGGCGTCCGCCACTGTCCTCTCTGCTTCAGCGTACTCACGTCTCTCGACAGCAAATACAACCTCCACGCTACTCACACATTCGTCGCCTATGCGTTGCTGCTTGTTTTATATTATTTCACGCTTGGACAAACTCTGGACCGCTCACTCCCTCTCAGAGTATTCTTCTGTTGCCAGCCGGTGTGTGTTGCAACTGCCAGTCACAGAGCAATACCCTCCAATGATCACTCGTGCATGACCTGGTCTCAGTAGGGATACTGTTGGATGATCAGTATTGATAATGCAACTATCCTGTCGCACCATCGCGGCCCTTGAACAGTCTGGGTGGGTTGCGCCCATTTCCTTCAAGCCGTCTGCCTCCCACCGCCGCCAACGCGGTGTTGTGTCCCATTGTGTATATTGCTCCAGCCAAACATCAGTAACCATGAAGACACAGGTTTCTCCTGATCATGTTCTGGCGACATGACCCGCTATGTAGACGTCGCTTGATCAGCTGGGGAACCGGTGATGGATCCATTTGAAATGGGCTATGCATCAATATACCTGAGGGCTTGCCCTGCTTCTACGCCGCACTTCCGTTTGGTTGGTGGCATTCAGACACCTGGTGCAAGCCAGGTATACACGTTACTTCCCCAAACCCGTCTTTCGATCGTCAGTAGTTAGTTAGCTTGTCGTCAACTCTGATGCCCTCTTTCGTGGATTACATCCCACGCGGCAAGCTCTGAGCTCGCTTTCAGCCACTACACGTACAATTACAGTACATAATCTATCAGTAATCGTACTCCCCCTGTCCGTTCTGGTTCGCAAACCGGCCACCATTCGCGGTCGTGCCATTACTGCTCCCCAGACCATTCGCTCCCCGGATCGCATTCGCGTGGCCGCCGCCATTAGGTATCAACCTGCTGCCGATACCGTTGGCGCTCGCGTGGCTCGTAGCCCCATTTACAGTCGCGCCCGAGCTCCCATTCGCGCTCCCACTGGCCGGAGCAATTGCAGGCTCCTCGTCGTCGAACCACGCCTCCTCCTCGTCCCTCTCCCTTATGGGATCGGACGGTGGCTCCGTGAAATCCACGTCGTCGTAGTCGATAGTCTACCGTCAGAGCCGCACATCGATTGAACTCACATCAAGGCCGTCAATGAAGAGCTCGAGGAGCTGCCGCTCAAATTGCGCGATAACCCCCGCCTGATCCTCATCACCCGTCGCGGTCGGGAGAACAGGCAGGCCAGGCAGGCCCGCGGGCCCATTCATCCCCGTACCCTGCGTGCCCGTATCTCCACTCCCACCATCGTCCTCCGACTCGGAATCAAACTCCTCCCCTTGCGCATCCAACCGTCTCTCCCGCGCCCTCGCAGCCCGCGCATCCTCCCACTCGCGGATCTCCTCTTCTTCAGCGAGCATGCGCCCGAGCCGGCCCACAAACCGCTCTCGACCAGGCATGAACTCGTTCTCGGCCCACGCGTTCTCTTCCCTCTGGGCGGACGTGTCCATCGCGCGCGGGTCGCCGCCGAGGCGTTCCCAGAGCAGCGGCCAGCGCAGGCGGCCCTGCTCTGCTGCCAAAAAGCCTGGGCGGGGCGACGCGGTACCGTGTATATGCCGCCGGCGCCGGATGGCGGCTATCCGCGTGCGTTCCCGTGGTGGTATTCCCGTGCCGACCGCCCGGGCCCGGCCTGGCGGGAGCTGCGCGAGGTGCATGTTGAGGATCTCGAATGGCGTTCCGGAGATAGGGCGGCCGAGGTGCGATTCCAGTGCGGCGTGCACGTCTGGTGATAGCGACATGTTGGGCGTGGTTCCGTGCTGGGTTTTGGTGCTTGTAAAAGGTGGTGGTATGATGCCAGCAATGGAGTGGTTGTAAGAGACAGTGGTGGAGGTAGAGTTCGGAACGAGTTTCACAACAAGCCAAGCTTGAGCCGGTTGGCTTGGTTGCCCATGTCGTCATTCCATGTGACCCAGCCAGCCGACCGGGGCCGCCAGGCCCATTCCCATCCAACATTGTTGCATCCTTTCCCACCATCATCATCATCCACGATGGCCAAGACAGCAAAGGACTATGCTCTGAAGGGTACGCCCCCACTCCATGCAACACTAACAGCTGCAGGCTACTGCCTCTGGCTCATCCCCGACGCCGAGACCGAGCCAGGTCTCCAGGCGCTGATCCGGGACCTGGCGGGCCTCGAGGCCGGCGCGCCCACGTTCCAGCCGCACATTACGCTCCTGTCGCCCAAGAACCGGCTGTGTGACTCGGCCTCTGGGATCCAGGAGGCGCTCGAGCGCGCCGTGGCCGCGACGCCCCGCGCGCGGGGCCCGATGCAGTTGACTCTCGAGAAGCCTGAGCCCGGCACGTTCTACTACCAGTGCGTGCTTGCCCCCGTCGTGCCCACCGAGGAGCTCCTCGCGCTTCGCGAGTACACTGAACGCGCGTGCGAGGACCAGCCGCCAATGTACTTCCCCCACCTGTCGCTCCTGTACGGCGACCTGACCGACGAGCGCAAGCGCGAGCTCTGCGACGAGGCGGCTAAGCGTCATTCGTTCCCGCTCAGGATTACCGTCAAGGAGGCGGTTGTGGTTGATGTGAACGGCGTCGCGGATGAGTGGAAGGTGGTTGCGCGTGTCGCGCTCTAGCGCGAGGCGGTGTGCGGCGATGGAAAGTGTTGGGAATCAATAGGGCTTTTGTAGTGCACGCTTCAAGTCCTCTGGGCTCCCGTTCCTCGAGGACAATGAACTGTGATGCATGGTAATGTACAATTGATATTAAACACCTGCGAAGGATACCTGGATCTAAACGTCGGGCCCCTGTCCTGCGCGGCCGTTCTCTGCGAGCTCCCACCATCCCTTGCTGGCTCCCGTGGGCACGAAGAACGGGCAGCGACTCTTGAACACTGGGCATGTTAGTCGAGATCTTTCGCGGTAGCTTGGACTGTTCCTTTGCTAGCTACCGTCTGTCACTAAAATCCGACATGGGGTGTGAGTTCACGAGGCAAACCACCTCGCGAGCTGCCACTCTCCCATGTCCGTAAACTTGAAGACTCACCTTCAAGCGTACGCTTCCTCACGATCGCCTCGATACTAGCCTCGTTCGCAATCTGCTCGACAATGACCGTCTCCTCGCCGATACCGCGCTCATGCACGCCGCCCATGACGCCAGCCTTGCGTGGTGGCGGCGCGGCAAGCTTGTCCTCGACTCCGGCCGTCGCGGCGCGCTTGGCGGCGAGGGAGGCGTCGACCGTCTGCTGGCAGTACGTGATCAGTGTTTGGCGGTGGAGCCAGCCGGCTGCTGGGTTAGCAAGCTCACGAGAGAAGGGAGAGGATCTTGTCAGTGTGGGGATCATCACTGCGCGGGGCGTCGATGCAGGCAGCCAGAAGGGCTAGATCTCTTTCTAGGTCACGAGCAAGCTTGCTTGCTTACACCTCCTCGAGTCCCTTATCCAGAGCGACGGGCCAACATGCTTCGGACAACGGGATGAGGACGAGACATATCCCACACCCGCGGATGTCCCAAGCCAGTAGTCTGGAACTTCCTGCTCTGCACAACTCCACCAGCATTTCTTCCCATTGTCACGGGGTGTCGCCTCCACATGACCACACATCATTACACAAACTCTACTCACCCATCATCTCGGACCACATCTTGGCACACATGCCCTCGGGGCTTGACCCCTTCCCGGCTCGCGCCTCGTCGCGGAGCTGGGCCTGCGCGCGGTTCAGTCGCGTGACGACCTGGTCATCGAGTTTGCGGTACTGGCGGACGATGTCTGTCGGAGAAATGCCGGGGTGGAGGCGTGGGGAGCGGAGCGGAGCGGTCAAGATGGAATGTTCGAGCAAAGGGTCAAGATTGTAAGCGACGCGAGAGTGATCAGTTACGAGCAATGGCATCAATATCCGAGAGAAGAAACAGTCAGCACCAGAAACACAGCAGCAGCAGCAGCCTCATCTGAAGGCTCACCCTTGAACACGCTCAGGTTGAAGCATGTCTCCGCGCTGATGGTAAGCGCCTTGGGCGGAGGCGCAGGGAACGAGTCCGTGTATGCCGATGCAGTGCCGAATGGAGGCGCAGAAGACATTTGTGAGTTTTGGGGAGTGGTGTGAGTGTGACGAAGGAGGAAGATAGGAGCAAGCGAGGTCTGGAGAACAACAGAGAAAGGTCGAGTGTTGTCTTGGTCGATGATCTCACTGGCCACTGGATACCCAGCTACAGTAGCTAGAGCAATCAATCGCAATCCCACATGCGCCAGGCCACGCGTTGAGCCGGCAGAAACCGGCGGACCGACGCAGCCGAACATGACTGGCCTGGCCCGACTGGCCCGGAGCTCCAGAGTCGCCACCCAGAATCGAAAAGTATGGAATCTGCCAGAGACCACGTGGGACTCCGCCACACTGGGAAATTTCACCGTTAACGCCGGTTGGTGCGAGATTTCTTCGCACCGCACGCTGGGAGCTGGCGAGAAGTTGAGCTCTCGCACCCAATGTTCAAGGTATATATGGTGGCGGTGACAACACCATTTTGATGTTCATCAGCTCTCGAGCCCAACAACAATAACAACAACAACACCGCACACAGTGAGGGTGAGTATTCTGCGCTTCCCCCTACACCACTCTTGTCGATCGCGACAACCTCATCAACCTGATGACCTTCTTATTCTCTCCCCGTCTTACCGACCATGTCGAACGAGATAGGGACTCCCTTCGCGGGGAGCTCCCGGACCCCTTCGCCTCGCAAGAGGCTGGGCTAACGGCGCTTGCCAGTGCCTTCGTCTGATCCTACCTTGACTTCTACCCCATTTCGTTTGTGTAGAACTCGCGCTGACTGTTCATCAGATTTCTCGCTCTCTCGCGCGAAGTTCTTACTGTGTGCGGCATTGTTCTTCTAGTTCATGTAAGTGTCTTACGCCTTTTCCCGACCCACGACCACCGCCGCCTATCATGATGAAAACCATTGTAAAACCATACGCAGTTTCCACTGCAGCGTCCTCCCTGCCAGGAGTTTGTTTCCGCGCCGCGCACCGCCGAGCCGCCGATGGTTGAGTGCCCCGGTTCCGGCCGAACCTCCGTTGAGCCGGGCGCATTCCCTGAGGGCCTTCCTCTTCGGAGTTGAGGGCAGCTGGCAGACGCGATTGCAACGCCGGGCGATGCTATGAAGTTTTCTCTTCCTTGGATGTCTGAACCAACCCATCTCTTCCTCACCTTTTGTTTATCGATTGCGAGGATTGTGCTGACAACGTCACAGCTTGTATACTCTTTATCTCTACTGTTGTCTGTAGTTGTTTATCTGCATTGTTGCTTTCTGCTACCTCTTGTTGCGTTGTTTGTTTGCATTGTCTTGTTTATCAGTCGCGTCCTGCTCTGTCATGCTCTGTGTAGCTGTGTAGATTGTGATGCAGAAAATTGTGATGCCTTGGTCAGATTAAGCTCTGCACGCGTTCTGCTGCCAGTTGAGAATTTGGTTCCGCTGGATGGACCCCAGTGACGTTGCATGAACGAACGCGTACAGACATGAACGTCAATGAATCTAGACACAACTCTTTCCTATCTTCGTTCTCATTCATTGCTCAACCCTCACACTCTTCTCGACATGACGATCCACTCTCTCTGGGTCATCAACAAGGCCGGCGGTCTCGTCTTCAGCCGCTCGTATTCCAGTGCGTAGCTTTCTCTCCTTCTAGCTCAAGCTGACGCTGTTCTTCCTCCTTCGTCCCTCTGTGTCGCTCTCCTGCGTTCTCTCGTCGCGACTTGCTCCCGACCAAACGGCGCATCCTCTCTCTCACACAGACGTCCTCCCCCCTCTCCCACTCAACACGATCCTCATCCTCGCCGGAACGCTGCACGGCATCCACGCAATCACGGCGCGTCTCGCGCCCGCCCCGCCGCCTGGCGCGCCGCCCTCGGGCCTCGAGAGCTTCGAGGCGGAGGGATGGGGTGGACAGGTGTTCTTGACTGCGACTGGTGAGTCGAGCTGGGAGGCTTGTAGTGGGGTGATACGCTGCGCGGAGGCTGTTGGAGCTTGGGTATTCAATCAGCCGATATCACGCCATCTACCTCTCCACGAGGTCGACAATGTCCACGACCACGACCACGAGACTAACTGCAGGAACCAAATTTGTCGTGCTGCACTCTATCGGACACCCGGGGCTCGAGGATCTGTGTCGCAAGGTGTATGAGATCTGTGATTAGCTGCCTCTCTGCTATCAACACCACGTCGACTAGCCAAGCTGGGATTTGGGTCAACTTCCTCCAGCTTGTCATCTGCTATTCCCAACTGACACACGCAGACTCGGACGCAGTCATGAAGAACCCGTTCCAGGCGCCCGAGATGCCCATCAACTCGTCGCTGTTCGAGTCGCGCCTCCAGACCTTGATCACCGAGGTCAACGCTTGAGTGGTAGCGCGGCCCGTGTTTGGTTTTTCAGAAGGAAGGACGGATATACCCTGCATCACATACCATGCAACTCATTGCTACGACACGAACCGTAGTGGCATGCTCATTGACATTGAACGTCTGTATCGCAATCTACATACGTCTATTGGTACAAAGGGGGCGGCGCGTCGTAAGAAGGAGGCATGGGCGGGGGCGCATCGTAGGCCGGAGCTCCAGTGGGCGAGAAGTAGGCCGGGGCATCACCCATCGGGGGCGGCGGGGCGCCGTAGCCTGGAATATCAACGTAGCCAGGTACTGCAGCGTTGTGTCCGTGGGCGTTGGCATGAGCAGCGCGGGTCAGCAGGCCAGTCTCCGCCGCTTCAATCGCCTCAGACACAAGGCGCTCGAGCGCGTCGCCGTGGATCGCCGGCCAGCCATGCGCGCTCTTCTTAAAGTCGGCCGGCACGGCCTGGGCGCCGAGGACGGCGCCGGCCAACGCGCCCGTGAGCCCAATGGTCGGCTGGGTAAAGTACGTTCCGCGGCGGTCGAGGACCTCGTCCATTGTCGTCTTGAAGGATGTGTTGAACTCGGAGTGCGTGAATGCAAGGTAGGCCGCGACGAGGTTGGAGATGCAGCTGTGCGTTTCGGGGACGGCGGCGGCGATGTCTTTCCGGTTGAGTTTAGGCGGGAGGCCCTAGATGAGTGCCAGCCACTTGCTCGCGCGCTGCGGCTCAAGGAAGCGCAGACCGGCGTGGAGATCAGGCTTGCCGCTCACGATCGCACTGCGGATCATCGCAGCCCACATGATGCTCGCCTCGGCCGCCTCGGCGCTCGCGTCGGTCAGTGCCGCGATGGCGATCGCGGCGTTCGCGAGCGCAGGGCTGTCCGGCGCATCAGTGAGGAATCCGAGCGCGAGGACCGTTGAGCGCAAGAGCGCACCGCAGTCCGGGGGCGCGGTGCCGTCGTTGGGAGTAGTCCGCGCAGTCTGCGTACACGCCACCGCGACCGTGTCGTCCGCCTGGTCCTCCCAGTCGTGTCGGGCCAGCCTGGAGAGTACCTTTTGCGCGAGCGACGGCGCGTCAGGCTTCGCGGTCGTGTCGACGGGCACGTACGGGTCCGGAATGGACAGCACCCACTCGATCCACCGCCGC
>Ga0160505_100975_pt1 | contig 14292 bp, 6 predicted proteins | sample DIDeMG_FD_108225 | JGI IMG/M metagenome (GOLD analysis project Ga0160505, IMG submission 108225) | Enriched chicken feces microbial communities from UW Madison campus, WI, USA - DID2874_E49_Stillage MG | ecosystem: Host-associated > Birds > Digestive system > Large intestine > Fecal ... | reverse complement strand
AACAGTTCTCCTTCTGTCCGCTCATAAAAAAAAAATATATGTTTATTTGCAAAACACAACAAATATATTATTTTTTTTTTTTTTTTTTTTTTTTTGGACATCCTCGCGAGGTTCTAGTTCCATGGGGGGTCGGCTACGCCAAACTTTTCGGCGGCCCTTTGTGTGTGAACTTTTGTCTTTTTTTAGATGAGAGAACTCCTTCCAAGGCCTTTTTGGGCTGATACTCGTTTATTTAACTTGCAGTACTATATAAAAAAGGTTTTGGAATATCCAAATCTATATAAAGATTTATTAAAAAAAAAAAAAATCTTTTCAAAATATCCTTGATCTCAAAGACGATATGACCCGCTAATTTTTCTTTTGGTCTTCAACCCATTTGGGAAGGGGGCCGTCCCTGAATTACTACTGTACAAAAACCCTCGATGGCATTCGACTTTTCTCCTGATTGGGATGTTTGTAACTGCCACTAGACCAATATATATTGTGGAAAAACCATTAAACAATGGCATTATCTTTTTTTTTTTTTTTTTTTTTTTTTTTTTTTTTTTTTTAATTTCACTTTCAATCACATTTATTTTCAAAGGTTTGTTAATATACAAAAATTGACATATATAGCTTAGTAATGGTAGTACTATTTTTTCTTCTTTTTTTCTTTTTTTTTTTTCTTTTCCGCTTGAGTAGTTAGTGTACTCTCACTTATTTCTTTGATCGTTGACCGTAGGCCTTGGTGGCATAATCACCATCAATGACAATAATATCCTCAGGGCGGTAGTCCTTCTTACCAGTAAAGTATGATTCAAGAATGTTCTTCACACCGTTGGCATAGCGGATCTGGGCATCAAGAGAGGTACCTGAAATATGCGGGGTCATGGCGTTACCAGCACCATACTTGTTGCGCATAGTGCGCCAAGGGTGGTCCTTGGGGGCTGGCTGAGGGTACCAGACATCACCACCATATCCGCGCAGCTGGCCAGAGGCAAGTGCATCAGCTACATCCTGGTCAACACAAATGGCACCACGAGCAGTGTTAACGAGCCAAGCGCCGCGCTTCATCTTGGAAATCAACTCCTTATTGAAAAGCCCACGGGTCGACTCGTGCAGGGGTGCATTAATTGTAACAACGTCGGCTTGAGCCAGCATCTCCTCGAGTGATTCAACACGGCGGGCGCCAATCTCCTTTTCGAGCTTGGGGTCAAGGGGCTGGTAGTCGTAGTAGAGGAGCTCCTTGGGGTTAAAGGGCACCAGGCGCTGCAAGACCCGGGTGCCAATGCGGCCGACACCAACCGTGGCGATAACCTTGCCCTCAATATCATACGAATCCTTAGCCACGGCAGCAACATCCCACTCACCAGCAACAATCTGCTCGTGCGCCGGGACAAAGTTGCGCACAAGAACCAGCATCGTCATGATAACATGCTCGGCCACCGACTGAACGTTGGAGCCAGTGACTTCAAGGACACCAATCTTGCGCTCGTTGGCAGCAGCAAGGTCAATGTGATCAGAACCAACACCAGCGGTAATGCAAAGCTTGAGGTTCTTGGCCTTGGCAATACGCTCACGGGTAATGTAACCGGGATGGAAGGGGGTAGTAATAACAATTTCAGCATCAACAATATGCTTATCAAGCTCAGAGTTCTCGCCATCCTTGTCAGATGTAGTAACGAGCTCGTGGCCCTGCGATTCGATCCACTTGCGAATACCAAGCTCGTTTTCGGTGGTGCCCAAAAGCTTGGGCTCGTCTTCAGCATGGGAGCCGGCAGAGTAAAGGACAAGAATGATCTTCATTGTAGTAGTTGTTGTTAAAAGTGTAAGGGAATTGAGCTTTGTAAAGAGGAGATTGGATTGAAAGATTAAGTGAGTTTGTTGATGATGAAGGAAAAAGTAAGAACAAGGTGGATTCTGGGTTTCTTAAATACTTTTATTCTTTCTTTAATCATTATTATGTTGCTAGAGAAAGAACGCCGGCAGGGTTCTTGAAACTAATGGCGTTTGTGAATTCCTAGGTAGAAGCTGACACCAGCAATATTTTACTCACGTCCTTTTTTGATCTCAAGACATAAAGGGACGTCACCGGCAATACCTTGCCCGCAAAAATAACCAAAATGAACAAAATTAATATAACCAAACAAGAACCGCTGCGGCTTTTAGCTTGACTATGCGTGGTTTGTCTTGATTTATTTCATTTACCCCACAATTTACCAACAACAAAAAACATCTCGTTTTCTTAATTAAGACAAAATGAGCCGCACAGGATGGAAAAACAAGTACGCGGGTTGATCTTAAAACCCGGTATTAAGTATGCCCTTTCTAAACCTCTAAATAGACAAAACATAAAAGAAAAAAATCAAATACAAAATGGAAATTGCACTGTTGAATTGATATCTTTTTTTTTTCTTTTGGTGGGAGTTTCTGTCCTTTTCGTGCGGTTAAAACGGGTCCATGTTGGCGGCACTTGGAGGTAATGCATGGCCTTTATTTGCTTTTCAGCAACAGTGAGCAAACCATAAATCAATGGCAACCACGATGATAATTATAACCAACATCAATTGTAGTATTACATACAACAAAACCTAAAAGGCTCCTCCTTTTGTTTTCTTTCATGAAACTTTGGTTCATCTTGGCAGCAGCAAACTAAGGTCTGGTTGTAAGACAGTGAGAGCTTGTCAATTGTCTATTGCTACTAGCTAGCTAGGAGTCGTAGTGTTGAATACTGTAAAGAAAAAAGCCCGATGATCTTTCACAGACATGTGGATAAAATTGTCAATGAAGATGTCATATACACGGTCCCATTTGTTCTGTTAACTCAACCCTGTGAGACAATAATTATCAGGTTATGATTGTACCCGAAAATTTCTATGAACTCTGGCTAGTAAAATAACTCTACGGTATTAAGCATCCCACTTTCCCTAAAGCAAGCCATAAAAGGGGCTGTAGATGGCTGTTTATCAGCCCATAAGAAAAGCCCCGCGTCAGAATCTATGCGGGAGTAACAAGAATAATGTAACTGACTAGAGGTATCTTTAATTTAATGTCAGAATTGCTGGTATTTACTTACCAGCTCAGATGCTGAATGGCCAGCGGGTGGTGAATTTGGAATACCAATTCGCCAAAAAACGCAAAAGCTATACCCGCACTTCCATTCATCCCAGGTGCAGAGACAGTATCCTCTACCGCAATCCCAAAGACAGTGATGCTGCTACTCTAGTGGAGAAAACAGGTCACCCGTCGTGACCTCTTACTGCCTCCGCTTTCATTGTCTCCTCCTCCAGAACCAAAAACGCAGTTGAGCCTCAGGGCCCCATTACGTCTGTATGTGCGGCGTCGCCGTTTTGGCAGCTGCTCGGAAGCGCACAACCTGCCGTCTGTGCGGCTCACGCCTTTCCCAGAGAGGCAAGTAACCCCCACCCCCCAACATCACCAGCTTTTCATAGCACCATGCTTGTCTATGCCAAACTCCTCTTTTCAAGCCTGTTTATATAAAAAAAAAAAAAGAAGCTCATTTGACGACCGGATCTGCTTTTTTTGGTTATATATGATAGATCTCAGGTTTTCATTTATTTTAGAGCAAATATATATATCTGGGCGGAGGCTAAGGCTAGTATAATTCGCCAGTGCTGCGGCTTACCAGATAGATAGATAGATAGATAATCAGTTTATGCTTACCAGATGGTTAAAACTCTTTTTTTTTTTGATATTCTTTTCATAACGTTCAAGTCTCGATATCAGCCAAACTGGTTAATCTCTTATAATAGCAGGATTTAACTCATGCGTTTCAAGTTTGTAAATGGTCACTGATTCAATGGTTCTTCCTTCCCCTCATAAATTCAAAATTACTCTGTATTAGAAGCATCGGAATCCTTGGAGTGACATTCATTTGTAATCCCAAACTATCTACAAGAAGAGAACAGAGCAATTGCAGCAAACAAATTTAAAAACACATAGATCACAACAGACTATTTTTACAGCATAAAAGAGTCTCTGGAATCAGTCCTACCTTGGATTCAAGTTTTTCCCTTTTTGTGGACGTGACGATTCTCTGATTCTAGACCTTTGGTTTTATCCATTCTTCTTTCGTTAAGTCAGTTTCCCTTGACAATTCTTTTTTTTTTTGATTATTATAGCTCCTTTTCTATCAGTGCCGAGCTCGTGGGGCTCAGGGGAAGTTTCCTAAAGAGAGCATTCTATAAGAGATATTTAAAGAGTTATTTTGCAGAGTGAAAAAGGCTCATGGTGGGGTTGTAGTGGGGAAATTCCGAGATTATTATTCATAATGAGCATGACGTAGGACAAATTTACAATACCCGATACCCGAAAAAGTTGGTGGTTATAGTGCTAATCCAATTGTTTATCATAAAGAGGAATTACTAGCAGATGCTAGTACTCGCTAACTTTAATCTTCTATTAAACAGCGAAAACTTTCACAATATAATTTCAATATAGCTCATCCAATGGTTGTTATTTTGAAAATTCCCTCCTATATAACGGCGTAATGCTCTTTGCCAGTATTTTGCTGATCCATGACAAAAATTTATAATATCTCATTTATTTTACAAACACACGGTAAGTGAACTCCAGTAGACTTATCTGAATCAATATTTGAACACCATCGGGGGTTTTTTTGCGAGTTGATTAAGATAAAAACCCCATTTTAAAGTCAAGACAACCGGAGAATTATGTCTATAAACATAAAAGAAATAGCATTAAACAACGTTGGATCAAACCCGAATTGTAATTTAAAATCTCAATATACGGAATTTTTCAAAATTACCCACTGGAGTGTATATTTTAGCTAGGAAACGTTGGCTAAACTTTTGCTAGTTATTCTGCTAAACAAACCATCAATTAAATAAGTACGGTAGTCGGCGGGGACACTTGACCACCACTTCAATGTCCTTCTTGCTGTCAAGGAGGATACTTATGTCAACTGTTAAAAAGATTTCTTTTGCCTATCTATGTCAAACACTTTAAATAGTCTTTCTGTTCTAAGATAAAAAAGAGTAACGCTAGTATGTTTCAATCATAGAAGAGATCACGGTTCTGCTGCTATTCTATTTGATGCAGTCTATAGCCGTTGGTTAAGTCACTGGTGATAAGGCCTCTGACTATCCAACAGCCTATCTGAAATTATCAAAAAATAACTTAAATCCAAAGGACTCAATTGTTTATATATTAAACCATAGTCTTACAATTTATCTTTTTATTTTTTTGCCAAGTATATATCACTATAGGATAATAGTCGTAAGCCCACGATACTGACCAGTAACTGGCTACACAATGAGGGCTTGGTTAATTTGTATTAATTAAATATAAATCCTGTATTACTATGAGGGCGTATTTACTTCATTGTAGTTGGTAGTTGTAAGCTTTTTTAATGGAGCACACAAACTAGCATAGGCTTGCGTTTACCTGACCTTATCTAAACAGCCGTTTGACAAGTGTTATTTACTAAAATTCATCTACAATTCGATGATATTTTAAATCTTCATTCTGTTGAAGCTTCGAGGGGCATTACACAATAACCACCTTTCCAAAACTAATATGCTCGCTACGGGGGGTTTATAGTGCTGCTAGAGTATCAGACCCCAGATGGCCCTGAGCCAAACGGCCCATTTAAACATGACTTTTTTGCTCTTTGTAAAGTAGTCAGCCTGCAATATACTTGATTTAGATTGTAAAATTCATTACGAAAAAAAAAAGTCAACAACTAATTATAATGAAGAGAAATGTTCTGGGCCTGATGTAGCTTGGTTACGTCATTGTGAGCGAAATTGTATCCTGCAGAATTCCCCTTTGTTCAAAGCTAGCTATAATGCCAGACATCAAGTTAACCGTGATTCTTGTACCTAGCTAGGTTTTTGCTCTTACTAACGCCATGCTACATTAATATGCGGGCAGACAAGTATAAACGCATTTTTTTTTTTGTCAATCATGTCAAAACCTCGAGAGTGACATTAGTACTGCTTTGTATTCGCTACTGTATAGTAAGCAAAAGACCTCAAAATTGGGTAAAAATCGCGGATATTGTAACTATGATACCTATATTAAGCTGTTTCAGAAACTGTGAGTTTCTTAATTTAGGATTTACATATTCTTGATCCTTTCTAATCCCTACTGGGGATGTTCTTTCTGACGATGTCGAGGCACCTTCTGGTCGGTTCAAATCGCTAGTCTTGTCTTTCTAGACCTTGACGTCTGGATGTCTTTGTAAAAAGCCCGTAATCCAGTTCGGGCCAATGGGTTGATTGTCGCCATCTCTGGCAACCGTGCGCTGAGCGAATTCTTTAAGATGTCTATCTGTAAGCGGGAGACCTAGGGCACGCTGGGTGACGAACCAACTGGCGAGCTTCTCCTCCTGCTCCGGTGTGAGGCGTTGGCGCTGTGTTTGTTCCGTGGGGTTTGAGTCTAGACCCTTGAGTCGGTCTTGGAGGATTGAAGATGGTACATCCCAGTCTTCGGCAGAGCCTTTGATGTTTCCCGTGGCGATGGCTTGGTTTACCGCTTGCTCGAGTTGATGTTCTGTATAATTCGGCATTGGCAATTATTTTAATATGGAAACAGAATTAAATTTGAATGTCAATTGAATGGGATATCACTTAGTTGTTCATTGGCAAGGTGGTGATGTTTATTTGAGAACCAGGTAATGCGGCTGACAGTTGATGGGTAGGTGTGAGTGATGGCTTATGGCTTATGGCTGATGGCTTATGGCTGATGGATACTGGAAGTGACTGTTGATGGGTGATCCATATTACGCGTTTCTAAATACAGGAAAATCATTAGGTTTCCATAGACCCGAGAGTTACGGTATGATTTAACTCACTGGCAACTCTTGAGTCAATCTTTACTTTATGCGTATTGGTACTACTAATACTTTAACCCTATCCAAGTGACGTAACAATTTTATTTGGTATTTTCGGTTTACGAGGAGTTCCGTTCAAAATTGACAGATGTTTGAGACAGATACCTACTGGGTCCGGCATCTGTGGGCTTGACAGGATACCCTTCCTGAACAGGTTACTCTCACTATATGAGCAAGGTACAACCACACTCGTACAAGCCATGGTATGTAGCTTTAGAATTACGGTATAATGAGATTGGCTTACTTACGAATAACTGCCGAATGGGACTAGATAATCAGCATATTGTTTTTGCATCAGATAGGTACAAATAAAATTATAAATCACAACGACATAAAGGTATGAATTTCAAAACATTCGTCTCCATGAGACTGGGAAGGTGATGGTGTCATCACGTACTATAGGTTCAGACGTTCTATAGCCTCACTCTCCATGATTAATTTCATCTATTAAGGGAAACCTGCGATACATAACACCTAATAGATTGATATCAGAGATTTACACTCAGTAAAAATCCAATAGGGTGCTCTAACCAACTGAGCTATTCGAAAAGAAGCTGCGATAATGAGTCTAAGGACGTGCTCAACTGTTTCCAGTTGGTTAATGTTCAAATATTGAATGTACATACGAAATGTAGAGCTGCATCATAGTTTGGCAAGAGATACCATTGTATACACCACCGAAGCTTCATATAATTCACGACTTTTCTTTAGAAGTAATAATTTTTTTTTTTTTGCGTGCTCTTGGAATTTGAACCTGCAGTCAAGCGTCACTCCCAGCAAATTGAAACTCTTCTGAGTCTGTCGCTTCCCTAAGCCGGCAATCGGTAGCGTAAGCCTGCTAAGACTATTTTTCTTTCTTTTTTCTCGGCCGTCCATGCAAGTATCCTAACTTATCACCATTATCAACCTCAATGTGACATTTGGGTTCATTCAGGGTAGAATACAACTTGGTTAATGTTGCAGTGTTCTTAGCAATGCCCCCTACCACCTTTTTAGATAGTGATATCATCACTAAAGCCAACAACATGAGCACAAGTTTCTCTAATCTTATTTTACAGAGAGCTTGCGTAAATCAAAACTAGAAGCGGTGATGTCGACGAACTCTGGAGACTACCTTAATTCTCATACTTTGGCTCTGTTACCGTACCATCAGTAATTAAGTTAGTTCTTTGTTTACTCAGAAAGTAGCTTATCCAGCATCTGGAGGCATGTCTAACATAACCTTCAGAAAAATACCCTTGTGTACATTATCAAAATATGCTTTTGATATCAATGGCAAGTACAGATGCAATACAGTTCCAGCTTTGGTTTATTTCAGCGTATTAGTTTTGCGACCGCATCAGCCGTAGACAACCCGTTGCAACCAACAAACGGTTGTTTCGATATAGTATCAGTTGTCAGGGATGCTAGTCTTCTCTGAACCCAAGCAGATCCAGTTACATCTAGCCCCCAAAGTTATAGATAGTGATTACTGCCTGTGCCTTGGCTTTCCAAAAAGTCACAGGGCCTGGCATTCTCACTTACAAAAACTAGATCAGTGGTTGTTTCATCCCGTGCAAAAGTAGGAATGTCAGACTTTGAGAAAGGAAATAACCTGTGGTCTTCAAACCAGTCTCTTTAGTTTTTCGAGATAGTTTAGACAGTGTTCAGGGCAGCCTGGTTCTGCCAGTTAGGATGGTTAATTTTCAAGTCATCTGTAATTATTTGTAGTGCGCACTTTCTTGTACCAATTAACCCCATGAAAGTGCTAAAAGGTTTTGTAGTTTTGGCCATTATATTATAAATATTTGCAACTCCAATGGTGTTAATGCTGGTTGTCACTATATTTCTGTCAGTCAGCCTGCTTACCTTAACTATCACCATGCGTTCTAGGATCCTTTGCTTTACATAAGTGACCGATCTGGGTTGTTCTTCATCTAGATCGTCTGCCGTAATATACACTCAACTACTATATTTCTTGTTTTTGAACTACGCTCCGGGGTTCTTGAAATAACAGCAAATCAAATTCAATTTCAGATAGTTTGTCTACCAGTCCACTTTTGGTGGAACAGTTTGCTTGACTCACTTTCAGGAGCCCTTTCAATGTTGGTCCATTAACTAATTTATTGATAATTATTGGTATTAGGCAGAGATTGTTCGGTATTGGCAGCTTTCATAACACCACTCGGCTTGTGCAATTAATTGAGTTTGATTAGAATCATACGGGATTATTTAAATGTTGTTACAGCTTTCAATTTCGGCTCTGAGGTCTTTGACATAGATGAGCTTGTCGTTTGTAACTGAATTACCTTCCCGCATGCCATCTAAGATAACTTTGTGCCAGGTCTCATTGACTTTAAATTGGACTTACAGATGATGCGAGAAATAAAAAAGAGCAACAAGTGTTGCCATGCTATGGTATGATATGAAGACCAATAGCGTCATAACTAAAACAGTTAGCAATATCATTTACAAATAACTTTGGTTTCACAAGCCCTGATAGTTGATAGGGCTTTATACATCAAGAATAATCACTTTTCATCTGGTGGCTTTTGTATACCCAAGTTTCTTTAGATGTGTACGATTTTGTTGTAAGTATTAAGCTTAATATTGTCGTAAATTTATAAAGTACTAAAGAACATGCAAATTGTTGTAGTATCTTGATATTGTTTAATCAACTAACATATTGAAAAAAAAAGCCGTTCATTTCTCTCATACCTCTTAACAAGACTTTACAAGATGGTGTTCTCAGCACGTATCACAAGTTTCAATTTTCAATGACTTCAAGTTTTCTATGGCTTAATCTACCTAGGAAAGAAAAATGGAATAACGAGCAATCAATGGATAAGACCATGATAAATTTGATATAATCGAATACTAACAACACCTAGTACGCATTTTAGAGCTCCATTGCTGCTTTTTATATATATATTTGTTATGTAGTTTCTAGATATTAGAACAATATCTCTGTTTCTATCTAATGAGTATGTTTTTTGGTCAGTTTTATTGTGGTCAATGCAAAAAAGTCAATGCCTTCTTATATCATCTTCTTTTCTGAGCTATTGCTAGATCAAATGTATCCTGAGACTCAATCATATATGACTTGGAATTTAGGCTACAACCTGTAGAGTTTAGACTATAAAATTTAGTATTTATCAATTCAACTTTATACTGTTACAACTAAAATTCGTGGCTCAAATTTCAAACTCCATATTACATTGCTCAAGTCACAATTACCAGATATCAATTCAAGTGCTGAAATTATCTTTCTTTGAATCCCGTTTTGTCAATATCAATAAAACAGGTTGACACACATGTAGTCAATGATACTGATTAATCCAGGTATTTGCATAAGGTCTTTTGGATAATTCTTTGTTTCTGGTGGATCTACAATCATGTCAATAGCACTAGTTTGTTTTCCGCTGGGGATCCCAGTTGTGTATCAACCATTAAAGATAACAAAACACGAAAGCCTTGAGACCACAAATTAAAACAAAAAAAGTGATGAATAATTGTTTTTCTCGGTGCCGGTTTCCGTAGGGCTACAAAGTATTTTTTTTCAAAAAAAAACTTTGAATAGTGGTTTCATCTGTTTATTGTGCCAGTATCTGGTTGGTTGGCAGGCAGCACATCGGGATCGGATACTGATCTGGTAAGTAAAAAGTTTTTTTTTTAAAAAAAAAAAAAAAACTACAGCGCAGCGCATGCCTCTGTCCAGTCTGTAAATATTTCTGATTCTTTTTGGACTGCATGCATATAGGAATAAAATTGTTATCATTACATATATTCATTTATTTATTTTTGCGGGCGCTCCAGAGCGTGGGACCTGAATACTTTTGAGATGGGATACGTTTCAAAACAGGGGCTATCATTATGTGGTCTGCGTTTGATCTTTGAATAGATGCATTATTTTTATTTTATCATTGCTGGGTTTCGATATTAACTGAATTATTAGCTAAAAAAAGAAAAAGAAAAAAGCAGTTGAATATAAAGTAGCTGATCAACAGCCTACAAGTGAAAACACAAACTAGTGGTTCAAGATGACTTCATCAGTAACCATCAAGTCTCTTTGATGGTCTGATCATTTTGGGGTTGTCTGTATCAAATCTGTAATTTCTAGTAGTGCAAACATTGAGAAACTTGTTAATTTTGCCGGATGGATTGTGCTTACCGTCTATATTCTCATTGAAAATTTGTGTTTTTTGCTATTTCATGTGGTGAGCAAAAGCACGCTGATCAACAAGATAAGATACCGGCAAACTTAACACCCAGCCTATAACAAAGGACTTTGTAGAAACCGTAATTGCAAATTGCCTGTGTAATAAAATATCTTTTAGTTGCTCCAAGCGCCAGAGGCAGCTGGAGAACTCGCCTACTTTTCAGATGATTGCAAGTTGCGATTATATTCAACTACTCAAAGAAACCTGAACGGAAATTTTATAATCAAAGAAAAGGATCAACAACAAAAGAAGCCAAGAACAGCACTTTTTTTTAGATTTGATTATTCTTTTGTACTACTGGAGAGTTTTCAGAGCCGCTGCCAGATGAGGCGCGGAACTAATAAACGCTCAATAAGTCTATATAAAAGGTTTAGCATACTAGTTTTGAAACTACAAAGAGATTATGAAAAAAAAAGAAACATGATCACTAATAGAAGCAAAGGATTGATGAATATCTCCTGTTTTTACTAAGAGAGGGTTGGCTGGCATTCTTCTCGCCAACAAATACAAAAGCCAGCAGCTAATGCTACGGTGAAAAAAACCAGACTGACAGAGACCAGCTTTACTCGTGTAGTTTTGGATGTTTACACTAGCAAAAATGTTGTGTATTATACAGAGGGGAAACAAACTTACCAGGCACTCAGGTACAGAAGCTAAGAAGACTTAAGGCATCTTTTTGAGAAAGTACTCACACTTAAGTTTATCCTAACTTCGTGGTGCATGTTTCAAGTTTTAAATTCCACACTGTGAATATGCCAAATTGCAGCACTATTAAAAGAAAATATCATTTCATTATTATCGAAAAAGTTTTATTTTTTTTTTCTTTTCAACATTAAGGAACCTTTTTTTTTTCATTTATAACTGATGCTCGTATTTTAGTTTTCATGGAAAAAAGGAAAATCTCATGTTGCTCTAGTGGCAGCTGCGGACTGCACAAGTTAAGTACACATGGATATCATGCAGAGCCATCATGTGTATTATGCGCAAGTCAGGTTTCAAGTCCAAGGTAAGCCATCATATTGGACGTAAACTTGGCGGGTGACTGAATTTTTTTTTTTTTTTTTTTAAAATTGAGATCACTTTATGAAGATAAAAGCTGGGGAACCTCCCCCTTTCCTGCCGCTGAGTCCCTGATCTCGAAAAGGGCGACTCATCTCTTTGGCCCAATTGAGACAGTAATACGTAATTGCTTTTTTGCCTTGAAACCATTGTGAAGGCTTGGCCAAAGAATCGTTATATTAAAATGGAAGAAGCTCATTTTTGCACAACAGTTTAAATCCTGCCTGGCTGTATCTATTATTAAACACAAAATCTATTTCCTTCTCCTCCCCCTTTCTAGGGTTGTACCACTCAGGATTTTCTCGGAAGTCAAGGCAACATTAAACGTAAGCTACAAAAGACAGTAGTGAAATATACCGTTCTGTTCAGGTTATGCAATTGGTTACAAAATTCAAAACGCATCCATCATAACTTGGACTGATGAAAAGTTGCTGATTCCTTACACTAGTTTGCGTCTTTTGCCAATAAAACTCACAAGGGGGTCTCAGGATTACTGGAATAGCGCTACAATGTGTCCTTTGGCCTGCTTAAAAGTTTCTACATATGTAAACTTCAAGTTGAGTTCAGTGATCAGCAGTTCAAAAAATACTCTGATGGAATGAGACTAATAAAACTGAACTTGCCTCTAAACAAATACAAGATAATAAGATTTGTTTATCAATTTAGTAGGATTTGGGGCATTAAGCACAGCTAATCAGGTTTATGTTGGCCAGACAGCCTACAGTGTATTCAGGTTTTTAAATTAATGCAGTGGACCTGAAAAACGAAAGTTGGAAAAAAAAAGCATCAATCATAACCATTTCTGGTGATTTCAATGTGAAGCAAGACAAGTCGGTTCGTTTTGCAACATGCTAAAACACAAGTCTTTGCACGTTTGAAGTCTACATGTATGCTGCATTAGACAGCGACTTTGGCAACAGTCGGCTGTGGGCTCCTAACGTTATGCTCCTGAAACTGTATATGCACAGCAGCTTTTGCTGTTGCTTTCAAGTTGAGTGCAGCCCTTTTTTTAGCAAGCCAGCCAGGATGCTAAGCATATCTGTTAGCAATAATTTGTTTATTTCCTTTCCCTACTGTTAATGATTATTTTCTTTTTTTTTAGCGAAAATAATGAGGTAAACCGTTACTATGAAAATTGCCAACCTGATTGTGTAAACTTATTCAATACCTTATCGTTTGTAAATGGGTTCAAAAGACGCAATCCATCCAATTGCTGTTGACATGGGAATAAGTCTATCAGCTATCGTTTGAGAATTGTATTGCTATATACGTTTAAACATAGGTTAAATCCCCTGAAAGTTGCAGACGAGCCGCCAGGTTTGATACGAGACCTATAATAAAGAGAGGGATTTTTATGTACTGATTGTACCTTACTCGCAGCACGTATGAGAAAAGCAACTATTGCAATATAACTACTTTTTCATGCACAAGAAACATGCTCCCTTTTTTAGATTTTTTTCAGTTTCCACTCATAGTGAGTTTCCAACGCTACAAGTTGCATACTAACGGCTGGAAATCATTGCAAGCATGTCTGACTCTATTCACCAATCACCATTCTTTTTTTTATTGTGTGGATCTTAAATTAATACTTTAAACCTTGAGGCTGTCTGTTGTTTAGTTTGTAAATCAAAGTTAATAATAACCTAAAGGTATTTTAAAAAGATTCAAAGAAATTGAAAAATGAATGAATAAATTAAATACTAAGAACATTGGGGCGATAGTAAAGTTCATAGACTTGTTACCACAACGTCTTTGCTAATGGTTCGCTTGATGAGAGCAGATTATTAAGGTCTTACCGGGTGCCAATCTCTGGTATCGATCTACTGGGTGTTATCTATCGCAGATTCCCCTTAACATGAAACTAAACATTGAAAACCCAGCGCCATTAAATGTCTAAACATATAATACGAGCTGACACTGCTACCTAATATCTGTCTTTTCCTGCAGTCGTGAGATTCTTTTTATTTATTGGCATTAGAAAATGAAAAGAAACAGATTTTTTGTAACAAGAAACAAAAAGGGGGACCCCTCAGTTATTAAGCACCATCATGGTGTACATCTAATGTGGCCATAGGTACATAGCGATATGCAAAAAAAAAAAAAAAAAAAAAAAAAAACCCATAAAAGGAAAATTTTATAAAAAAAATACAATTATGAGATGAGGAGAGGGCTGGTTTT
>Ga0160505_100973_pt1 | contig 14343 bp, 9 predicted proteins | sample DIDeMG_FD_108225 | JGI IMG/M metagenome (GOLD analysis project Ga0160505, IMG submission 108225) | Enriched chicken feces microbial communities from UW Madison campus, WI, USA - DID2874_E49_Stillage MG | ecosystem: Host-associated > Birds > Digestive system > Large intestine > Fecal ... | reverse complement strand
TTTTTTTGTTTTTTTGTTTATAGATTTGGTTATAGGGGTGGGGGTGAGTGATTTTTTTTTTAATTCAATTTTTTGTATTTTGAATAAATTTTTTTTTTTTTTTTTTTTTTTTTTTTTTTGTTTTTTAATATACTACTTTTATACATGTGGTAGTAGTAGGTATGTTTCGTCTACTTGAAAGCTCTCCCTTTCCAATGTTAAATGCTGTTTAACCCTTAAAGTCAAACTGGCCAGCACCCTCACGTGCCGCCATCTCAAAGTAACCGTAGATGGTCGTGACAGCAAGCAGAATACCGGTACCGCTGCCGAGGGTTCCAAGAAGATCACTGGTGACGGAAAGCAGACCAATGGTGGCACCACCAAAGGCAGCGGCAGTAGGAATGATCTTCTTGAGCTCCTTGTAGACGCTGGTCTCACGGCGGCCAGCAATCACAAGACCCTGCTCCTTGAACTGCTTGGCAACATCACGGGGACTAGAGCCTGAGATCTCAATCCAGGTAGTGCTGAAGACGGCGCAAGCACCGAGAACAAATGCAACATAAATGACAGTCTTAACGGGATCAAGGAGCGCCTCAGTCACGTTGAAGGGGGGCTGCATGTAGTAAGCAAGACCGCTAGCAGCATAGAGCTGGGAGCTGCCAGCGCGGGCCTCCCAGGTACCGAGAAGCTTGACAAGGAAGTTGTCAGGGAAGCGAGTGTAGAGCATCTGAGAGATGATAAACACGTTGGAGGTAAGAGCACTCTGCAGCATGATGGGCAAGTTGCTGGTGTAGAAGAGTCTAACAGGGTAGGTACCCTGGGGACCTCTAGCACGAGAAGACTTGACAGGAATCTCAACTCTAAAGCCCTGCAGGTAAACAACAAGGAAAAACATGGCAATGGTAACAATGAACTGGAACATGTTGGGCTGGTTGGAACGGAAGAACGCGTCAATAAGAGCACGCTTCTTGTCCTTGCGGGTGGCCAAAAGGTGAACCATGCCAACAACAGCACCCTCAAACTCGTAACCTCTACCAGTGTTGACGGTAGTGGGGGCAAAAGCCTTCCAAGTGATGGACTCGCAAATGTTGGTCGCAATGAAAAGAGAAATACCACTGCCGAGACCGTAGCCCTTTTGCAGAAGCTCATCAAGGAGAATGACGATAAGACCAGCGAAAACCAATTGCAAAACAAGGAGAAGACAGACACCTAGGCCGAGCTCCTTAGGAGGACCGTACATACCGGTAGCAACATAAACAGTGGCCTGACCGAGCGAGAGGATGATGGCGAGAAGCTTCTGCGCAGTCTGGTAAAGTTCGCGGTCAGACTTGACCTCAAGGTTAACATCGATGAGGTGAGTACCGCCCAGCAGTTGAAACACCATTCCAGAGGAGACAATTGGCGTGATACCGAGTTCCATGAGAGTACCTCTGTTTGAGGCCAGCATCATTCTGAGCCAGAAAAGGGGGTCACTGGAATCGGACGAAACAATACCGTAGAGAGGAATCTCACTCATGACCAAGAATATTAAAAGCGTGACAGCCGTCCATATTAAGCGTTGGTTGAAGGGGACTTTGCGCTCAGGTGCCGCGACCTCGGGGAGGAAGGGCGTGAAAGGTTTAACGAGATCAAGGAAGCGGACTTGAGAAATAAACAACAGCAGATTAGCAATTGAGCCATAATGACAAAAGGCGAATACAGATACTTACCTCCACTCATTTTAAATAAATAGAGACGATAGTTAGGGTAATGTAAATAACGATTTAAAGAGAAAGGATGGAAGGAAGAAGAAAGAGAACAAGGACTTGAAAATTTATTTTAAAATTTCTCTTTGGAAACGTGTTGACATAAAAATTTCAATGGAAACCGTAGAGAAACACAAAACAGGGCCTGGTCGAGACATCGGGAATTTTGGACAACGCATCAATAACAACGAAATCAACACATAGCCATAAGGCTTATATTATAAATCGCAAAACACGAACGTGAAAAAAATAATGGAAAACCAAAGCATAATTATTAAAGTCTATAACTCAACATATAAGCCATAGGTCCTATATCATTGCACAATAAACAAGTTTGAGTTTACAATTAGGCGTCATGGTCAATTGCGTACACAAATTAACCAAAATACACACACACACACACACACACATTAAGCTTGAAGCCGTTCGTATAGAACCAATACTCATAACAATGCCTTTTGTTTCCGAGTCCAGTTTATAACCATTCTGTCTCTATCAAGCTGATCAAATAACCTTGCTACCCCGCCTCCGTGCTCTCAGGTTTTTGCCCGGAACTAATTGCACTGGTGACGCTGGTATTATTCAAACTCCTTGCCGGTTGAATCGGCGACATTGGCCTTGTTGGTTTCGGCCCTGCTGGTGTGCCAAACTGCCCCAGAGCACGCCGCCACAATGCCCGCGCAAGCTTGATTGCCACGTACAAAAATACACAATTGCGGCCTCGATGATGCGAGTCGTCATGCCCTCCCCCTATTATAAATGGATGGTGATGGGTATATAGTAACCAGTGGTAATAACCGGGCTGGTTTTGCACATCTGCGGGTTGCTGGTGGAAAAAAACCAATGTTTCCCTTTCTTCGCGCTGCAGTCGAAGCGTCTCGTAAAACCGCGACACGCTCAAACAGAACTTTAGGCCTAAAAAGAAAAATAATAGAAAAACAACCAGGCTGCGGTTTGCCATGATGAGTACAATCATTAGCTAGCCAAGCAGTAAAAAAACCCCAAAAAACCTGATAAAGTGAATACAAAACTTTGGTAAAAGAATATACAACCGAGTGGAAATAAAATAACATCAATTGATGGATTAATATATAAATGTAGCCAGCACAACACCCTCGTTACAATTTTTCATACTCGAGCTTGCCCTCCAACTTCTTCGCCTCAGCGACCTTACGAACTGCCTTCATCATATCGTTTTGCACAATGTAGTCACGATCGTCGCGGATCGCAAAGAAACCGGCCTCCGTGACAACATTCCGGATATCAGCACCGTTAAATCCGTCACTCATTTTGACAACAGCTTCGTAGTCAAACTCACCCTGCTTGTTAACATTTGCCGCGTGAATCTTGAAAATCTCCAGCCGGCCAATCTCGTTAGGCAATGGGATTTCGATTTTACGATCAAGACGACCTGCACGCAGCAGCGCCGGGTCAAGTGTGTCTGGTCTGTTTGTAGCCATGATAACCTTAGTCTGACCTAGATAATCGAAACCATCCATCTGGTTCAGCAGCTCCATCAGAGTACGCTGAATCTCACGATCTGCGGACGTACCTTCGCTAAATCTTCTACCACCAATAGCGTCGACCTCATCCATGAAAATGATACATGGTGCATGCTCCTTGGCATAACCAAACATTTCACGAATAAGACGAGCAGACTCACCAATGTACTTGTCCACGATGGCAGATGCAGGTGAGAAAATGAAGTTTGCGCCAATGGTGGCGGCGACAGCCTTGGCCAGCAGCGTCTTACCAGTACCAGGTGGACCATACAGTAAGACACCCTTGGGGGGATTGATACCAACACGGTGGAACAGTTCGGGGTTCTTTAATGGAAGCTCAATGACCTCGCGCAGCTCTCTAATCTGCTCGTTCAAGCCACCGACACCTCCAAACGTCAGACTGCCAGGCTCAAATGTCGTCATGTTGTACACCAGGGGGTCGACCTCGCGCGGCAGAATTCGCATAATTGTTAACGTTGTCATGTCCAATGCAACCCGAACGCCCTGCTTCAGGTTCTCTTTCTTGATGCTATTCCGGCAGCCGACAATGTATCTGGGGCCGTTTGAGGCCTTGACAATAAACCGTTCATCGTCCAATTGCTTCAGCACCTCACCGATAAGCTGCCCCAGACTTTGAAGAGCCTTGATATCGTCCTCCGTCTTTTCGAATTCCTTGTCTAGGTCCTTAAGTCCAAGTCGCAGATCGCGCAGCTTGGACTCCCACTCGCGGTGGTCTTTTAGCTTTTTCTTAAAATCCTCTAGTGCTTTTTCGCGTTCGCGGTCGACAGGTGGCTCGGGAGCGCCACTACTAGACTCAGCGTTAAGCGCGTCTAATAAAGGGTCTCTTTCAGAAGTAGACATAGTAATTGAGGGTGAGGTTGGGGAGAAAAAGTGGTGGCGGTTAGTTGTATATGTGATTGCTGGGGGGTAGAAGATAAAAAAGGAAAATGAAAAGTGTTGGAGTGTTGACCGATTTTTTTTGCCATCCAATTGACCCTAGCCCTGACCACATTAGTATTGAAAACACTTGTAAAATCACAGGATTTGTAAACAGCTCCTAAAGTCACAGAGTGTTTTAGAAATTGGAATAGTTAATAATTATGGTATTATGTATATATATATAAATGATTACATGTGTCTTCCTGTTTCCGTGATATCCTCAAACTCATCTTCTTCATCTTCATATTCGTCGTCATCATCTTCTTCGCCAACAACACGAATCTTCATTGTCTCCTCGACTTCCTCTTCCTCCTGGATTGCGCTGGATCGTGAGCTGCGCTGGATTTTTTTCCCAGACCCTGACCTACGAAATCCGTCAACGGAATTGCGACCACTGTTGATGGGCACCTTTGTAAACATGTTCCGGGTGCCGTTGGGGTTGAACTTGGTTCCAGGGAAGTACGAAGACCCGTCAAATTTGGAAGAACCGTAAAAAGAGTCTTTCTTAAACATATCTAGTTTCTTCGATGATGAGCTGGTTGAAGCTCCATGATTATTACTCCAACGGGAAAGCGGTGATGATCGGCCTGAACTTGAGAGTGTGCGCGGAAAAGACGAGCTTGATGAGTACTTTCCATTGTTATCCCCCTTGCTGACTCTATCATTACTGCCAATAATAGGAGTGTCAAATGTGCTGGAATCTAGAGATGTACGTCCATTTGGTGATCTGCTTTGTAGAGATGCGGTAGACGAAATACTGGACGCTTTGGACCTTGATTTATGATGTCTTTTGGTTTTACGCTTATCACTGTGCATTGAAGAAAACGAGGACGACGTGGATGTCCGCCCAAGATACGGCCGCCGCCGTAGTGTAAGATTAGATAGTGAAATATCGGATGCAGACAGATCCTGCGACACGTTAGAGGGTGCAGACGACAGTTGCGAAAACGACGACAGCTGCGAAAAATTAGACACCTGTGAGATTTGCGATACTGGGCGAGGTTTGCTAGAGTTCAATACTGGATTTAATATCGGGTTGTTGTACTGCCGGGGCTTGATGCTGGTTTCATTTGAGGTATTAATATTACTGTATTTGCTATCATTATCGGGGTGACTGTTGGCGCCATTGGTTTGGGTGGATGCTCCCTTAAAGTTATTGTTGGTGGGCTTCTCTTCTAGATCTTCTGCCCTATTCGTAGCCGATCTTGCGTGTGACCCCTGCAGGTCTTTTTCTGAGCTATGTTTAGAAACAGTGTCTATGATATTTGAGAGGAGCGAGCCTGGGGTAGAATGTTTGTTGCGAACTTTCTTACTCGGCATGACCATGCGCAGAAATGCGTTCTTGAATGCTGTTGAAAACGGTTTCCGTTTATCAGTTGCTGTAGACACATCCGTGAACGACTTGAACGGTGTCACCACTGGGTCAGAGGCTGGTGCATAACTATGCAGCAGAACGCCCGTTGACTTTGATTTTGATAATGTACGCTTGGGACGTTCTATGCGAGAGTGATGTGCAGGATATTCCTTTAATTCTTGTTTAGCATCAGGATGTAAATTGTTTTCTGTCCAACTGTTACGTCTATGAGTGGGTGATACGGGTGTGCGTGGTGCCGACAGAGACCGTCGACCAAGAGCATTTATCAGCGGCGTCCGATCCTTTGAGTTAGTCGAATCTTTGCGAGTTAGTGAATATCGTGATATGCTTATACTACTGCGGTGCGACCGCTTTGACTCGTATTTGAGCTCTCGTCTTAGCGACAGAGCCCACAGACCTGCCATCGAGTCGCATTTCTCAAGAAGAACGCTCTCTGTAAGGCGGTCCACGTCAATATGCGCAGCTCGCAATGCACGCAACAATCGTTTTTCTGCACGAGTTGAAAACGGACGAGGAACCTTTTGTTCGAGAATATCCCTCTGACTAGTTGCGTATTTATCGAGCCAGGTGTTATTAAGTATGTCCATAATGCTAGGGCGAGTACGGGGGTCCTTAGACAGCATGCTCTGCACAAGAGATAAAGGCGCACCAATAACCTCTGCATCTGGATAGCGAGGGTCCTCGTTGATAATTTTCATTTTTGTATCAAGGTCGGTGTCTTCTTCGAATGGCATCTCACCAAACAGTAACGTGTAGAAAATAACCCCTAATGACCACACGTCCACAGCCTCGCCGGAATATTTTTTGTGCAGCAACATTTCCGGCGCCATGTAACACGTTGTTCCGCAGACTGTTTCCAGCAAGTTCCGCGGTGTGTATTCGCGCGTAAAGCCAAAATCAGCCAGCTTGACACTGTAGTGTTTGTCGAGTAGAATGTTTTCGAGTTTTAGGTCACGATGTACACAGTTGTGGGAATGGATGTAGGCGACAGCGCCTGTGAGTTGCGCAATAAGCTTTTTAGTTTCATCCTGCGGAAGCCGAATGTTCTTGACAAGATATGAGTAGAGATCGTTGCCTACGGAGTGTTAGAGCAATGCTGTGGTTAAACACGAGAAAATAGATACATACCAGGGCAGTACTCAAGGACGAGCCAAACCTTCGATTCGGTGATTATGAATTCGTAAAGTCGAGCCACGTGGGGGTGTTTGAACAGCCTATGGTGGTGAATTTCGCGGACAAGCTGCGGATCGTTCTTTGATGCAGCTTTAAGCACGACCTGCGAGATGTTAGTAGCCAGAGGGAACGGGCAAGGGATCGTGATCTTACCTTAGTCTTGGTGAATTTGTGAACTGCGAGGTAGACCTTGCCAAAGCTGCCTATAAAAGATTAGCTTTGAACTAAACCAAAATCGAGTTGTACTTACCTTCACCAAGAAGTCGTTGGATGGTGTAGTTGCCAATTGACTTGAGCTCAGAATTAGTGATTTCTCGCAGAATCTCGGTGTACGAGTCTGCAAGCTGGAGGATGGATGTTAGTAGTGACAGCTGACACACTCGCGCAGAAAAGACATACCTGGGACTTTGCATTTTGGGCGCTGACTCTGGTGAGCGAGCCGTACATTGTCGATCATTTAAGGGTCAGTGCCAGGGATTGGAAATCGTTGTTGGTTTGACAGGAATTGGGGGGAAGGTTGGAAGGAAGGAAAGTCCGGCTGGGCAAAACAAAAATGTTCTGTGTGTTTTGCAGATTCCTGTAAACTCCGACTGCAACTGATTTCTCTTTGTGTCCGCGCACCGCCAGCCAGCCCACTATGAATACAGACAGCACGCTTAAGAATCTTTTATGGAATGGATCGATATCTGTGCGCCTTGTCCTTAGCCAGGACGAGGCCCGAAACTTTGTCGATTACGACTACTACGTGAGTGTCCGCATTGCTTGCTCCCCTGGTCCCCACACTGCTAACCCATCCAGATCAACGTGCCCCGACTTTCCTACCTGCATTTACAACTTCCGTCTGCACTGCAATTTTTTCGCCCGCTGCTGCGGCACCCGGAAGATGCAGACATGCTTGACTGGTGGCTTGAGTTTGAGGGCGTCCCCATCAAATGGAACTGGCCTATTGGGCTGTCGTTTGACCTGCTCACAAACCACGACCCGAACAAGGGCCCAGACGCGTATGCTGAGATTGTGCCATGGACCCTCATTTTGCATAAGAAAAACTACCCAAAGGACCGCATTCTCAGCCTCGATGACGGCATAGAGACTGTGCGCAGCTACTGGCTGAATCAAATCAAAGAAGTAAGCACGCTTATGCCATTTTGATTATGAAACCTACGCTAACATGGAACCTCCAGGCCAGCTACATCCGCTACGGCAACTCAAAGGCGGTTTTGAACTTGTCAAAAGATGATAGCGATTCGCTGTGGTCGCACCTTATGCAAAGTAAGTACCGACTCTGCTCTTTATTCGCTTCAATTGACCTGACACACCATAGATAACTTTGTTAAGCTATTTGCTATTGTTGAACGCCAATTTGCAGCATCGCCACGCAACCTGCCGCTGCGCATCTACCTGCCAATTTCTAACTCGGTATTGCAGTATCCGTTGCCCCACGACCCGAATCAGACCCTTGGTGCTGCGCTCAATGCGTGTATGCCACGACTGTTTCCCTCCAAACGCACGTGTGTAATTGCACGGCCAGTTATGCATGGCGTTGAGCTGCCTCTGCGCACGCCGGTGGGTGCGCTGTTCGAGTCGGGCGCCGTATTCTGCGACGGGTTCGTGCACGTGAGCTTAGTCATGTTATGAACGTAGCTTAGTCAATGTTTACGTTCAGACCCGAACAGGCAGGCAGCCAGCTGGCACCTCTTAGAGTTTGCTGTTTATAAAAAGAAAAACAAAATACGCCGGGCCTCCTTTCTTTCTCCATTTTTCTTCTTCTTGTTTACTTACTTCTTTTTCATCAATTTCCCCCGGTTAACCATCAAGTGCTTCTGAATACCATGTGGTGAGTCTCATAATTATATATTTAGTTTTGGCCTGCGCTAACGCCTTACAGCGGCATTTTCGGCTATATCAACTACCTTGTTCCGCAAACCCGCGGTAACATTATCAACACGCTCCTTGAGGGCCTCCAGCGTCAAGAGTACCGTGGTTACGACTCTGCCGGTCTTGCTGTTGACGGCGATGAGCTTCTTTCTAACGTCGGCGAGCCCTACCAGCCCCGATCCGTCTTGATCTTTCAGCAAGTCGGCAAGGTGAAGCTTCTCAAGGAACATATTGCCGCCCAGAATATCAACACCGAGACTGTTTTTGAGAGCCACTCCGGTATTGCCCATACGCGCTGGGCCACTCACGGCCAGCCAAAGACTGTCAACTGCCACCCCCAGCGCTCTGATGTTAACAATGAGTTCACAGTGGTTCATAACGGTATTATTACCAACTATCGCGAGATCAAGGCGTTCCTTGAATCTAAGGGCTTCAAGTTTGAGTCTGAAACCGATACCGAGGCTATTGCCAAGCTTACCAAGTACATTTACGACTCCAACATCAAGGAGCACGGCTATGATCGCAAGCCCGACTTTTCCGAGCTCGCAAAGCTCGTCATCAAGGAGCTCGAGGGCGCCTACGGTCTGCTTATTAAGTCTGTACACTACCCTGACGAGCTGGTCGCCACGCGCAAGGGATCCCCACTTTTGATTGGTGTCAAGACTGAGAAGAAGCTCAAGGTGGATTTTGTCGATGTTGAGTTTGTTGACGCTGAGACTGAACAAAACACTGGTTCGCTCCTCGCTCCTCAGGGCGTTAGTGCCGTCCCTTCGCTCACTGTCCCTGGCAACACCTTGCAGGATCATCTGAGACACTCGCAGTCGCGAGCTTTTCTCTCTGAGGATAACACCCCTCGTCCTATTGAGTTCTTCCTCGCTTCTGATCCTGCTGCTGTTGTAGAGCACACCAGAAAGGTTCTTTTCCTCGAAGACGACGATATTGCTCACATTTATGATGGCGAGCTCCATATCCACCGCGTTCGTCGCGATGTTAACGAGCCCGGCACGCGTGCTATCGAGACTCTTGAGCTCGAGCTCCAACAGATCATGAAGGGCAAATTCACGCACTTTATGCAGAAGGAAATCTTTGAGCAGCCTGACTCTGTCATCAACACGATGCGTGGCCGTGTCGACTTTGAAAATAACACTGTTCAGCTTGGTGGTCTGCGCTCCTGGCTTACGACTATCCGCCGCTGCAGACGTATTATTATGATTGCCTGCGGTACCTCGTACCACTCGTGTCTGGCCACCAGATCCATTTTCGAGGAGCTTACCGAGATTCCCGTTTCGGTCGAACTTGCCTCTGACTTTTTGGATCGCAGATCCCCCGTATTCAGAGACGACACCTGCGTGTTTGTTTCGCAGTCCGGTGAGACTGCCGATACTATCATGGCTCTGCAGTACTGTCTTGAGCGTGGTGCTTTGACCGTCGGTATTGTCAACTCTGTCGGCTCCTCCATCTCCCGTCAGACTCACTGCGGTGTCCACATTAACGCTGGTCCTGAGATTGGTGTTGCTTCTACCAAGGCATACACTTCGCAGTACATTGCACTTGTGATGGTGGCCCTTTCTCTTTCTGATGACCGTGTATCACAGCTTGAGCGTCGCAAGGAGATTATCCAAGGTCTCAGTAACATCTCTGAGCAGATTGCAGAAGTGCTCAAGCTTGACGATCATATTCGCGACCTGTGCGAGAGGGACTTGCTTCGTCACAAGTCGCTGCTCTTGCTTGGCCGTGGCTACCAGTTTGCCACTGCCCTCGAGGGTGCGCTCAAGATCAAGGAGATTTCGTACATGCACTCGGAGGGTGTCCTTGCGGGTGAGCTGAAACACGGTGTTCTTGCGCTCGTTGACGAGAACCTGCCCATCATCATTATGGCCACTCGTGACTCGCTTTTTCCCAAGGTCTCTTCGGCCATTGAGCAGGTCACGGCACGCTCAGGTAACCCGATCATCATCTGCAACAAGGGTGACTCGTTTGGCAATGGTCTCAAGAGACTTGAGGTGCCACAGTCAGTGGACTGTTTGCAAGGTCTGCTTAACGTCATCCCCCTACAGCTGATGTCGTACTGGTTGGCCATCAAGCATGGCCACGATGTTGACTTCCCACGTAACCTCGCGAAAAGTGTCACTGTTGAGTAATTGCACTGTTGATCCGTGCTAGTAGCTGCTGGGCCATAACTTTTTTTAAAAAAATAACTATATTGTAAACCAAGGTGTACGTGAATAACGAAAACAAAATACAATAAAAATATAAATCTATTTCATGATGGGTCTATTAAGTATATAGGGTTATGTCAAGGTCGCGGCAAGCATCCAGCCAGAGGAGATCCTTTCCCCGGGCAATGCACTCAGAATTGGGTGGAAGAGTTGATTTGCAGCTGCTTGTCCTTACCACACGAGACAATGCCGACATCCTTATCCCAGTCAACGCCAAACACAGCAGCAACGCCACCAGGGCCCTTCTGGCCCGACTGGCGTGGCAGCACGTACAGACACTTTTGTGCGCGCACGTCCCAGACGCGGGCGGTGCCGTCATGCGATGCGGAGGCAAGCATGTACGGCGAGACGGGCGAGGGCGCGAGGTCCACGACAAAGTTGGTGTGGCCCACGAGGGTCGCCTGGGTGAGGGTGGCGCTGGCGCCGGCACGCGGGTCGTGCAGCGTGATGTGGCGCGCGGACGAACCGCACGCAAGCAGGCCAAGCTCCGACAGCGTGGAGATAGCCAGGAGCGGGAATTGCGTGGTGCGGACGTCAATCTGCGCGCCGGCGGCCAGATCCCACGTGCGGATCGTGTGGTCCTGGCCCACGGAGTGCACCGTTTGGGCGTCGCGGGCGTGGAAAACTACGGCCTCGACAGCGGAGGAATGGCCAGACAGCGTAGCGGCCGAGGTACGGGTGCGCGCGGCGGGGAGCGCGGCAGCGGCAATCCGGCGACGCTTCTGCGTGGCGGTGGAAGTGGAAGCAACGGGGGCCTCGTACTGCGGCAGCGACTTGTAGTTGGTGTTCCACACTCGTAGCGTGCCGTCTGCGGATGCCGAAACAATGTTACCAAGGTGGTTGACAGCCACGTTGTTGACAGCGGCGGTATGGCCGCGCAGCAGGGCAACGATACTGCTGTTGGCGTTGAGCGTCGGCTCCTCGTCAGCACCGAGAAGCTCCTCTGCGTCCGGCAGCGTTGTCTTCCAGAGGCACAGAGTGCGATCCGCCGACGCCGAGACAAGGCGGTCCTGTGCCGTCCACTTGACGGCCTTGATGGCGGCGTTGTGTGCAAGCAGCTGGTGCGAGACGCGGCCGGCGCGGCTCCACAGCCGGACGACACCATCGTAAGAACCAGTAGCAATGGGCGCATCAATCGCTACGCCCTGGTCCTGGGGGTTGGCCTTGCCGTATCTCCGCTCAGCATTTTCGGGTTGAAAGATGTCGACGGCAGCAACCCAGTCCGGGTGCGAGTAGGACGCGAGGTAAGACGGCGGCAGCACAGCGCGCGTGTACTCCAGGGTCAGGACAGCCTCCGTTGAGAGACCCTTGGCAGTGAGAGTGTCGTCAAGAGACGAGCGCAGCAGCTCGCCATCAACTAAAAATTCAAAGGGAACATGCTTGTATTCCTCGTCGTTCTCTTCGTCAGCTTCGCGCTGCTGTTGGAGCAGCTGGTTGACGACCTCGGAGAGGCCGTAGCGCTTGAGGGCCACGGGCACGAGAATCGGCGCATCGGAAACTGCATAGTCGGTGTCGCGCGTGACGAGACGCACACGAAGTTGCTGGGATTCAGATTTACTCATTGGTCGATGATGTGTGTTGTGTATGAGTGTTCCGAGGATGCTGATGCAGGCTTGAATAAAAAAAAAAAAGAGGAGTCCTAGCGGTTTGTTTAAAAGTCCTGCTGGAGACCCGATGAAAAAGTTGAAAAAAAAAAAAAATTTTAGAAAAAACTCCCAAATGGTAACCCTTGCCCTGCGGCTTTCTTTTTCAGTTAGCTTGTTTGGGAATGGCCCCATGGGAAGGCACGGCTGGGCCACACAAGTCCTAAACGGTGCTGAACAATCGCGAGCAACCTTGTAGAACAGCAGGTGTCCAGAGGACAGATGTATAAAAGGAGAGGCATGGGTCTCACTGGTCTGTCTAGTTTATATCATCCTTTAAATATATATATTTCGATTTGGCTTATCGCACTTGAAGCCATTATTACTGATATCACTTTTCTATTCTGGCCATGTTATACACAGATTACGATTGGACCGATCTTATCCCCGTTCCTCAGGATGACGGCCACGATGCCCTGGTTAGGATTTACTACACAGATGAGTATAATCAAGCCAGCTCGTTGTTGCGGGCAGTTATTTGTGCTGCTGGACCTGCTGGTGTCGACGGTATTGAACAGACCGAGCGAGTGGTGGCACTGACACGCACTCTTGTCGAGCTCAACCCGGGGCATGTCACGGCCTGGCACTGCAGATTGGTGGCGCTACATAAAGCTGGCGCAAAGGCAATTCCAAAAAACACTTGGCTGCTTCCGGGCCTGTTTTCTGACCAAACTAGGAATAACACCGACGAGGAAGCCGGATCGGTTTTGATTGAGGACTATACTTGGCTTGATGCGATCACCCGGCGCACAGCCAAAAACTTTCAGATTTGGCACTATAGGCAATGCCTTGCGCCAAAAAACTCTATGAATTTTTTTCCTGAGTTGGCCACTGCCTATCATACCCGAGAGCGCGCCGCCATTAAAGAAGCACTTGCTGTTGATGCTAAAAACTACCACGCGTGGGCACATTTCTCGTGGCTCCTATGTGCTGCAGCTCCAGAGAATGTCGGAGCAATGTTTCCTGTTACTGATGATCTCATTTATACCCGAGAGCTGCTTGAAAAGGATGTTTTTAACAACTCTGTGTGGGCATTTCGGTACTTTCTGATTGCTTCATGCAATGGCATTCATGATGCATTGGCAACAGAGCTTGATTTTGTCAAAAACGTGCTACCGCGTGCGCCCCAAAACGAGTCAGTTTGGAATTATGTCGAGGGCCTGGCAAAGCTAAATGTGCTTACACAGAAGCAACTCCGGGAGCTTGCAGAGAGCCACTGCACAAAGTGTACATATGCTCGGGAGCTCCTCGTGGAGCTGGACTTGTGCGAGCAACAATATCCGCAGGCTCAAGCCAACATGACAGTACTAGAAAAGCTAGTACCAGTGAGAAAAGGCTACTGGGAGTACAAGTGTAGCTTGCTTTGCTAACAATTTACCTGACCATTGAATTTCAAATAACACGGAAATAAATAACAGAGTTTGTCATTAATAACGTTGTACCGGCCTCACAAATTCTGGGCTCTCCTCCTGTTGTCTCTTTCTAAAACTGGGAGGTACATCATTTAAATATCATATAAACCTCTGGCACCAAATGAATAAAGTAACCAGGAGGGTGTTGAATGCGGGCGGTTGGAGTGTCAAAGCTACTGAGGTTGTGGTCAAGAAATGGGATAATAACCTCACTAGAGAAAGAAGACAACACAAACAAAACCCGTAGCTGACGGTTTATTTACATAACTTTCTTACAAATAAAGCAGTTATAACAACCAGAATACCTTTACTTGTGGTCACTGTTGCCCTTGGGCAGTTTGCGATAATACTCTTTTTGTAAACAACTTTTTGTTTGGGTGCAGTGGGAGAAATAAGAAACGCAAAATGAGAGCGTTTGTAACGCAGTCCTACAGAACCAAAAAAAAAAAAAAAAAAAAAAAAAAAAATTTTTTATTTTTTA
>Ga0160505_100972_pt1 | contig 14343 bp, 10 predicted proteins | sample DIDeMG_FD_108225 | JGI IMG/M metagenome (GOLD analysis project Ga0160505, IMG submission 108225) | Enriched chicken feces microbial communities from UW Madison campus, WI, USA - DID2874_E49_Stillage MG | ecosystem: Host-associated > Birds > Digestive system > Large intestine > Fecal ... | reverse complement strand
ATGTCGTACGACACATCGCTGCCATCGGACGCCATCATGGTCAACCTGTTCCAGACGCGCCTTGACCCTCGGAACACATACACCGTCACCGTTACCGCGCAAGGTGGCCCGCTCCAGCTTGACACGTTCAGCGATACATCGTACTGGGCTAAAGGAACCAAGCCGGCGGTGGCGGCCGTCGCCCCTCCGCCTGTCGCCGGATCAGTCACTACTGCCGCTGGAGGCAGTATTGCAACGACTCCACCGGCTGCAGCTGTGATCACGACGACGAGTGTTAGTGACGGGCAGGTCATTACCACTGCCATTACCCCGACCACGACTGCCACTGGAGCATTGAACGTGTCCACTGGCACGGCGCAGCCTGGCGCCTCTGTGGTGGTCACTACCATCTCCGGTGTGGCCCAGACTACGACTCTCGCTGCCGAAAAGAGCGAGGGTGGTGGAGCGCAAGGAACGGAGAGTGGAGACAACGGGACTACTACCACTGGTGACGGATATGCAAATCAGCAAGCTACAACCGACGGAGGAAGGAACGCTACTGGTCAACCGCAGTCCGGAAACATCAAGACGATCCCTCTCGGCGGGCTCGTCGGCGGAGTGGTGAGTCATTCTAGACAGCATTCATTAACGTGACAGGTTGGCGGTGTAGTTGTCCTCCTCCTCTTAATCGCCCTGATACTCTTCATCTGGCTCCGTCAAAGGCGCAAGCCTCCGTCTGTGGACCTTGTTGATGAGCGACAGACTGCACCCCTGTGGGCGACGACCCACGAGGCATACGTCCAGCCCACACCTGTGACGTTCACCACCTCGTCCTCCAGCCCGTCGCCCCCTCCAAGCGAGTCTACCCCGGTGTCCGAGGAGGCCACGGCAACGAAGGCTATGGAATGGTCCACTGGGCCTTGGAAACGCCATCCAGAGCCTCAACGCCCGCTTGCACCCCCACCTCCTGTCCATCAGCCCCGGGATATTCAGGAAGAAGACGCCGGTGCGCTCGTTCCCGTGTCCCCTATCAACTATGTCCCGCCCGTGTACAACCCGCGATGGGCAGATGAGCGTGCTGGGAGGGCGGAAGGATGAGTTGTTAAGCCTCTCCGCGACGGTCTAGCCCTTCTCCTACGTTACAGGCCTATATCCTAATATGCACCTTAAGACGATAGTTAGCACGAAAGCATGGGTCAGGGAACCGTCAATATTGGCTCGGTGAGAGGCCAAGTGTTGGTCGCACTGTAGCAGCTCATCCTGCTCTGTCTTATGTCGAAGCGCCGTCGTAGGTCAGTATCGGCTTCGTCGCTTGCTGCCTCGGACGATCAGACACTGTTCAGCACACGATCGGCGAAGGAGTACATGGTACAGGTCATCCGGAACCGGTTAGCATTCGAAGAAGAGTTAGCGTCGCGGAAGTATTGTGTGACCCAAAGTGTCAGATATCTGCGCGCCGCTTGCAAGGCCTGTAATAGCCGCTATTAAACGCAGCGAGAGGAAGGAACTGCAGCCAGGAAAGCTTGATAGACGTGGTTAACCCCCTGTATGGCCGGTTTGCTCGCAAGAACCTCAGCACGACCATTGCACGCTGTAGCCATGGCCGTCGTGTGGGCGCTTCACGGACAATCCACACACGTTGTGTGGGGTACATGACCAACTTCGTGGACAGTCTAACGCGGTCGCGAGCCGCGTCTCGTGGACACTGTCAACATTAGTATCCCCTGTCTCCTGGCATGTCAGTCGACGACAGCTTTTCGGCCGGTTTCTCAACGCGCTCGTCCTCCGATGGGTGTATCATATCATCGTTCAATGCAAAGGATGTGATGGTGGGCGGTGAATACACCGCAAAGACCGTCTACTTTTGTTGCTGTCTACTTGCGGGCGCGGATCATCTGGACGAGCTGCACACGCTCGCGAACCTGTTTTCAAAGTCAGCCTCTCGAGCAACATGGCAACCATCCCTAAAGCCTCCCTCGTCCGCGTCGTATTTGTACTCACCATCTCCTGGAAACGGCGGCGCCAACGCTCAGAGTTGAGACGGGTCTTCCGCTCCGACGGCTTCTCATAGTACGCTGCGCGGCGGATCTCGTCCTTGGTACCCGTCCTGCTGAGGATTGAGCCGACCTTGTTGTAGGCCACGTTGTAGTCCTTGCCCACGCGGACCGAGCGGCCAGAGTACTGGTTTCCGGGCTTGCCGAGGTTGCGGTTGAGCGCGTGGTCCGTCTTGCGCCACCAGGCGTCGGGGTCCTCCTCGAACGCCTTGGTCGGGATCAGGTGGGACATGCTGGAGAGGTCGAACCGGGATGCGCCGGCGGAGGAAGTGGCTGCAGACGAGGAGGACTCGGCCGGCGCGTCGGTCGCGGACGAGGAGGTCGACGAGGAGAACGTCGAGTTGAAACGGAGGGAAGCGAAGGAAGAGGAAGGGAGAGCGGCAGCGACCGAGGGGCGAGCGACCGACGCGGTGGCCGCACTGCGCGCAGCGGCGACGGAGCGGAACATGAACGACATGTTTGTGGGTATGATGATGATGCTGGCGGATATGGACGATACCGATATCTAATGTCGTCGATGGCTCGGCCCAACTTTTGTGACTTTTGGCTGGTTGGTGGAAAGAAACGACGGGCAAAGGCGGATGGGAAATTTGATTCCGTCTTTTACCTCCACCGCCCGCCGACCCAAACTTCTGGCTGAGTCTCTCTGGGTGAGGTTCGTGTCTCAACAGTGTTCTCTCGATCTCTCGTTGCATCATTATCACATCCATAGGCATCACTTCGACCTTATCTACAGCACCAACTCATCCATCAACCCCACAAGTACTAGACTTTACTATTCACTTTGTGCATACGACTACAACAACTGTTTCCCAAAGTTCTGACCTGCTCACACGACAATGTGCCTGGGCTGGGGCGGAGTGAACCTGATAGCGTCTTCCTTCATGGTTCGCGACACGCCGTTGGGTCCCCATGGCTTGTCGTACCCGTTACGCCGTTCGTGCTCGCGCATAGCCTCCTCGCCGCGAAGATACACACTGTCGACGCTCGAGGCAGGCAACCCTTTTGCCTCAGCGTCGGCGATCATACGCTGCAGCTCCTCCTTGACTTTTTCGCGCTTGAAGTAGGCGGTGCGCGGGTAGAACGTCAGGCGTTCCCTGGTCGGGACGTACTCGGGCACAGAGGTGCGGCCGAGGTTGCGGAGAATGACTTGTTCGCAGAGGGTCTGAGTCCGTTAGCCTTGCCGCTTGCCTCTCGTCCCTACTCACGTAGTCGCCGTCGGGGCGGTTCAGATTGAACGGCTCGCGGAGGTTGACATGGGGGTTGGTGATGACGCGGGCGTAGTGGAGATGGTTGGGCGAGTGGGAGTGGGGGAGCATGCCGTGTGTGACGATCACGTCTCCTGCCTTGGCGACTGCTTCGGTGTAGACCTTCGAGTTCTTGCAGTGCTCGTAGATGTTGCCAAAGGGTGGATCGAGGCCTTGGGGGTTGTTGTAGAAGCGCTCAACCAGGGCTTCCGTTAGTTCAGTCACAATCTCATCTGCTGCTCACGCTTGATGCCGTCCTCGCACAGACATGTTCCTCCACCTCCGGGAGGCATGTCGGTAAAGCAAAAGATGATGGTGAGCGCGTTCCCGCTCGAGTCCAAGAACTGGCGGTACCTGAAGCCTGTCAGTATGCTGCAATGTGCTCTTACTCACCAGTCGTTATCGGTGTGCCATCCAGTAAGCTCCTGGGGTGTATGCGTCTTCCCCACTCGCTCCTCGGAGCCAAAGTTGATAATCATCTGGTCGCCATAGTATCGCTCTCGGACTGGATCGATCTTATCTTCACCGCCGACAATCTCGCACATCTTGGCCCATGCAACAGGCGCAAACTCCTCGGCGGGCGCCTCACGGTGCCGGGGAAGCTTGGTGTACTCCTCGGTCCAGGTCGACTTGTCGTTTGGGTCCATGCCGAGGCGGACCCAGAGGTTCTCCATCCATTCCTTTAGATATTTCGGCGCGATCGCGTTCTCGATCTTCAGCCAACCGTGCTCGACAAAGTGGGCGCGCTCCTCCGGCGACAAGTGCTTGTACTCGAACGGCATAGTGACTATGTGTAGATAAGTGCTGGTGGCGCTGACCTCGAGTGTTCCGCTGCTGACCGTCGATTCTTATACAATGAACACCTTGTCCAACTGCCGCGTTATACCGGTCAACCGGCGTCGTCCGGAGATGGAGATGGAGATGGAGTTACAGCACGCTAACATCTATATCCTCACCATACGCAGCAGTGGAGTCACTTGCTGCCATGGCATCATCGAGCTAACGAAGCTAACGAGCGACACGAGGTAGACGTCGTTGAAACTAAAACGCTCACCAGTCAAGAAGGATGTAGCGTGTGGGAACAGACGACGCTACATCCCTGTGGCATCCCCTGCCCAAGAGCTGAGCTGGTTGCGACTGCGAGGACGCTACACTCAATCGGATTTTGAAAGGATTTTGGATGGATGTTGCAGGGAGTCGAATAAGTATCCTCGGCGGCACTGACCGCAGGCATGCAGACAAAATCAAAGCTTTACAGCTCCACAGAGCGAGACAGACTTGGCGACTTGGTCATCGGCCACGGGCCACGGGACCACATAGCGTCGAATCTCGTGGGTATCGCGTGGCTACAACGTGCTGGGACATTTGGATGAACAATGTGGCAGCGGAACCAAATCCACTTATTTATATCTAAAGGGCCCTCCACTTAGACCCATGTGGCGGCGAGGGCTTAGCTGGCTTAGCTCAAGCTTGCACTTGAACTCGTTCCGGCGCCCGCCGCATCCTAAGCAGGCCAAGCAGCAGACCGACTTCGAAACAGGTCGGTGCCAGGCTGCAGGCTGGAGGGCATCCATGACGTATGGGGTTGCTTTATCACATCCCTTTAAAAAGATGTGTCATTTCTCAGAGCACCCCCGTTCCTAGCTTGCAGGACTGGGCCAAGTAACACTGCGCAAAGTAACGGGTTCAAATTTCAGGCTCAGCTTGCTGTTTCGTCACGCTCACATGTTCCTCACCCAAACAGGCGGAGAACAGGCGTATGCGCTGAGACGCGAGACCGACGTGGGTGGGTAGCTGGTAGGCTGTATCCGTCGTCCTGTGGCGGTCCGGCACCACCCATCCCAGTTGTAAACGGTTGCCTCCGCTAACCCCTCCCCGTTTGCCCCCGCTTCTCCTCTCCCCGTTGCCCCGTTTGCCCCGGTGTTCTGCTGCTGTGCCCCGTGCCACGGCTGCCCTCAGACTGGAGCACTGTGCTAGGCACCCTGGGCGGGCCCGCGCCGACCTGGTAGCTTGTTTGTTTGTCCGCCCCGTCGCCCCTGTGCTCGAATGGTAACTGACAGGCCGAGCACCGTTCCTCGTTCCGCTTGACCAAGCGAGTGGATCTAGCACAGGCCCGCTCAGCTACCAAGTACCAGGTGCTGGGAGCCCCAACGGCGGCCGGAACTACCTCCGTTCAGTTCTCTGGTCTCCGAATGCAGGACCTGGTGCCGCTCTCAGGACACGTAGCCCCGACCCCAGCGAGAAGCGCTCGTTGCCTTCCTGCCTTCGTTTGGCTGATATCCTGTGCTTAATACTTGGCATCTCCGTGTCTTTCGCAGCCACGGCACGCCCCGAACGAGCAGGCACTGTCCCGCGTGCTCCGAAACAGCTGTGAATCGGGTGCGGTCGCCGCCAAGCGCTTGTGGATCGACGGATCTGCGCCCGTTACGAGTTGCAAAGTGGCCAGACCCGTTGGCGGGCATGTTTGTACGCAATCCCGACGGAGAAGAGTTGGTTCTGGAGCCTGATCAGACCCAAAACTGCCGAAATAAATATCCAGGTGGCCAACTCTATAGCTCAACAGCGCAACAAGCGCCACTTGACAGTTGCTGGCTTGAGCCACTGCCGGTCTACCGAGTCCCAGGGCGCTGGATCTCCATTTCTGGGTTGGCCCAACGTCAGTGTACGGAAATTATCGTGCCTAGCACCACACAAGGTCAGGTGACCTCGTTGCTCTTCGTGATCTTCACGTTCCAAGAATCTCGGGAGCCGCCATGCTGTGCAAGCTAATATTGCCTCTTCGGCAATGTGGAGGACGTCCAAGGAGAACAGTAGTCATGTGCGATTTGTTCCACTGTACAGCTCCAGTGCTAGCAGTGTGGTCTTCAACCCCTCACAACCTCCTTACAGCCAACGTTCTCACTTGTTTATCCCGCCATTGGAGTTGGCGACGGGCCGTCAAATCCCCTTTGCTCACCATCAAACACGTTGCTGGGATAACGCTCGTAGCTCCTGGGGGGGCTTTGGGGTGCTCCCTGTGCAAGGTGTGCTTGATTCCCGTAGTGTGTCCGATTGCAACTGACAGGCGTGACTGACTGTCCGAGAGCGCCACTGACGCACGGCCAATGCTTGATTTATCCATATTTGCCAGTCAGTTGGGAGGGGTGAGGGGCAAGCGCTCAATTGGGGGTGCAGCAGTGGAGCCCAATGGAGCATATGGAGCATAGCTCGGAGCGACATTATTGGCTCTACGCCTGACCGATGTTTTCCCCTCATGCACCAGAAGAAGGGTCGTTGGTTGCTCACCATGCATTTATCGAATCAGGGAGTCGGTAATCTGTCCAGCTGTCCACCAGCGATACCCTTCGTGCGACGCCACTGACGTCGTTTTCTATAATGAAGTCTCTCCAATTCGGCTTGGACTGTCTAATTGTTCTGCGCTGGTGCGCCAGACGTCCCCTTTGGCCCCTTGGGCTATTGCAAGCCACCCCTCTGTCCACAAAATACATGTGACGTGTTTCAGGGTCAGGGGGAATGATACGAAAGGAGGGTAAACCTCTTGACAACGACAGCAACACTTCACATCCGCCCTTCTCATTTCTCCGTTGTTCTTCTTGCATTCGCAGACAGACTTTGCTGAAATTGAACAGAAAAAGAACGGAAATGCCCTCCTAAAAAGCACTATATATGCAAGCGAGACCTATATTTGCATGGTGTTCGCATAAGTAATGTTGGGTATACGTTTGACAATGCGCGTCTGCGGTATGATGACGATTAACGGGTGCACTGCTTATGGGAAAATACTGGAGCAAGCCCAAAGGGACGTGCGCAAATTGCCTGCTGCTATAAGCTCACATCCTCCCCGGAACAGGTTCAATTGCAGTTCATCCAGCCCCACCTCCGTGCAAGTGCCCGCCAAGGCCGGCGAGTATGACCGTTGGCTCACAAACTGAAGAGCAATCTGAATCCCCTGCCCCGGCTGGCAGGCGAGATATCGCCGCACTGGCAGGGTTATCGCAGTGTCTCAGGTTGCATCCGTCAGGTTGTCGTCTAGGGCAAAGGGGGGTCAGAATACCGTGTCAACCGTTTGAACTGTTTGGACCAGGGAGAGGGAGGTTGAAGGGCGGCAGGTGGCCAAGAAGAGGAAGAGCAACGTAGGGGGCGGGGAGCAGAGTTCGAGGAAGGGTCGCCCAAGGGTTGAGTGCTCTACTGGGTATGAGAGAAGGAGAAGGGGACCGACGTGGATCCGGCTGCAAGGCACAAAGATGGCCGACAAAGGGGGAACTATCGGTGAGCAAAAGGTACGGCAGCCTGAAAGATAAAAAAAAGTACGACACAAATTAGCAGGCGGAAGAGCACAACAAGGAAGACTACAAAGCTCATTATCCCTCCGGCCGCTTTTCACTCAGGGGCCAAACAAAGGTTTAACTATGAGGGGGGAGGCCGACGCACATGGATCGGTTCTAACAAGTAGCCAATGTAATCTAGAGGATCGCCCAAGGCGGATACTGCGTTGAGCTCAACGAAGACGCTTCGTCACGGACGTCTCCAGCAGGCAGGCGAGCTGAACACAAACACCACCGTGCCCGTACAACCGCTGGCAGGCAGATCCCCTCAGGCAGGAGAGCAGCGGGCCATGAGGCCGTTTTCCTCTGTCCTAGCTATGCGCTACCTTTTACCCCCTATTCACTACCAGCGTCAGCACCCAACATGCTTGTATCCGGCTAGCACGCTTTCCCTGGTGCGCCAGAGCCGGGTGGTGCACCGCACAGAATGTGACCGCCCTCACCAAAGATCGCAGAGGTGGAAAAGAGGGGCACGCGATTCCTCCTTTAATAGCTGACCCCCCACTCCTTTCTTAACTTCAACCCCTCTTCATCGTTTATCGATAACACCCACTCGTGCGACCACCCGAGACACTGAGTGTTGATAGCATCTTGGCTCGTCATTCATTAGACGAACGCTCCTCCCGTTTCTCCTCTTAGAGTCTTTCCCACGGACACCACAGTCAAAAGCTCCACGACACCGCACGGCTCGTCTCTACGCCCCACTGCCACCTCTTCCTCTCGCCACAATGTCCGAGAAGGTCGACAACTACCCCACCGGCGGCACACCCCACGCCGCCGATACACTTCATGCCGCGGATCAGCCATCCGACGTTTTCAACCACGACCACGACAAGGTTGGAAAACCCGGTCTCGGCAACGACAATGAGTCGCTCATCAGCGACACGACCCTCGTCGCCCACCAGGAGGGCCTCAAGCCCGCCTTCCTCGCCAAGGCCAACCTCCTCAACAAGGCCATCCAGGAAATCGGCATGGGCCGGTACCAGTACGAGCTCTTCTTCTCCGGAGGCTTTGGCTGGTTTGCCGACAATGTGAGTGGTGCTAGAACCCGGAATATTGTGATTATTGCAGATTGCTGACGAAACGCAGATTGTGAGTAGATAATCAAAGGTGACAACTACGGATCGGGCATCAGTTCAGTTACTCGGCTGGCCGACTCCACCAAGATCCACATGCGCCACCAATGTCACCAAGGCACATTCGGACCTAGGACACCTAGCTGACTCCCACAGTGGCTCCAGGCCGTCGCAATTGTCATGGAATCGGTTGCCCACGACGAGATTATGAACGATGGCACCCACTGGACACCGGATGTCCGTGTGCGTTTCGCCTCGCTCTCGCTTTTCGTTGGTCTTATCGTCGGCGCTGCCTTCTGGGGTATGTCCGCTGATGTCATCGGGTAAGTCTTCCTAATCTCGGTGATCTGGTCAGAAACACGTCCCATCGATTGAGAACCACACCACTGCCAATCTTTGGAGAGCCAACAACGCTTCTGATTCTGTATCCACGACGCTGACACTCTTAAGTCGTCGATTCTCCTGGAACTGCACCCTCTTTATTGGTGGCATCTTCGGTGTCGGTGCTGGTGCCGCCCCCAACTTCATTGGCTTCTGTTGCTTGATCGGCTGCATGGGCTTCGGTGTCGGTGGAAACCTTCCCGTCGATGGCACCATGTTCCTCGAGTTCATGCCCGGTACGCACCAGTGGCTCCTGACGCTACTCTCACTCTGGTGGGCTGTTGGCCAGGTCGCCGCGTCTCTCATCGCCTGGGGCTTCATCTCCAAGTACGGCTGCAAGCGCGACTCGTACCCCAGCCCCGAGAACCCGATTTGGTGCACCAAGGCCGAAAACATGGGCTGGCGCTACACGTACTACACGCTCGGTGCGATGATGGTCTTCCTCTGGGGTATCCGCTACCTTGTTCTTCCCGTGTACGAGTCGCCCAAGTTCCTCGCTTCAGTCGGCAAGGACGGCGAGGCTGTCGAGGTCATCCACAGGCTGGCCAAGCGCAACGGCAAGACCATCGAGCTCACCGTCGACGACCTCCACCGCGCCGCTCTCCCGTACCTTTCGGACGAGGACAAGGCCAAAATTGACAAGATCGACACCAAGTTCTCCATTCCTGAACTCATTAAGAACTCTATGGAGGACTTCCACGGCGATAAGATGAAGACCCTCTTCGGAACCCCGCGCCTCGCCTGGTCGACGTCGCTCATCATCCTCTGCTACGGCCTCGTTGGTCTTGCGTACCCTCTCTACAACGGTTTCCTCACCCTCTACCTGTCCAAGAAGGGTGCCGCTACCGGAGCGTCCCTCGACGAGACATACAAGGCGTACACCTATCAGGCTGCCTGCGGTGTGCCCGGCTCGGTTTGTGCTGCCGCCCTCGTGACCTGGTCTCGTACCGGCCGCAAGTTCTCCATGGCCTTGTTCACCATCTGTGCCGGTATCTGCTTGTTCGGCCTCACGGCCTGCCGCAGCATGGTCCAGATCAACGCCGTGACGTCCATCGCTGCCTTCTTCCAGAACGCCTACTACGGTGTCCTCTTCGGCTACGCCCCCGAGCTCTTCCCCACCCCCGTCCGCGGTACCGGTGACGCGCTCTGTGCCTCCTTCAACCGTATCTGCGGTTTCATGGCCCCTATCATCGCCATCTTCTCCTCTGCTGCCAAGACCCCCGACGGGCCAGTCTTCGCCTCGGCCTCCATCTACATCGTCGCCGGCCTCCTCATGTGCCTCCTTCCTGTGGAGACGCAGGGCAGGACGGCACTCTAAAAGGTGTCTTCTGTCGGCGAGGCTGGGTAGGAGCAAGTGGTCTGCGGGCCATCAAGAGGGAGGGAACCCCTAATAACGTTGTTTAAACCTTGGCTCGATTCACGGACGCCATGCAGGGCAACACACCCCGACTCGACAGCATTGCGCACCGTGCAACAGTAGTACTGTAATATGCGACTGTATCCTTCACGAATCAACAGCTCGCCCATGGGTCATGGCGAGCCTCCGAGTATTCTTATTAGTGTTCTTAAAATCAGTTAAAATTCATATACATACGACGTACGCGCCCCGTAGAGCTACTGCAGCACAAGTAGCATGGATGAATTAATGTACTGAGTCTCTGTTGCTTAGGGGTGCTTGGGACGCGTTCCATACCGCGGAGTGTCTCAGCCGTGCGAGACATTGGCCTTGTCAATGTGAGCAAAGACACCGCCTCATGTCTCACTTGACGCGTCTCACATGCCTGCTCTGAGACACTGCTCTGAGACATGACGACCAGGTGACTGACCCAGAGGGACGTTTCAGAACTTAAGCTGCCGCGGTAGACTGTGATGAACGTTGGCGTGGGATAGTGGCGCTAGTCGGATCTCCCTCACGTCATAGTCTGACTTGGCCTGTGAACGTGCGGCTCCGCTCGGCGTAGACCGGCACTTGCAGTCAGTGAACCGGGAGCGAACAGGCGATACAGTCCAACCCAGACACAACTCACCCAAGCCCCACAATGCCAACTGCGTACCACCGGCAGCACTCTCTTGCCGTTAGTCGGATCGAGTCACGTGACATCCGCCACTACCCGACGTTCCGCTCGATCTTGTGTACACTAGCTGACACCGAACACCTAGTCTTCTCCTCCGCTCTCTGAATGAGGGTACGAGGGTATTCTCTTGGCATTCCCTCTTTACGTTCTTCCACATGCCGACTCTGTCGTGATACCTCTGCCTGAGCCTTGCGCGTGCCGGTTGTACGTCACGGCCACCATTGCGGCGTCATCGACGATCGACGACTTGCGGGAAAATCTTGACGAGACACACTTAGCCTGCCGGGCTCCCCCCCAGCCACACAAGTCCGTCTCTCCGCCCCCCATGCGCGTCAGAGAACAGCGGACCTGTACGGGGAAGATAATCATACGCCTCCCCCAGACAATCAGTTGCCCTCAAAACACGATCAGAAGGCAGCGCCCATCAGCGATCTGTCGATCCCGATGGCCCCAACTTCTTACACACAACGCCCTCCCACATTGTCATACCTCACTTCATTCTGACGATCTGACTCTTCTGAGCTCAGAATAGTCGACAACGCCCCGGCCATCCCGAGATCGACACAGATCGACACGGATCGGCGCGCCACGTGGCGCGGATCATCACATACCTCGTCTTCGCTAGTATATCGGTTAGTATAATCGCCTCTCATGACGAGAGAAGCCTTCCAAGAGGAAGACAGCATCGCGATAGAGCAGGGTTCGACTCCCTGGCGGAGAAGCGCGCTCGAGGAGTTGCTCGAGCGTTCCTTTTTTGGGAAGCGGCGAGCCAGGGAGGTGTCAGGGAGGGCAGGGAGCATGGCTAGAGACGAGGTGTAGCGACGAAGGGTGGAAAAGCAATGTGGATGAGGGCAGGCGCAAGGTCACCCGTCAGACCGATACCGGCGTTAGCACTGGAAGTTGTTGCGATGACGGACGAAGCGAGGTGCAAGGCGAGAAGAGGAGAGTGAGTTGTGGCATCTTAGTTGTGGCATCATTAGCACCCGGGGGGCCGTGTACAGACAGCGATATGCGGAAGGAGAGAAGCGAAAAACAACATCCGCGATCTGCTAGAGTCGCCTCTTGTGCATGGCACATACTGTAGTGCCCTTCTATTGTCCATATAGCCCGCTTGGCTTTCGCTGTGCTGTTCTTTACCGCATGATCATGTTTGGGTGGTGATAGCGCGAAGAAGCCGTAACATCGTGGGAGCCATGCCGGCGACCGACTGAGAGTACCTATGAAGAGTGCGGCAATCTGGAGCGACCAGAGGACTGTACCGTACCTAATGAGGGACGGCAGGGTCTCGTCAGTACGTTCGGAGCCAAGTGGACCTGTAAGCGGGGGATTGAACAATATGGGTCGTTAATGGTGACAGATCGTACTGGTCAAGAGAGTCTCAAGAGAGGCATCGGGGCCACTTCCTAATGTTCAGTACCACTTTACCTCGCTTCGTCCATGTTAGCAGCGAGCGAGTATCTCATAAGGCGAGGCCAAGTCATTGCCTACGCACAATCAGATCGTCGGGGGAGGCTGGCGTTTACGGAGCCAGAACATGACGGGCTCAAGCTCACTTTAGCGTCGTCCTCGCCCTCCATGTCAGTAACAGCCTTCGTTCCATCTGCGCCGCTCAACTCCGGTAGATACTTTGTGCACATGACCCTTGACATCTGTCCGCCGTGACGGTCTTAACCACATGAAAAGAATCTTCAGTACACGAGCTCGTCTCTCTCGTCAATTGCGAGTCCTCAGCCGACATTACTCCTACCCCCCATTTTGCCACTCTCGTGCAAAATTTGCTCGGAGATGCCACATTTGCACAGCCGCGACTTCCGCAGCTCCAGGACCATTCTGGTGGTCTTTGTAATTCGACACCAGGGAAGACACGAATCATGTGCTGTCAGGTGTTGATACGTGGCAATAAAGCGGCCTGATATTGAATCGCGGATGGGAAATCACCTCACTAGCCCTCGCTGCCAACTATTGTAACACTAGACCGCTCCTCTGGCGCGCCTTGATGCGTCAGCCCACTCGGGTATTGTTGCCTGCGATGCGGTCGTGCTCCGCCAGTCAATAGGCCTTCTCCGATGTGGACCATCTCGGTCGTCAGTATTATTGGACGGCTGTACAGTAATTCCCGTCGGAGTTGCTGCCTTCTGGGGCCCTGGTGGCGCCGGTGTGTGTCTGAGCTGTTCGGGAGCCTCCAAGTGGCGACATTCTTATGCCATTTACAGACATGCAGGCACTTGGTGTCCTCTGTAGACATCCGTAAATCCGGCCCGAACAAACGCCACTTTGAGGAACCGGATGGCGAGCCACGTGGAGCCACGTGTAACAGAATTACAGTGGCGAACGACTTTAAACTGGTCGCTGAGAGGAGCTCAGTAGCTCAGTTGGTCGAGAAAGCTGGACTGTGCTGGTGCCAGTTGGTGGGTACCGTCGGGTCACAGCATATGGGGTGGAGATTGCAGGCGAGGCAAAGCATCGCCACCCACCATGCTTGGGTTGCCTCACACACTAGGTAGTTGGAAGCCAGACGTTCGTCCATGGATGGGTGATGATGATGATATGATGATGCTAACCAATTGAGAGGAGATCGGTGCCGGGCCGTTCCTTTCCGACTTCTTTTCATTGCGGCCGCATGTAGATCCGGATTGACGTGTACTCAATTGCAGTTTATCATATCTCTCCAATTTCTTGTTCCGTGCCAGTCGATCACACGAGCATATGATCGCGATTGGTGCGTGTTGCCCCACCACCACCACTCCTGGATCGAACAAAAGAGCCAACGGTGACGCCCACCGGCCCCGATCTTCGGACATGGGACAAAGGACACGTGGGATGCTACCGATAACGGGCCGAGGCAGCCCAGTGGCGTGTGGCGTGGCGAAGCCCGGCCGCGCATAAGCCACATACCCATGACCGTCCAAGGGACAGTGTAAGCGAGCCATGCGAGCATTCCAAACCCACGCACCGAAACAGAGGGACAAAAGGTCGGTGCGGACCTCGCCGAGATTTTCATTTTCCTTCATGGGTCCACCTCGCTAACGCGGTGGGCCGAGGACGCCACGGCTCGTTTAAGAAATGGGCTGAATGGACTCCAACGCCGCCGATGTGGACGGAGGCTGGCTGCCCTTGTCTGTCTCGTGCTCGGTGAATGTGGGTTAGTCACCACGGTTTAACCCTGTCTCTCCGGATCGGAGTTCCGCTGGGCAGTCACTGTCATT
>Ga0160505_100971_pt1 | contig 14362 bp, 8 predicted proteins | sample DIDeMG_FD_108225 | JGI IMG/M metagenome (GOLD analysis project Ga0160505, IMG submission 108225) | Enriched chicken feces microbial communities from UW Madison campus, WI, USA - DID2874_E49_Stillage MG | ecosystem: Host-associated > Birds > Digestive system > Large intestine > Fecal ... | reverse complement strand
TTGAGTTTAGAATTAACATATTCTCTACAAAATGGCGGAGCATTGAAACTATTGAATAGACTGAAAATGGTAAAACTACACAATGCTGAATGGAGACTATTTTTCCTCGAAACACGGCAAATAAGGATGAATTCCATTCAAAGAAAGGACCAAAGATATACTCAGTCTCAACTATTACGAATATTGCCCATTATTTGGTGAATTGATAGCAATCTTGAATACAAGGTCACGTGCACAATTCAACACAGAAGCACCCACAGTGGTAATATAAAAGCTCTTCTTTACTTTCTCCATTTATTTTATACGGAATCAACTATTCAGACTCTGGCAACAACTTTGATTTCCCCAGTGCCCCTCATCATACCTGCGAAGAATACTCTTCCGTCCTTACTCTCCACAAGCGTCAGATGACTTTCCTTCATATGCTCACAAGATCATTTAATGGTTCCGTAAACTGCTACAAATTCTCCGCCAATATTTCACTGAAAGCTCAGTATAATAGCTTCCCAGTATAATAGCTTTCAACAGCCCCGATTTATAAAACAATTCTCACCATTCATTCAGGCTTTGTGTAATTCAAGCATGTCCTTGTTATCACTAATCCCGATATCAAACTGCACATGGGAACGTCACAATTCACATACCCAGCCCAACATAATCTGCCTTTACGACAAAAAAATCCTTTGGAATTCTTCAAGTATTGCTTCTTCTTTAAAAAGCTCAATTATGCTGGCTTCTCCGGCGTCTCCCTTGATACACCAAAGTACCCATGAAGTTAAACTCGGTCAAACCATCAGATTGGAAATAGACTACTCTCCATTCACATCAGCTGAACAGTACAGCTCTACTCCGCCGCGGAGCCTCTGGGTGCGTGTCAGGAATACGGAGCCAATACCATTGCGTGCAGCGTACTTGGCTGGCCCATACTCGCTCTATGTGGACTGTAGACATCGAGACTACTCCACCACCACTAAGGCATTTGTAACAGCGGACCAACCAGTATTTGAGCCGCAACTACAACCAGGCCAGACGTTTTATGCCGAGTTACTGTGTCACACTTTTCAAGAGAAGTATCAATGGACAGTCGATGTTGTATCGCAGATCATCTTCAATAATACAATGGGGGTCAATTTCGAAGTGACCATCGCAGAGGGAAAGGATATGGCCGATTATGTGGTGCCAGAGCAGAATTTGAATGTCACAATCCATGATACTTTGGACTTATGGAACTTGCCATTGCCTGATTCTTCCAAACCTATCCACTTGGTGATCTTGACCCATGGACTACACTCCAATGTATCTGCCGACATGCTCTTCTTGAAGGAAGAAATTCAGTCCGGAGATGAAAACGTGGTTGTGAAAGGCTATTTCGGCAACATTTGTAAGACTGAGCGTGGCGTCAAGTACTTGGGTAGCAGAGTGGCTGACTACGTGGTTGGTTTGATAAAGAACAAAGAATTGAGCAATGTGACTAAAATCTCGTTTGTCGGCCACTCCTTAGGTGGTTTGGTGCAGACGTTTGCGATTGCGTACCTTGAATCTAACTATCCTTGGTTTTTCAAGAAGATCCAGCCAGTAAACTTTATCACTCTTGCATCACCTATGCTAGGGATAATTCACGAGAATCCTGGATACGTCAAGCTAGCTCTTCTGGCTGGCATTGTTGGAAAAACTGGCCAGGATTTAGGATTGAAGTTTACTGAGAAGGACCAAAAGCCTTTGCTATTACTCCTACCCTCAGGCCCAACACATCGAATCTTGCGTCGATTTATCAGAAGGACTGTCTACGCGAACGTATATAATGATGGAATCGTGCCATTGAGGACATCTGCATTGTTGTACTTGGACTACAAGGCTCTATCGAAGGTTTTTGATGCAAGTAATTTACGGGCCGGAAGTGAGGATCTTCAGGCACTTGATGGAGTTACGTTTGCAGGCAGTAATTCAGATAGAACTGTGAATGATTCAAACAATAAATCTAGTGATTATTCAGGGGCATTTGAAGTTACGGAATCTAGCGAAACATCTGGAACCAAGAATAGTCCAGAGAAGGACAATTCGAAAGATTCAGATAAAGAATCAAGCGGCAAGAATTCTTCCAGAGATACAAGCCATGTTCCAAGTGAAGACACTAGGAAAATACCCCATGAATTGCCAGATTCAGAGGTATCTCAAACCCTGGCGGTTCAGGCTATGCTTTCCTATTTCTTTCCGCAGAAACAGAAACCTAAGGGTAATCCCTTTCAAACAAAGGTGGAAAATCCAAACGTGCAAGGTGCTATGGGCTCTCTTCCAAAAACATCTATGTTTGAAAGTGCTGCGTCTCTTATCTTACCTCCATTGCCCACCATCAAGTACATAACGGATCCAGAGTCTCGCGAGAACATCATTCTACATGACAAAGTCTATCATGAAAGCGACTTGCCAGAAGTTGATGATGCTGATAATCAAGAGTGGTCCGGAAAGAAACTAAAACTCGATAAAGAGGAGAACAAGAAGAAAGGCATGATAGAGCTTCTTCAGAGCAAGGGTGAAGAATTCCGTCAACTTGTGAATGGTAGCACCGAGCATCTCGAAGAAGAAATTGCCCGTGAGTACCACAAGCTGATGCTGTGGAGAAAGGTTCTTGTGAACCTCAAGCCAGACGCCCACAATAATATTGTTGTCCGGCGAAGATTTGCCAACTCGTATGGCTGGCCAGTTTTGGATCATTTGGTGAAAAATCATTTCTGCGTTGATGATAAAGTCGTTAATGAGCTCCATAGAGAGGATACTTTGGACCATTCAGCTGATGCTAAGGCATTGACTCGAATTCTCTCCATGGACTTGATCAAAAAAGAAAATGCAGAGCTCGATAGGGAAGGATCTGAGGAGAAACATGAATATGCTTGGATCAATTCCCAAGAGAACGGCGAAATCTTTGTTGGGCCAGCCGGACTTCTTTCAGACATCAGTGACATGGTGTTCAACTTCAAGGACCAGATTACTTCATATGGCCGTACCGTTGAGAATCCTAAGTCGGAGGAAGATGAATCAGATGGCAAAGTAATGGCAGAGTTCATTTGAATTGTCAACGTAAATCTACAAGAGCTGAACCCAAGTTTATATTAATACCCATGCATAACCTATAGTACAAGCCTACTCCTCTTCCTCTTCCTCGGCGTCGTCGACATCGTCGTCAGCCTCATCCAGAGGGACTAACTCGTTGATTTTAGCCAAAATAGACTCACAAGTGTTCTCATCGAAACGCAGGTCACACTCTTCCACCAATCCATAGAGATGGACCATGGATCTTGGTAGAGAGTTCACGATCTGGAGTTTTTCAACCTTCATGAGCTCAAACTGATTCAAAAACGTCATGAGTGCCGTGAATGATTCCGAGTTCGGGTACTTGCTGGCTGCATTCTTGGAGAGATACAGAGTGATATCTCTGGTAGCCACTTCTAGTCCCAAACCAGCAGCAGTGAATCTCTTCTTACGATTTTTCTGTTTGGTCTCATCTTCGGGAGTAAAAGTCCAATTGTATTTCACCTTCAACTCTTCTAGATGCTGCAAGACCTCGTAGTCCAGTAAGAACGCCGACCTTTCGGCGAGAATCTTCATTGTAGGTGATGTTTGATTTTTTATTATTTTTCCGTGCGCAGAGATCAGTACACGAGCAGAGATGGATACACCACAAGGAAACAGGATATCGATTGAGAAAGAAGAATCAGCAAATAAAAAAAAACAACAGAAAATAAAAGTTTAGAACGCTATTGCAAACTCTACAAATATGACCTGTGAAGTAATTTCCAAATTCCAGTACGGTTGACTCTATTAATGATTTTTTTACATGATGCCAATTTCCTTGGTCTTCGCAGCATCTACTGTGGCCTGGAGCGAATCTCCAATTACTGACAGACGCTTAAAGATACCTACAAAACCTCCACCAACAACCCGTGCACCCACTTTGGGCCGACAAACAGAAACCTTTTCTCCTGTTTCCCGAGTAAACGCGGTGTTTACGTCCCATTCTCGTGTTCCTCCTCCATTACCTGGTGGAAGCTCGACTGTCTTCACCAACAGCAAGTCAATCGGGTCGTTTCGAAGCCGGCTATCTGCCAATTCTTCCCGACACCTGAGAATTTGTGTGACCGAAGGACAGAATACTATAAGTGTAGCATCCAAGCACATTTGTTTGGCAATGTCTGCGAAGTAGATGTGTGGATCAGGGAGATCAAGAAATACCCCACTCAATTCCACTGTAGAATGTGCTTTCAGCCATTCCAGAGGCAGTGAATACACACCAAACTCTACATCCTCAATATAACGTCCTCTTTTGTAGTTGCAAACGTTCCATGCTCCCATTTTCAGATGGTCTTCTCTTCGGTCGATCGAGTAGAGAATCGCACCTCGCCTGGAATCGTCATTATAGTGTCTTGCAAGAGCATTGGACCCATGGATGGCTCCACAGATAGAAATAGTAAGCGATCCGTTTCCCGTGCCGGCTTCTAGAAAGCATTTAGGCTTCTCTCCTTCCTCGGGAACATCCACATCGATATCTGCAAGCAGCACTATCACATTCGCATCCATTGAGTAGATTGGCTGGGCCTTTCTCTTGATCATGCTGGTATACTCATCCAACGTTGGTTCCACAGCAATGTATCGCAGGTCTTTTTGGTTCTTGTGTATTTTTTTGCCACGGTAACCGAGAAATACTCGTTTTGGCTGACCGATGATATCGTTGTGGTGTACATCGCCGTGTTGAGTCTGAACAACAGAATCTTTGGCTAAAGGTCGCGATAAATGTGCCTGAGCCACATTCTTGAGTGGGCGAATTAGAACAGTGTCACCTTCTTTAAAAGTAGAATATAACCGTCGACACCACATCTATTTATGGTTGATGGTCGAGGTAGAGAGATGGTCGCAGAGATCTATGCAGAGAAGATCAGGTACCTAAGAAGTTGGAGGTGGATCCATTCTAATAAAGTAAATTTTGATCAATTGTCCAAAATTCTTGATTGTTGTGGCAGGTGAGTAATGTCTTGGAAAAATAATATCGATACTAGACATAGCATACTTTGCTCCATCTCTATATACACTTGGCACCGTAAATAGATATGTGTCTACTCTACTAAATTAAATCCCCAAATCGTTGATAGTCTCAATGAACTCCAACTCAAAATCACCAGAAATTTGTTGGATGCTTGGAGGAAGAACTATTTGCTCCTTAGATATTGGACCAAGAGTGCCAGCAAAGAGACATAGACTTCTCAATTGCAGTGGTAGTATTAAAGGTTTGCTAGGATCACAGTATTGTATTTGCAAATCGATGACAGTATCAGGATAGGCCGACAAAGGGTAAGTGATGGTCAATTCCTCCACTCCTTGTGGTATAATTAAACTTTCAAAGGTTGTGAAATCCACGGTTTCGAGCTCAAGCTCTTTCACCGAGCTTGGAATTTGAATTGGACCAACAACATCTACTACGGACATGAATGACAAATTGGGAAGATTCCAATCAAAGTCGATGGAAAGTCCACCATGTAACAGGAGCAGTTGCAAAGTTGGAGGAAGATGTAAATTGGAATAGCATGGCTTAGAGTCACTGAAGAGGTTCAACTGGAGAGATTCTAAGTTCGGGGGAAATACCAATTTCTCCAGATCTTCAGTGCTATCAATTGTCAATTCCACCAACTCATTCGGAAAAGTTACTTCGGACCAATCCTGGATTTTGTGCCCATCTGCAAATAACCTCCGTAGTGAAGTTGGAAACTTCGCTTGACATATTTTGTTTATTTGAACGTCTTCGTAGTGGTCCCACCTAGAAATGTCAAGAACAGACAAATTGGGAAAGTTGACATTCTCCAACGTTTCAAGTTCGTTATCGGCCACACATAGCTCTATGAGCAGGCTTGGAAACTTGACACTATTGAGGCTCTTGATTTTGCAAAGCAGAATGTTGAGCGTCACAAGGGATTCTGGAAAGGTTACTTCATTCATAAATATTTGTGGATTATTACCAATATCCAAACACCTCAACTCTATTGGCCATTTTTTTGTCAACCAATCAATATTATCGATGTGACAATTGCGTAATCTCAATTTATCTAGCAGATCAGGTAAAATGAACTGATCAAATTTTAAGCCGAAATTCAAGGACAAGTCTAGCGATTTCAAAGTAGGGGGATATTCAGTCCAGACTTTTGAACAATAGTGACAGCTTAACTCCTCGAGATTACGAGGAAGTGTAATTTTAGAAACATCCTGGCAGAAGCTAATATCTAATTTTTTCAAACTTTTGGGCCATCCTGTAAGCACTGGGGAAAGATCGTTCTCATTGTATCTGAGTGTTATGGATTCCAATCTTGGAGGACAATCCTTCATTGTGAAGAGGCTCGCGGAGAGCAATTCTAATTCCACAACATTGTCCAATCGTGCATTTGCTCTGTAATCGTCAATAGTGTCAACAAGCAATGAAACTTTGTCTATGGATTCCAAGTACCCGGATGCAATTGCTGGGGGACACTTACCGTCAATTTTCAAAAATTGAACCTTCGGTGGGCTCTTTTCTTTTGACAATTCGTGAAGCTCGTCAGGCAGTATTTGGTGGTAATAATCCATGGAATAACAACTGGAGGGTCTCACGACAACTCTTTCGTATAATATAGTCCCAATGACCAGTCTCAAGAGATCATCGAGAGGCAACCTTCTAAATAAGTATTTCAATTCCCTTAAAGGCACATAACTCAAGATCTTATAGACTATTTCACAAGGAAGTGCAGGCAATGTCATAGCATGTGTTGTTAATCCTTATCGAGGATGTACCTGTTTTTCATGCAGATCGAATGTGGAGAACTTTGGGATGTATGATCTACAATTAATCAATAAACAAATTTGGCTTCTGTATGAATTTGCAGTTCACTTTTAGATTGAAAATGATATAGGCAATTTTGATGTCCCAAAATATACTTCTAAAAATATTTACTTGCATCAAAGTCTTCTAGCTGTTCTACCCGAGTAAAGAATCTTAATTTGTGTGGGAGCTGTGGAGTGGGATCAAACGGCCCCTGGAGACACTGCAATTTATAAGGAAGCTCAAGTCCTCTACCATTAATCTCATCCCCAAATTCACCCGGTTCAAGACTAAGATCAAGTAAGCCTCTAGGAAAGGGAACCTTTGAGTGTTGAAAATTTAGTATCTCCAATTCAACTAATGACTCAGGATATGACATGGGCGGATATGATACTCTCAACTTTGAAAGACTAAGAGGAAGACCAACCATGTCGAATGATTTCTTTTTCCCCTCAAGGGTAAGGTTTTCCACTGACTGGGGAATTTCTATCTGTCCAGTGAAATTAATCACCGAGAGAGATTGTAGCAATGGAAGTCCCCAATCGAAGACACTTGAGTAGCCGTTCACTATTTCCAACAGTATTAATCCAGGTGGAAATTCCAACGCCGAGTATTTCACTGACAGGCTGGAGAATTGAACTTTTAGATTTTCCAACAGGCATGGGAAATGAATCGTTTTGACTTCTTTTGGTACTAAAAGTTTCAATACTTTCAAAGAAGCAGGGAATTTGGTACTGTTCCAGTCTGCAATAGGCTGACCTTCAGCGTATAGTGTACTAAGAGATGGAGGGAACTGTACTTTCTCTAAACTCTTGATAAGCTTTTTGTTGAACTCCAGATAATTGGAAATATTGAGGATCTTCAAATTAGGAAACTGAACATTGTCCAAAGTAGTCAAAGAGTTATTCGCAAGATATAGCTCTTGGAGCAGTACAGGTAATTGAATACCTTGTAGGCTAGTAATTGAACAATACAGAAGATCAAGAACTTCAAGACATTCTGGAAAAGTAATCAGAGTTATACTCGAGATCATGTTGTACGCCAAGTCTAAAAGCTTCAAGCTAGCAGGCAACTTCAAGGCGCCCAAGTCTTCTAAATTGCAAGCACTTAACTTCAATTCCGCAAGACTTTCGGGAAAAGTTAAATCGTCTAATGGTAGCAGAGAATTCTGTGAGAGATCCAACTTTGTAAGTGTTGAGGGAAATGTCGACCATAAATCCTCGGATTCGCCACATGTGAGGGAATTAAGATTGGCAGGGAGTTCTATATTAAAACTTCGCAGAGTGCAATCTATTTGCAATGATCTCAAAGAATTCGGCCAGTTTTCAAGCTTCAGTGCTTTCAGATCTTCAAAATCTAACTGGACAATCTCCACATTTGGAGGTACAAGTGTCATTGCAAACGATTTACCAGCACTCAACCTCAATTCCACGATATTATCAATGGGTAAAATCTTAGCGCACTTTTTGTACTCGTTGGCTGTTCCTTTGAAAGTGATTTTGGGAATTTCAGAGACAAACGTTGCATTTTCTTTACAGAAGGTAAGAAAGGGAGCTAGCTCGAAATCTTTGCTTGTACTTCCACTGAAATTGATGTACAATTCCCCTACACCACCCTTTATTTTTCTTCTACCTAAGTCTCTGAGCTCTTTCAACGAAACACGGTAGAATCCTACCAGTTCTTCATCACCTACTGTGATCTTTTCATAGAGCACAGTTGAGATGGCTGATTTGAGGGTGCTGGCCAGCAAGTCGTCAAGCCAGTCTTTAAGAATTAAGAAAGGTACATACAGAAATATCTTGGATATAATTTCCAAGGGAAATAGTGGTGGATTCATATCTTGTTTGAAGTAATGTGGATCGTTCCGCGTTCGGGCGTACCCTATTATTTGTCGAAGTCTGGCATAGATTCATCTAATGTGGGTAAAAGTTATACTGTAAATTGGCAGTTACAATCATGTTTAGAGTTGAAGAGCTTTTTGATAGTCTCCGTCATATATTATAATTGTAAATGGTAAACTGACTACAGATTTGTTCGGTAACTTTGGCAGATGTTCTTGCGTTGGTCAGTCAAGAAGAAGCAAGAGCTGTGAATTTATCGCTGGCCAACATCCCCATTAAAATTACAAGTCTAAAAGTAAGCCATAGAAAACAATAGAGTAGGAAACGAAGAATAAAACTCCAACGTGGAATACCTCTCAAAAGAGGATAAATTGGATTTGAATGTCTGTACCTGATCCACACTACACCCGTGCACCACATTCTTAAACTTCTACCCATCTCATCACCACCTACTCCAAACCCAAATGCAACTTAACAACATTACTGAAATGTCCGAAACGGATGTCACATGCGACTCCAGTCATGAGAGGGGCCTACAAAAAGACCTATCTTTGGACCAGCTTTTCGCTGAACTCTCTAAAGAAACCAGGAAGACCTCGGAAGAAAATCTCGATGAGTTCTCCAAGATTCAGAAAGAACTAGATAATTTGCCCAAAATCGAGAGTAACCTAGAAGCTAACATGGCTGACGCTGAAAAGGAGTCGAAGAAACGTCTGGATGTTGTGAATATCAACGACCCAATCACTCATGTCACGAAGGCTGAGAAAAAAGCTAAGGAAGAGGAAGACTCCGGATCCAAATGGTTTAACATGAAAAAGCGAGAAATGACGCCCGAGTTGAAGAGAGATTTGTTGATTTTGAAGAACAGAAGCGCCTTGGATCCCAAGAGACACTACAAGAAGGAAAAGTGGGAGGTACCCAAGTACTTTCAGACCGGAACCATCATCGAGGGAAATACCGAGTTTTATTCCGCCAGATTGTCTAGAAAGAACAGAGGAAAGACCCTTGCAGAGGAGATCTTGCATGATGATGACACTTCTAAGTACTTCCGTAGAAAGTACTACGAGATCCAGAAGGAGCGTACCAGCGGAGGCAAGAAACACTACAAGAAGATCAAAGAAAAGAGACGTGGGTTTTAAGTCAGTTACTGGAATTAGTCCCAGAATATCCTTAGCATTAATAGCATTCAAATTTATATTTTCCTAGTCCCTAAGCCCACAATATCAGTTTATCAATCTATTATTCTTCCAAGCCAGCGCGACGGAAAACGTCCAGACGCACATCGTCCCAAAGAGCCTTTTTCTCGTCTTTGGACAATTTACGCTTCGTGCCATTCATCAGCTGCAACCGTAGCTCTTTCTTCATGGTGTCGCTCTTCAACTTGTACTCGTACGCTGTAGTCGCTGCTGCAGCCAAATTGACCAAGTAGTTGCGAACGGCGATCTCCTTGTAACGAAAAGTGAGAAAAGTTTGTTCTGCCGGGGTGATTGGTGGTGACGGTAAGTGTTTTTTGGGCTGATTGATCTGAAGTAACCGTGACTGCTTCACAGATATTTCGGCAACGGACCGCTTGAAGTTGGCATCCAAGTTGTGCTCCTGATATAGCGTCGACGAGTAGAGAGTGTAAATGAATTCCTTGTCTGTGATGTGTGGTTGAAGGAGAATTATGTGGCATATTTGAGCCAAGTCTCCCACCAACTGGGGGAGAGACTGGGCGGAGTACTGAAGATCGGGAGATGAAGACACCATGGGCATGCTGGTCAACATGAGTTTGCACCTCGTGACGTTCAAGTTCCAGTCCACAAGCGACTCGGGAACGTTTTGATATTGGAGGTCACTGCCCAACAGGATCTTGTACTCTTCTGCTTCGTCGTCAGAAAGCTCGACAGGCAGAGTGAACTTGTTCTGTGCATAGATCTGGGACTTGCGCTCCATGTACCGTTCCTCGGCGTAAGACTCATGGAGCGCAATGTCGTTGATGAGTTGTTCTACCGTGGTTGTTGTTGGTTCCGAGTCTTCGGGGATGGTGGCGGTGGACGACGAGTAAATAGATGGGGCCGAGCGAACAGACCGCTTACTCCAAGAGAACACGCTCAGAGCCAGCGAGCGGTGCAGCTTCTGGGAAGGGTGATGCTGTTTAAACTGCGAAGGAGCAGACCGCACCGACTGAGCCGACGACTGGGCACCTAGCGGTAGCTGTTGGTAGATGGCATTTCTGGCCGAGTCCTTGAAATGGGTCGGGGGCAGCAGGATATTCAGCGAGCTGTTTCTGGAGATTGGTACGCCAAACATTAAGATGGAAGTAAAGTGACTCGATTGGTGGAATAACACCAAGACAATAAGGGAAAAAAAAAGTCTTTCTATGTGGGGAGACTTGTGGAGAAAATGCGCTTTTTTCTTTTTTTTCCCGTTGCGCCTGCACTGGGAGATAAGTCGATGATGATGGGTGAAAAGTGTAGTGGAGATAGACATTTGATAGAGCAAGTATGTGGATAGAATATTTTAAGGGATTGGCGTGCTGAGTAGTATAAAATAAGACTAATTTTACCAGCATGGAGACTTTTACACTATAAAAGGTTGTTTATCTCCCGCTCGTATTTCTTTGGGGCTGCCGTAGGTTTTATCCGGTATATGTTATGCCAGTGCTCGTTTTAGGGGCGGAAATGGATTGTCATCACTGAACGGCTTGACTGGCTTGTGCAGTGACAAAAGGAATATTTTTGGACAAGATCTATGGAAGTGCAGGTCGAATGACAGGAAATGGGGTTTGAAGATGAGAGAGGTGTGGATTGACAGTTTATGGTCGGCTAAGTGACTTCAGAGGTGTTTGGTGCACTGGGTGATGCCAAACAATAGTATGGACAAGGTATTTACATTAATAGAAGATTCGGTGGGGTGGATTGGGGGGTGGAGATGTGATGGAGACTGGATATGTATTGTGTAGATTCCTAATGGCAATATGTTGGTAGTTATTAATTATTGAAAATTGTATGTGTTTGTGTTTGTATTCAATTGGATCTAATTTATTAAGAAGTTGCTGTAATGGAAATTATGTCTTCCAAGTATCTATTGGGGATATACAATTAATATGTATTTTCGCATCCATTCAGTAAAAATAAAACTATGCATCCTTAAGATATCTCTATGGAGAAAATGATTTCATCTCGTTTAATTTTTATTCTACTCATGTTCGTATAGAAGACTGATTGTGTACATCATATGTATCCTCGTAGTTATTCGGCTTGATCAGTCAACATTCACTCTTCCATGTTCTCTCATTTCGGACACACAGTCCATTTATCAACAATCCTCTCTCTCTCATTACTGATGCACAGTCCACTGTTAATGGACACGTTCTGTGAAAATTCGTCGTAGCAATATAGAAACGGGACTGAACCCTTGAATTGCATTACATACTCGTCACCCACCTTTTGAACGGTACACTAAAACCTATGATGATCAACATCAAGCCACCAACGAAACCCGAACTTCAGTCTCCCAAACAAATGCCTGGAAAATTAAAAAAAAAAAGAACATGACGATACTATGAAGCACATTAACCACCGAAAAAACCCTGACCATCTGATCGCCCGAATACTTACTTCATAAGTACACTATTTCCCACCTCTCATTCTACATTTTCACCTGCACCTACCTTCTCATCTTTCTCCAACTACACCTCCATGTCTTACCCAGAGATCGAGGAGTTCGCCTCTGAAGATATCGGTTTCCAATTGGCAACTGGTAAACATGGTGTACAGCTCTTCAAGAATCCCGTGGACTTCGAAAATGTCGCCACCTCACCGTTACATTTGCTCTCGGTGGGAAACACAAAGAAGATATACGCCGTTTCGAACACAACCCTGGTAGCGGTGGGCCATTTGTTAGACTTGAACTCCCCAGACTCGATCAGACTGAGTCTTCATACCGTGGATGTTCCCTCGCTCACATGTCTCTCGCTCAATAGCTCCAACGATACCTTGTACGGAGTTTCTGCATCGAATGTAGTTTCGATGCTTGTGGCGGACATCGAAGCTGGCAACTCCAAAGTGACCCAAGTAACGGACTCGGGTGACGTGTCCACAATGGCCGCCTCACCATGCTCGCCCCTGCTGTACTTTTTCTTGAAAGTAGACAAGTCTCTCATCATTGTGCATGGTGAAGAATCAACTATTCCAGCCATCAATGCTGCTGCATGGAGTATTCTGGGCACGACGGTGGGTGCAGTTACTGACTTTGAATTCTCCGTATTCGATGTTCATGGCAAGTTACTTGTCTCCCACGAATTTTCCGATGTGGAGCTTAAAGATGTTTCGTGTGTGGATTCGAACAATTGGTTCATTCTGGCCACTGAGTCCGAGGAAGACGTATATTACCTCGTCAATGTGGAGCTGAACACTATAAAAAACGTGTCTTCTGTTGCATTAGCTCCTCCATTCGGCGACGCTGAAAGAGCACATTCTCTCTACTCCACATCCCTAGTCAACTGGACTGCTGGAACTTCTTATGCATTTATCACCTCGGCTTTGTCAACAGACATTGCAACTGTGGAGTGTGGTAACGGTTCCAAACTCGTAACTCAGCTTAATGATACAGACCGTGCTGAGTTACCGATGGACGACGATTCAGGTGACGATACATTGCCTGTGGGTTTTGCTATTGACGTATCTGCCACAGATCTCACAGTGAAGGAGCCGTGTCAGGGAGTGGAAGAAGCTGTGGGTGTGTTACCTAGATTATTGTGTTTGAATAATTTGGGTAACTTGCTCATCTGGTATGTGTTTGACACCACTGGTGTCAAAAAGGGCACTGTCAGTCTCACAAGAGCACTTGAAGCAATCACCCCTGCGCAATCAAAAACGTCGTCGTCAGGGGCAAGTGAAGAAAAAAATTCTGAAATAACCAGCACAGCAAAGGAAGAACCAAAACAAGCGTTCGGATCCACTAGTTTTGGCCAATTGTCTTTCGGTTCCCGGCCTAGTGAAACTTCTGGTTTCGGCTCCTCAGGTTTTGGTCAACCTTCACTAGCACAATCCAGTCAGGAGAGTTCGGGCCCCGAGAAACCTTCTGGTTTTGGATCCGGTTTTGGGTCTTCTGGGTTTGGATCTTCCAGCCTTGGGTCTAGTGGTTTCGGCAAATCATCTTTCGGTTCAAAAAAAGAAGACTCAAATTCGACCTCCAGTGGGGCAGGTTCTACTGGCTTTGGAGGTGCAACTTTTGGCCAGACTAGCTTCGGAAACAAGCCAACATTTGGCTCATCAGGATTTGGTGCTACATCAGGATCTTCTGCATCGTCGAAGCCAAGTAATTTTGGCTCTTTTAGCTCTTCTTCTTTCTCGAGTACAAAAACAGGGCAATCACCATTTGGTGAAACGCAACCTCCCAGTGGATCTCCTTTCGGAGCTGTGAAAGCTTCTATCGACTCTCCATTTGGTTCCAAAGCTTCTACTAATTCACCATTCGGCAATATTGGGGGTTCAGAGCCATCTCCGTTTGGAAGCGCTAGAACTTCTACTGCATCTCCATTTGAGTCTACAAAGCCTGCTCCTTCTCCGTTCGGAACAATGAAGCCTGTTCCTTCTCCATTTGGGTCTACCAAGCCTGCTGACTCTCCATTTGGGTCTACAGAGCCTGCTCCTTCTCCGTTCGGAACAATGAAGCCTGTTCCTTCTCCATTTGGGTCTAC
>Ga0160505_100970_pt1 | contig 14375 bp, 4 predicted proteins | sample DIDeMG_FD_108225 | JGI IMG/M metagenome (GOLD analysis project Ga0160505, IMG submission 108225) | Enriched chicken feces microbial communities from UW Madison campus, WI, USA - DID2874_E49_Stillage MG | ecosystem: Host-associated > Birds > Digestive system > Large intestine > Fecal ... | reverse complement strand
TTTTTTTTTTTTTTTTTTTTTTTTTTTTTTTTTTTTTTTTTTTTTTTTAGCGATATATTGAGGGTCAAACAACAACAACAGCGATGACGATGGTCTCGTCAACCACTACACCAATAGGCGTACCCTCATCCTCGCGAGCTAGCAACTCGGGGCTCGAAACACCGCACGCGGTGCGCAAGTATAGCGTTCTTTACACGGCCAAAATCCACAACAAAAACCCCCCGAGCCAAGATGGCGTGCTGTTTTACTACACCCAAAACTGGCGGTTGCGGCTGTACGATTGCGACAACCAGGGCAACATGGGTATGGAAATTGCCCTCGATTTCCGCAAAGTTGATTTACACGAGGGGGATGAGTTTATTCTCGCGGGGAAATACCGGGTCATTGTGGATGAGCTGCTGAGCAGCGAGGCTGTCGTGGGCCCGCCCCCGCTGGGAGGAGGGCAGCGGGTCCCTGCGCGTGGGCGCGAAGCTATTGACGAGGAGGCGGGCAGCAGTAAGCGCAAGCGCGGCGGGCAGCTGCTACGGCCGGGCGAACTGGCGCACGGGCAGAGTGACCGCGCGCTACGCGACGTGATCCGTGCGCAGAACGAAAGCATGAATGAGCAGCGGCGGCGGCAGGGGCGCCGCGGCAACCGGCAGTGGTCAGCAACAGCTGCAGTAACGCCAGCAGTGCCAACTCGGAGTAGCGGCAGATCGTGGCAGCAGGAATTGCAGCAGAAGTTGGAGCAACAACTCCAGTCTCGTCTACATGAGCATCAAAAGCAGAATCAGAACCAACAGCATTATCAACAGGAGCAGCAACCACCTCAGAAAAGACCCGACCGCAAGGTGCACCCTCAGAGCGTCCCAGCACCTTTAATACAGAAAACCAAACCCGTTCAGCCTCCAAAGCAGCAACTGCACCACCAGCCAGAGGGGAGGCTACTACAACCACCACAACAGAGAAATAACAACCGATCAACCAGTTCGGCTAATTTGGCCGCCATTTCCCGGCTCGATGACGCGCTTAGCGATTTTGAAGATTTGAAGTTTTTAAGCGAGTTTAGTGATCGGCCCGATTTGACTCCTGGTAGTGATGACGGCGACGTCAAGGTGCTCGGCGTGACGCATCCTGTACCGGTATCGACAATCCCAATGCCGCCAAATACTCCCCATCAGCAGAAGGGCAAAACACCACCAGAGTTGTTTAGAAGTACCAATAGCAGTGGGGACAAACATCTAGCATCGATTAATAAAGGATCCCACATTATTACCCAATTACCAGAAAAGACCTCACGCCCGCCGCCGGAAAGGGTCGTACCAACCAATACTACTAGCACGATAAAGAGCTCAGCCGGTTCCGTATCGAGCAGAAATTCTGTGGCCAAGTCCTTCCTAGAGCCTTTGCGACCACCGTCATTTTCTAAAAGTCATTTCCCCACGGCTAGTGGCCTTACCGGCGGCCTCGGTAGTACCAGCGGCGGCGGCGGATTAAGGTGTCTACAGGGCATATCGTCCGGGGTAACACCACGCCTGCCACTAGGGCGCCCACAACCAAACATTAGTGCTAGTAATATCAATAACGACAGGCGTGGCCGTAATAATGCATCGAAAAATAATATTGATGATGGCGATGATTTCCGAACCATAAGTGCTAATGTTCTTGCTGATTTGGAACAACTCGAAGCAAAACTTAACACATCACTGCAACAAGACAAAAAGAGCTCTCTTGGAACTAATAATTTGAATGAAGCAAGTTCTCCCCCCGGGGACCAGGGCCACTCTGTCATTGGGGTAAAGGCCGGGGATAATGACGGGATTGACGTGGACATGCTCGAACTTGAAGGCTCATCCGCATCAAAATCTAAAACGTTGGCGCCGCGGCTAGACGAATTGGATTATGATATCGATGAGATTGATTTTTTCAGTGACTGTGAGCCTGACGCGGCACCAGCTGCTTTACTGAAACCAGTCAATAATGAGAGCAGGTTGCCCAGTTCCGGTCAAACTGCGCCAGCACGACCTCATAACCCGAGCCCATCGCCGGATCAGGGGGCTACAACGCCGGATGCCGATTTTGAGGACTATGACTTTAGGGATGAAATTGATTTAAGCTTTGCTAGTTCCAATCGTCAACCTATGACTACTACCAAAGGTGCCGAACTCCGCGATATTAACCCCGTTGGTGCTGACCACAACAATAAAAGAAATGATAAGAGCGCCGACACACAAATGGCAGAAGAAATGTCGGAAATTGATATAGATGAGCGCTCCGGCGGTCAGCAGGATTCAGATTTACCAGACGATTTTTTCGAAGACGAGAGCGAACATAGTGGTGGAATGCTTCTGGCCAGTTCTCTGGAACCACAATCTCCAGTCAAGGCCATTGTGCAGTCTGGGATAGTTGACCCTACAGATGACAACGACGGCAACGCTGTTGCGATGTTCCAGGGACCCAGTCTGTCTGTACCTAGCACAGGAACCTCGAGCGTGGTCGAGATCCAGCCACCACCATCATCTTCCGTGCCGGTCGTGGCAGTTTCCGCTAGTAGCAGCACGCCTTTAATCAACAGCTCTAAGCAAGAGAGTCAAGACCCCGTGGCTCTAACCAACCTTAGTGATGATGCAGCAACAGCAGCTGCTGGAGAATCTGATAGCACGCAGGGTCTCACAACCAAGAGCCACCAGGGGCCCGATGTAGAGGAAACCACTCGCAGCTTCACTGAAATCGATCTTCTCGCGCATTCCCGGGACCCCGCCCCAGATGAGCCCTTTCCAGCAGCACCGAGCGCACGGCCAGCTACCAGGGCTTTGCCAACGCCCGAGAGCGCAGCAGCACCCCCACAACACCCCACCAAGAGCCACCACCCCGCTGCTGTGACCAGGGGCGAGGTGGTAGTGGCACCCCCACCTCTACCCCGCGCTACACCACCTTTGCCCCCCGTCCCCCACATGGCGTCAATTGGCCAGTCATCAGTATCTTCACCATTGCCGCTACTCAAACCTGCTGCGGCTGAATCCAGCCGACTTCCACCCGCAACAGACACATTATCAACAGTACAAGAAATAACTGCAGCATCAGCAACAGCAGCAAAAATTTCCGTAGATTCCGCGCCATTGTTGCCGCCCCAGACGAGTTTTGGACGGCCCAAAAAACGGGCCACGCATGGCTCCGTCAATGCTACAATTACTGACAACTCTCCAAGTGTAACCCCTAGCGGCAACAACAACAATAACGACAGCAACAGCAACAGTAAGAATAACCCCCAGTTCGTCCCGCCCGTGTCACGGGCACAGCTTCTCCAACGCCAGCGACACCATGGCGCCGCTGCTGGTGCTGCTGCTCAGGGCCCAAAACAAAAGGAAGAAAGGGGCCATTCTACCCACCCTGTTGTGCTAGTGGCAGAGGACTACGGTGCCTGGACGGCGGAAACGATGGATTTGTTTTCGTGGCGTCCATCATCGTAGTTCTTGGTGTGTCCCCATCTTTTCTCATTATTGCATTTTATTTTACGACGTCTTTCTTTCCTACACTTATGATCTGAAACATCCTTTTTTTTTTTAATTTCATTTTATTTTGATTCTCACTGTGATGGCCGCATAATGCATTTTTTTTTGTTGTTTTATTTTATATTATCATCTTCTGGGCAATAGATTTTTCAATTTCCATCGACATGATTCCTTCGGTTTAGAACCCGTTCACAATTATGTATCAACGTCATATACATTAAACCAAACTAAATAAACTAAATAAAAGCATAAAAACAAACAGTAACTCCAGTAATAAATCAAGCAAAGAAAAAAAAAATAGAAACAGTCCTAAACCAATAATAAAAACAGAATAATAAAAAAAAAGCATCTAATCAAATCCTACTAACGACCTTTGTCGCTGTTGCGCGACCACAGACTGTGCACGTCGCTCTGCCTCCGGTGGCCTGCACCACTGGGCCCTGATATACCATGAAAGCTTGCTGTCCGCGACGTCCGCATTCGGTTCATTTCAGGCGCAATTCCCTGTCGAAAACTTGACATACGGCTAGTTCCCGGCGAGGGTGGAACGGCACTGCGATATCGCTTGTTTTTCACTTCCTCCATGTAATCATCAATAATACTATCATTGTCATCATCGTCAATAATTGAAAAATTGTCAATGTCATTGTCGTGCGCCAATGAAACAGCCTCCTCAGAACGCTTCAACAAGTAAAGTAGCGCACCATACCAAATATTGTGGCGCTGGCGGGTTGGGCACGTCAGTTTGAGTGTCTTCTTTTCGCTTGTCTGGATAATAATTGACTTGTGGAAAAGACCGGGTGGGAGAGGGTTGGCATCTTCTTCTGTCTGTACACCTATGATGGCCACAGATTTGGCCTTACCATTGTTTCGAGCGTCAATTGCAGGATTGTCCTGGCTCCAGTATAATGTCAGTGTGTACGGATGTACCCAGAAATAACGCTCATGACGGTTTTCGGAGATTCCGCTCAGTCCACGGCGTCGCGTGTACTTAAACAGGTATTCGCCAATAACAACCTGAGTGATTAAGGAGATCATATGCCGATCCTGCAGCGAAGCATTAGTTCCAATAGTGAAGGCACTCATATTCATCATGCTTGGTGCTTCAGGACTCTCAGGCTGCTTCATTCTCATAATTCTATCGCCCAGGGAGGCTTCAGAAATATGCGGCTTGGGCTGCTTAGGAGGGACAGAGTCAAGTAACATGCTCTTGGAAGTGGTGGCTTGATTACCATTGAACATAAAATTGTTTTCCTCGCCAACAGTGGGATCGTAATAAGCGTTGTTGTAAGAAGAAATGCTATTATCAACAGAGTGCTTGGCGGCGTGCGATGGGCCACTCCAACTCTCATTGTCGGACCCACCAACCATGGCTCGCATGGTGATTGGATCCTGTGAGTTTGTCGACTGATGATTTGCAGTGGTGAAAAACGCGGTCTCGCCAGGAGTTGCACGTTGCTGCATCTTGAGATGTTCGTACTCCGCAGCTCCGATTGCAACCAAGCCAACTTTCTCGGCTTCAGCCTGGATCTCTTCGCGAGTCATAGGTGTCTATTCGAAGAAAAAAAAAAGTTAGTAAACTGAAAAAAGCATAAAAAAATGAAAGGGGAAACGTACCTCGATATCTGTTATGGTTTCATCTTTAAGGGTCTTGTCTCTAAGATCATAGAGTTCCTTAAACTCGGAAATGGGCAGTATAGTAAATCCCAAGCGCTCAGCGTCACTTCTGAGACTTTTCTCATTTACAACTCTGACGGGAGTAACAGGAGATTTGAGTATGGCGTACTCAGCGGGTGAGAGCAAATACAGTCCAAGACCGTTAGCCTTAGATTTGAGCTGATCAGGTGTCAGAGGTGCCGCAGCCTTCTTGAGTAAAGAGTGCTCATCTTTGGGAACTAGAACAAATCCTTTACGTTCTGCCTCATGGCTAAGGTCAGTTGGAGTGATCTCCTTAACAACCTCAACAGTCTTGGTCTGCGTTACAGGTACAGGCAAAGGAACGGGGATAGTAGCAGTGGAAGGATTTTCCTTTAGCTTCTTGTACTCCTCACGAGTCAGCAAAATCATGTTTTGATTTTCAGCTAATCCATGTAGCTCGTCAATAGAAACCTCACTTGGCTTAGCAGCAGAGCCCTTGAGCTCCTCAAACTCGGCTTGAGTCAAGACGGTCAGGTCAAATGGAATAGCAGATTCCTTAACTGACTCAATAGTGGGCTTAGAATTTTCTTGCAGACCCTTGAGCTCCTCAAGCTCAGCTTGGGTTAAGACGGTCAGGTCAAATGGGATAGCAGATTCCTTAACGGACTCAATAGTAGGTTTAGACTTTTCTTGCAGGCCCTTGAGCTCCTCAAACTCGGCTTGAGTCAAGACGGTCAGGTCAAATGGAATAGCAGATTTCTTAACTGACTCAATAGTGGGCTTAGATTTTTCTTGCAGACTCTTGAGTTCATCCTCAACACGAGCCATCTCAGTGGCATTCGCTGCCAGTAAAGTTGCATTAGACTTTTCAGCCTCCTGGTACTCAAGTAATAACCTGGACTGCTCTTCCAGTTTCTGCGATATCTCTTCATTAGTCTCGCGAGTAACATTAAGCTCATCAAGAAGATTGTCCTTTTCGGCAACAAGTTTTTCTGCCTCAACTGCAAGCTCAGCATGGTTAGCTATCATCTTCTCAACCTCAGATTCCAATTCAGCACGGGTTGCTTTAAGCTCATCAGCCTCAGCCTTTAAAGCTTCAGCTTTAGTCTCAAGCTCGTCCTTGGTGGCCTTGAGAGTCTCGAAATCAGACACAAGCTTAGCCTTGTCAGTCTCGAAATCAGCCACGAGCTTAGCCTTCTCAGTCTCAAAATCAGATACGAGCTTAGCCTTGTCAGTCTTTAGGCTTTCAAGCTCAGCCAAGGATGCCGCCTTGGTTGCTTCTAAATCCTTGGCATGCTTCTCAGTAAGTTCAGTCTTTTCTGCTGTGGAATTTTTGAAAGAAGCAAACTCTTCAGCAGCGATTACAACCATACCAAGTTTGCCAGCTCTATCAACAATTGTTTCCTTGGTATCAAGTTTATCCCCACTTTCATAAGATAAAATGACAGTAGGAGGTACAAGATTACTGGGGCTAGTCAATGCAGAGCTGGTGCTACTATTGCTATCATTTTCCTCGTTGTGTTCAGGCTCGACAGCAATGGCAGACGTGCTACTAGAGCGGGTCACGTCACCTAAGGGAGTAACAGATCTAGACAGTGGGTTGGGGGTCACAGATCTAGAGATGGGATTGGGAGTTCCAGTGCGCGAGAGTGGCATGGGAGTTATAGTTCTGGGTGCAGAAGTAATAAGCTCAACTTCTCTCGCCAAATTCTTTACCTTCTCTTCAGGAGGAGGCTGAAGTCTTTCATACTCATCCTTGTGAATGGCAACCCAATCAGAAGGATCAGTGATGAAAGCACCAGCAGAGTGCTTATTGCCTTGGATGGCGTTTCCAGGTAAGATACAAACAAGCCCAAGCTTCTTAGCAAGCATAGAAACATCCTCCTTAGTTGGAGTCTCGGCAATGCGACGGAGACTAGAAAGATACTCAGATGGAACAGATTCAAGACCAGAATCAGAGTTGAAAGAGGCATTATAAAAGGCGGCTTCAATCGTCTTGGGAGTTTCTGCAGAGACAGGAGTAAGGGAAACGGGAGTTTCAGATCTAGAGTCAGAAAAGGTATCCAAGAAAATGCCAGAATTTGTCTTGCTTTCCAGTGCGTTATTGTTGCGCTTGAGGAGGTACTTGTATTCCTCACTGGTGATGGCTACAAGTCCAAACTCCTTGGCCGTTCTAAGAACATCACGCTTAGTAGGTTTGTACTCCTTTTGGTTGTCAACAAGACGCTTATACTCTTCAGAAGAAACAGGAATGTAACCAAGAGAACGCATTGACTCAATGACCTTCTCACCATGGTTGGAAGAAGACTCAGAATAGGCTGATTTTCTGATAATACCTTCGAAATGCTCTTTTCTGGCCAAAACAGATCCGAGTTGTTTAGGCTTTGTAGCGCTTTCAATTTCAGCCTCAATAAGCTTGGCTTTGTCGTTGAGAGCAGCATACTGGTCGCGTGGAACAAGAACCAAGTTGAGCTTCTTTGCAGCGTTTTCAAGATCAACCTTGGACGGTTGAGAAATCTTACGCTGGAGTTCGTCGACTTCAGCTGTGGTGATACCAGCAAGGCCAAGACGCTTGCACTGTTGAATAACATGTTCGCGCTCAGGCTCAAATGCGTTCTTCTCAAGTGACTCAAACTCGTCGTTGGGAATAGTGACTAAACCAATAGACTTGGCAAAAGTAGCAACTTCAAGTCTAGAGGGCTCGGTAAGCTTGCGCTTTAGCTCAGTCAGTTCAACCTTGGAAACCAGTGAAAGTTCCTTGTTGGCAGCAGCTTCTTGCAGCTCATTGAAAGTAGGCTCCTTAATGCGGCGCTCCATTAAAGCAAAGTCCGAAGCGGGAATCATAGTAAGGCCAAGCTTGAAACCAACCCGCTGTAAGTCCTCTTTAGTTGGCTCGTCTGCACGTTTATGAAGAGCTTGCAGGCCATCAATTGAGACTACAGCATAGCCCAAATGAGCAGCGCGCATGTCAAGCTCCTCCTTGGTGGGGCTGGAAGAAACACGCTCGAGTTCTTGCAGATGAGCTTCAGAAATAACGCTGAGACCCTTGCTAGCGCAAATCTCCTCAAGCTCGTCTCTGGTGAGCTCCTTGGGGCTTGATTTGAGTTCGGAGATCTCTTCATTAGAAAGAATATTAGCGTTAAGGCGAGACATGTGCTTCTGAACGGCAGGTAAATCAGGCTCACGTAGCAATTGCAACTCTGTCGCAGGTACCAAAGCAAAACCAAGCTTTTCAGCCTGTTCTTCTAGTCCAGCCTGAGACTTAAGCTTCTCAAGTTCATCGGTCTTCACGATAACAGAGTCAAAGTTGGATGCAAAGTTAACAAGATCATCGTATTCAGGCTCAGTCGATTTCTTCTTAAGGCTAGCCAGAGTATCAGCAGCAACAACAGATAACCCAAGCTTAGCAGCGCCCGAAATAATGTCGTCATGACTGGGCTCATCAGCCTTTTTGTGCAAAGACTTGAGATCATCAAAGGAAACCAGAGAAAATCTATTCCGTTTGGCATGCTGGTCTAGGAAATCTCTAGTTGGGCTCGTGCAGTTAGACTCCAAGTTTTTATACTCTTCAATCGGCAGCAGAGTGTAACCAAGGTTGGATGCCGTGATCTTGAGATATTCAGCAGAAGGATGTTTGAGCGCTTCAAGTTCAGCTAGATCAATCACAGCCTTTGACTCCTGAGCAGCCAGTTGAGAAAGCTCCTCCATGGTAGGATCAGCACGACGCTTCATCTCATTAACTTCGCTAATAGGCAGAGCAACAAGATTGAGTCTAGCAGCATATTTTTCAACATCTTGCACGCTGGGCTTAGTAGCCTTCTCGCGTAGAGAATTAAGCTCATCCAATGAAACAATAGCGACCCCAAGTTTAGCAGCGGCAATCTTGAGCTCGTCAAGCGTAGACAGGTCAGCACGCTTCTTGAGAGATTCAAGAGCATCACTAGGAATGGTAGAAAGGCCAAGCTTGAAGGCATTAGCAACAACCTCTTTTTCGCTGGGTTCATTGGCTTTCCTTTCCAAGTCCTTGAGCTCATCAGCAGTAATTAGAACAGAGCCAAAAATGGCGGCCTTGGTACCAAGCTCAGCCAATGAGGGCTTATTTGCAGCACGACAAATCTCAGTGTATTCCTTGTTAGGTACAAGAGTCAAATCATGAGCAGAGGCCAATTTGGTAAGAGATTCCTTGTCAGGTGAAGTAAGTTCCTTGTACTTGTCCTCAGGAATAGAAATCAGACCGCGAGCAGTAAGCTTGTTTTGCAACTCTGTGACAGATGGCTCGGAAAGTGACTTGTACTCAGCTTGAGGAAGAGCCACAAGACCAAATTCACGAGCCTTGTCTTCAACTTCAGTTTTAGAAGGACTGTAAGGTTTTACGAGATTATTATACTTTTCTTGCTCAACTGCTACCAAACCATGACGTTTGGCAAGGGCAGAAATCTCAGAAGCACCGGGAGGTGGCGGGTTCTTCAAAGTCTTAAGCTCAGCATGAGGAATGAGCGAAAGCCCATTTTTATCGGCAAGAGCTTTGATGTCAGAGGTAGACGGGGACTTGAGGGAAGTAAGAGCAGCGGTAGCAATAGTGGCAAGGCCTAAACTAGCAGCAGCGGACTCGACAAAGGCCTTGTCCATAGGGCGGTTAGCTGATTCACGGATGGATTCGTACTGACCAACAGGAACAGCAATAAGACCATACTCCTTGACAGCGTTTTCAGCCTCAGTTTGAGTAGGTTTGGCTTGAAGCTTTTCAAGTTCTGAGGTTTCAATTACAGCAAGACCAAGAGCACCGGCTTTAGTCTCCAGCTCGTTGGCAGTGGGATTATTGGCTTCACGCTTCAGTTCGTCAAGCTCTTGCTTGTCAATAGTGACCAGATTAAACTCATTAGCCTTGGCAGTCAGTTCTTCAACCGAAGGATTGTTAGCGCGACGCTCGAGCTTGTTAAACTGATCAACAGAAATAGCAGTTAACCCGACCAGAGCAGCCTTAGAAGCAATATGATCCGCGGAAGGCGACACGGCACTTTCAGTTAACTTGTCAAGCTCCTTGGTATCGATAACAGAAAGACCAAGTGACTTGGCTCTATCAGCTAGCACATCTTGTGTAGGAGATTCGACCTGTTGAATAAGTTTAGCATAATCAGGCTTGGGCAATGTGACTAGGCCTTGGTTAGCAGCCTTAGCATGAAGCTCTTCAATCGTGAGGTCGCGCTTGAGCTCAGCAAGTTCGGTTTCAGGAATGAGAGCAAGATCCAAAAACTTGGCCTTTTCGCTGAGATGCTCTTTGGTAGGACTATTAGTATCGGCAATGAGCTTGTCGTGAGTAGATACTGGCACAAGAACAAGATCCTGCTTAGAAGCCAATTCGGCAAGGTGTTCAGTATCAGGGTTGTATGCGAGATCGTGCAGTTCATTATACTCAGTTTCAGGGATAACAGCAAAATTGAGAGCCTTGGCACGAGAAGAAATTTCATCAAGAGTGGGATCATTGGCGCGCCGCTCCAATTCAGTCAACTCGGAATCGTCAAGGGTAGAAAGACCCAGGGCCTTTGACTTGGCAACAATTTCTGTAACAGAAGGTTCCTTGGTGAGCTCCATGTATTGTTCGTTGCTTATGACTGTGAGACCTAAAGGCTTGGCCTTGGCAGTAATTTCATCAGCAGTGAGGGGGCGAACAAGTTCGTCATACTCATCCTGAGAAACTACTTGCAAGTTGTGATTGGCAGCATGAATGATGATATCGTCTGGTTTAGGACTCTTGAGAGACTCATAGACAGCAACAGGTACAGCAGCAAGCCCAACCTTCGAAGCAAAACTAGAAATTTCATCTTTAGTAGGGTCGTTGGCCCTGCGCATAAGTTGGTCGTACTCAGAAACAGGAATAACGTTGAGGTTGTGCTTCTTCGCAGAGGCTTCCAGCTCCCCAACCGTGGGCTCATTCGCTGTGCGAGAAAGAGATTTGAACTCAGCGTTTGCAAGAACAGTGTAGCCAAGCGAGGAAGCCTTGGCACTAATTTCCTCGACAGTGGGACTAGAAGAAGATCTCACAATTTCATCATAAGACTCCTTCTCAATGGCTACTAGACCAAGATTCTTTGCCTTGGAAATAATATCTTCCTTTGAGGGCTGGTTGGCAGAGTTGAGAATTGATTCGTAATCAAGAGCCGGGATAGCAACAAAGCCAAGAGACTTTGCCTTTTCTACCAGTTGCTTCTCAGTGGGCTCAAGAGCAGCTTGTTTAAGAGTTTGGTATTCTTCATCAGATACAACCGTGAACCCATGCTTTTTAGCCCTCTGAGTGATCTCTTCTAAAGTGGGGTCTTGAGACGAGCGCTGTAGAGCAGCGTAGCCGGCAGAAGACAAGGCCACCATTCCAGCAAGTTTGGCACTATTGGAAATCTCTTCCTCTGTAGGCGACTTTGCCAGTCTCTCAAGGTTGGCATGCTCTTCTTTAGAAAGGGCAATAAGGCCAAGAGACTCAGCGTTGGTCTTGATTTCCTCCTCAGTGGGCTGGTTTGCAGCCCTGACAATGTCGGAGTAGGAGTCCTTGGATAACACTACCAGGCCTTGGACTTCAGCCCGAGCCTCTATCTCGTCTCTGGTAGGATTTTCCGAGAGCCGTTTCAAGTTAGAAAAGTCGGCCTCGGGAATGGTGACAAGACCATAGCCCTTGGCCTTTTGAATGATCTCGTTTTTAGTTGGGCTTGTAGCAGACAAGACAGTAGCTTCGTATTCAGCTGCAGGAACAGCAACTAGACCTAGGTTCTTGGCGTACTCACTAACCATGGCCTTGTCAGGATTGGATGACTTGACAAGCTCATCGTGCTTGTCTTCTGGCAAAGTAACCAGCCCAAGCTCACGAGCCTTAATGTCAATTTCGGCCTGAGTGGGCTCATTAGCTGACCGCGAAAGCTCAAAATGGTCTTGTTCAGAAAGGATGACAAGACCAAGCGATTTGGCATGGGTATAGAGAGTTTCAGCGGTAGGCTTCTCGGAGAGATTTTCGCGATCTGCCTTGGAAAGAACGACAAGATCAAAAGCAGCAGCAGCCGCCTTCAATTCAGATTCAGTCGGTGTGTATTTAGAACTGGTAGTGAGATTATCATACTCCTCAGTGGTGAGAGTGACGAGTCCAAGCTTCTCAGCGTGGCGTTCGACATCCTGGACTGACATAAACTCAGACGCAAGATTAGACGGTCTGACAGGAGTGGTCTGTGCAGATAGAGTGCGTTGAGTGGCAGGCGAAGAAGGTCTCGATCTATTGGCTTGAGCACCTCTGGCACGTCTAAACGAACGACGTCTCATGGTAGAGTTAATGTCATCCGTATCGTCATCAGAAGAATTCTGCGAGCGGCTGATTCTTGAATTAAAGTCCTCAGTCTCAGTCTCCTCACCATCTGAAATCTCGTCCATAGTATGGTAAACGTCGGAGACCTCATCCATGGTCTGGTAATTGTCATCTTCAGTAATAGCACCGTCGGTAGCAGTCTCAAAGCCAGCATCAGTGGTAATGCCGTCCTCAAGCGCAGATTGAAAGGTATCGCTGTCGTCAACAGAGCTGGTGCTGTTATTACTAATTAGTGAGTGTCTGTTGCCGTAAATGACATTAAAGTCGGGGCGGGCACGAGAAGCCTTGGATCTCGAGGTCTGGGAATGAGCACGTTCAAGATCTTCTTGAGCTTGAGAAAGAAGCTGCTGGAGCTCGGCTTTTTCGTTCTTTTCTCGGAAGAGGGACGATCTCAGGTTGCTGATCTGTCTATGCGCGTGACCGAGCAGGCCCTTGGTAGTCTCGGCTTCCAATTCCATGTTGCGTGAGGGAGTCTTGACGGGAGACATTGGCGGTGACGATTCGGGTGTCTTGATATCCTCTTCGTTGTACTCATCGAGGCTATCAGGGGAAAGCAGCTTGGAGGAAATTAATTGTTGTTGTTGAGCCTGTTTGGCATTGATTTTGGACTCCTGTTTAAGATCAGTAATGGTTTGGGTGAGAGATTGGATTTCGGACTTGAGATCATCCTTGTCGCGACGCGAGGCAGTGATGTCATTTTCGTAGCGAGTCTTCCAAGCATTGAGTTCCTGTTTGATCTCAGCTTCGTGAATTTTAAGGGCTTCGATTTCCTCAATTTGAGACGATTTGACCTTTTGCAGCCGGCCGGTTTCGGATGTAGCTTTATTAATGGCGGTGGTTGATTTGGAAACTTGTTCAGTCAATTCCTGTAGCCTAACTTCGAGATTCCAGTTTTCCTCCTTGTATTTGTCCTCAGAGTCTCTGAGTACTTTAGTTTTTTGTTCAAGGTCCTTGTATTTTGATGCAAGCTGCTCTTTGTCGCTTTCGAGATCTTTAATTGTGGAAAGGTTTTTTTCAAGTTCGAGCCGAAGTCGCCGACATTCTGAAAGAAGGTTTTCGCCAATACCCGAGACAAACTGAATGTCCTGGCCTTTGGTGCTTTGCGTTCGGGAGCGCCGGAGACTTTTCGAGGGATTGGCGCCAGTCTAAGCAGAAAGGTTAGAATAAGAAAGAAGAAAAAAGCATTTAAACAGATACAATAATACGTACGATATCAATGTTGGAATCTGAAGGTCGGGAGCGGTGGGATAGCGAAGCAGACTCCTTGGTGGCTTGGCCAATTTGATTTAGAATGTTTTGAAACTGAGATGTGATTTGGGCCGACTTATCGGACCGATAGGCATTGTCACCAGAAGGATCGAGAGGTGGCTGGAGTTTGAGTGGTTGATCTACAGTGGTGGTGTTTTCTGAATCAAGTGAGGAAGCATTGTCCAGCCGCTCTTGGATCGCTTTAAGATGAGTAGAGACGTTGGCGAGGTCGTCGCCAGAGTCTTCTGGAGACGTGATGTGATTAGACATTATAGTAGAGATCTAGAAAGAGATACAGGTGGGTTAATGGAGAGGAATAAAAAAGTATGGGTAACAGGTACACACATACTGGTGAAATTTTAATGCAGATGGATCATTTAACTAGCGGGATATCAGATGTCTCTTGGCTAGAGAACAGATATGGGCGTGGCAGCAGAAGAGCGGGTTGATTCACTCAATGAAAAGGATATCTCGGGAACGGTGGTGATGAGTAAAGGAAGGAGGAAGAGAAAGAGAGGAAAAAAAAAAAAAAAGGGGGGGGGAAAAAAAAAAGGAGGTTAATTAACTAAAAAAAAAAGAAATCGGGGAAAGGGGGTGGTAGGGAAAAGAAGGGAGAAAAAAAAAAAAGGAAAAAAAAAAAAAAAGGGGAGTGAAAT
>Ga0160505_100969_pt1 | contig 14378 bp, 9 predicted proteins | sample DIDeMG_FD_108225 | JGI IMG/M metagenome (GOLD analysis project Ga0160505, IMG submission 108225) | Enriched chicken feces microbial communities from UW Madison campus, WI, USA - DID2874_E49_Stillage MG | ecosystem: Host-associated > Birds > Digestive system > Large intestine > Fecal ... | reverse complement strand
CTCATTGCTTCCCTTTACTGTCATATATGCATGCTATCACGGCCCCATCTCCACGCGAGCGAGACATTGCCAAGTACTCGATCTCGATCTCTCTCGATACTGTACGACTCTCACTCGGGGGCCGTTGCGGCGATCTGTGGTGATGGCCCTGACACGGCGTACAAACTGCAGCCGTATATGGCAGCACAAGTGGAGTGATAAAATGTGACAAAGGACGATAACGATGGACAGTGACGATGGCGATGGATGGCGACGGGGTGGACGGATGCGGTGGCGGCGCGCGAGCCGCCATATATACAGTTTGGGTAGGGTCGGGGCTGGCTCAAGAAGCGGCTGTTGATGCCCCGACGTAGACTGGCTCGGACGCGGCCTTGTGGATGGTGCTCAGCGGGAAGGATTACTTCCTGATGACGCGCTCCTTCTTGGCGGCAGCCTCGCGCGCGGCCTCTGTTCTTGTCAGAAATGTACAATATGTGCGAAAGGGGATTAGAACTGCTGTCACGAGACGAAGAAAGATAGCAGTCCGAGTCTGACTCACCCTCCTGCTCGGCGAGACGCTGCGCGGCGGCAGCCTCGCGGCGCTTGCGGATCTCCTGGAGACGCGCGAGGTCCGACTTGGCCTGGTCCGTCTTTCCCTGCGCCTGGAGGCGGGCGTACCTCTCCTGCGCGGCCTTCTTCTCGGCGGCCTCGCTGCAAAGTTAGTGCACGTTCTTTGTTTTGGTGTGGATGTGTGCACACTGGTATGGGTGGCGGATAGCCTTAGTGGTCTGGCTTCCTCGCGGTCATGTCCAGGCTGCACCGCCATGATCGCAGCCAACCGCAAACCACACCCTCCCAACCAAAACTCACCGCTCACGGCGCGTAGGCTCAGCCTTCTTCTTAGCGAACGGGTTGAGCAGCTCGTCCTCCTCCTCCTCCTCGCTCTCGCTCTCAGGCTTGGGCTTGGCCGCCGCCTTCTTCTTGGCCGCCTCATCCGCCTGCTTCTTCTTGAGCGCCTTGCGTTCCGCGCGCGACATGTTGTCCTCGTCCTCCTCCTGCTCCTCGACAGAGACAGTGTTGCCGAGCTTGAGGTTCAGCGCCGCCATCTCGGGCGCGAGCTTGGCGACCGGTTCCTCCTCCTCTTCCTCCTCGCTAGACTCCTCCTCGGACGACGACTCGGGCTCGGGGTTGTTGGCGCGGAAGCGCGGGTCGAGGTCGCGCGAGAACTGGCGGCCGCCGCCGCGAGTGACCTTGAACTTTCTGTGGGGTGAGTGTCTGCGCGGGAGGGTGGGTGAGAAGGGATGGTGGGAGAGTAGAAGAAAAGTTCGAGCCGCGGGGGCGATACCGCATCCCCTCCTTTGCGAGCATCCGGTTCTCAAGCTTGTAGACTTACCCGCGTCCACGAGATGAAGATGCACCACCACGGCCCATTGTGAAGGATTGATTGATTGATAAAGTGAGATGAAGATGGAGAAGATGAGAATGCTCGCAAATAGTTTGGTCGAATCGAGTTTGTGACGTTTGCGCGCAATGCCAGTCACGAAAAAAGGGGTCAAAGCGCCAAGCGCGGAAAAATGTCGCGTGTAGACCACGTGACATCCATGCAGTGGGGCACGTGGAGCGCTGGAGCATGGATGTGCATGGAGCATGGTGCACCGAGGCACCGAAGGGTGGAGGCTCGCTTGGTGCTTCCGTCTTCTTTGCCAGAGCTCACCATGTCTGTCGGGATGGCTACCACCGCGCCACCGCCTACATGTATGCAGATCAGGTAAAAGCATTGGGGTAAGTTACGTGCATAACTTTTGGTAATCTTGATATTGGTTTTGAGAGCCACTCAATGACCTGCGCTTGGCATCGCGGCCGCCGGCGAGCAGCGGTGGTCTCTCTCCTTTTTTTTACTGGCGCCTGATCTTTTTTTGTTCTTGCTGCCCTCTTCGGTTTCACACTGCCACCCGCGATGCCTCGGACATACCAGGCGACATTCTCCATGCTCTCCATTGCCTTGGTCTCCTGAGTTCTGTAGATCCTGGATCACTGTCACTAGACAGATTAGCCATGCACCATATGCACACGATCTGATCTGCTGCGATGCACGCCGCCCACCTTTGATGCGAACCACCCGCGTGGGTCAGCAAAAAGATCATCAGTTTGGGTGTAGGATCCGCTTCGTCTGTCCCTGTTATGGATTGTTTCATGCCTGGTCCCGAAGTTGTTCCCTGTGCAAGACCATCACATGGGCCGTCCAAGTCATTCAAGACAGGCTTGGTGCACTGCAATTTTTCCTGCGATTAATCCAACCTGCTCTAGCCATGTTCAGAAGGAGGGCGAATGGCACAAATGAAAGGAGAGATCAGAGAGAGCTGTCTATGCAGAGGAACCCCCAAAATATTTCGAGTAAAAGTGGGTGGTTGTTGTTGACGCACGGGGAGCTTGTCGGCTGGGGGTCACCCGCTTCCCTTTGCACTTCTGACGTCGATGAGGGGGATGTGGGGTGGGGTGCGGAACGCTGCTGGCAAGATCCCTTTCCGATACCGCTCATTCCATCTTTGCTCTTCATCTCTCGCCTCCCTGTCTTGCTCTGTCTCTCTCTGTCTCCGCGTCCCGCTCGATTGTCCATCTCTTCTATCCACCTCTCTCACTCTTTTGTCATCTCTCCCTCCTCCATCTCACACCCACTCGCTCATCCATCGTCACCGCCAACGCCCCTCTCCTCCTCGCTGGTCCGAACACCCCGTCGCAGGCCGACACCACTCCCTGCGACCCTTGTTTGTGGACTTGTGACCACCCGTTCACCGTTTTGGTCCTTTGTCCTCGCCGCCACCACCGCACACGACGCTTGGATCACTCCCATTCGCAGCTTTACATTTCACGCATCCTCCCACTTTCTGTCTCCCCTGCACTCTCGTTGTCCATTCTCTCTTTAAGTCTCTCCATCTCCATCTCACTTTTCTATCACCCCCTCCTCCGCAGACAGAAACCTATACCACATAGCCCCGCTACACTCCGCGCCGGCCGCGTTTTAATCGAATATCGCCCCCTGTTCCTAGGAACACGACCCACGACCGACTTTGCTTCACGGCCCGCACGCATCTCCGCCCGAGCGCCAACGGCAAACGGTGCCTTGATCCCCTGTAAACGCGCGCCCAGAACACGAACACGAACACGCCGGACCCCTCACGCGTAAAATCGTCCCGGACCCTCGGACCCTCGAGAGCCCTGGATCTCTGTATTTACGGCCTGCTCGCAGCGCACCGTTCACCACATCCACATCACTGCACACGCCGCACACGGGCCCTGGAGGTCTCAACTGACTGTCTGGCCAACGCTTGCAGTGCAAGCAAGCGTGACAGCTACGAAAACATCAGTTCCTCGCAGTCGCAGTCGTTTGTGAACTTGGAACTGTATCTTGTTTGGACAATACTCGGAGCATCATTGACACAGCTTGAGAAGGTGTCCATCTCGGATCGTTGGCCGACTGCCGCGTCTCCCTCCCCATCTGTATCGCCTTTCCGGCTAGCTTTCGGTTATCGGTGCCGCCATGTGTTGTGAAAACGATTGGAAGCGCGAGGTCGTGCAGGACTACAAGGTGCGTGTCGTGCTTGCTTGACTAGTCGCGTGCCAAGACATCGACGCTATTATTGTCGTGCTCAGCCGTTTCTTACGGCAACGTATGTGCTAAGTTGAGATCTTCCGATTAGCTTGGTTTCCGCTAGCCCCGTCTCTTGGCCATGACTTCGGCGGCCAACTCACCTCACACGGACATTTTCCAACCTCCCTTGCAGCCATGCTGACTGCCTTCAGTGGGACTATGTCGACGTTCGAGAGTTCCGAAAGACGGACTTTATGACGAGGTTCAAGTACATGCTCGTCTTCGTCTGCATCATTCGTGACCTCGCAATCATCAGTCTTGACGTCTTTACCTGTGTGACCATGATCTCGAGCAGCGATGTGAGTACAGTCCTTCTAACAAGTCACTAACCGGAAAGTGGAAAACAGCCGTGTTCGCAAAGTGCAAGACGACGGATCCAGACACGGGCAAGGTCCAGGACAACTGCAGTATGGTCCAGTTCAACGCTGCGCGTTGGGTCTTTGTCGGCTGTATCTTCTTTTCGTTCTTGCTGTACGCCTACGAGTTTTACAAGGCACGCAAGGTCGTTCTCTCGCGTGACGTCTCGTACTCGTACACCAACATCATGGCCAACGACTACTACTCGATCAAGGACTACAACAACTTTTGTCTCTACTGCCACCTGGGTAAATCGAAGAAGCGGGGCGACAAGATTACATTCTTTGTGTTCTTCACCTTCAAGAGTGAGTACCACCATGTCTTCTTGAACTGACACTGCAGACTGGAAGCGCGTCATTCTCGCCGACGGTCCGCGTCAGTGCATCAACGCCTTGATGCTGTATCTCGTCGCGAGGGCCAACCACTTTACGACCGACTGGGACCAGCTGTCCGAGTACTGGAACGACTCTGTCTCGACGCTTTTGCTGCTGTTGGCCATGCTCACGACCATTGGGCTGTTCTTGCTTTCGTTCATCCAGCTCGCCATTGCGTTTATCCTCTACTTCCCCGTCCTGTTTTACATTCAGGGCAACCTCAAGGAGTACGTCTGCCACAAGGTCGACAAGCGCATGGCCGAGGTCATGCGTCGCATGCAGAAACAACGTTTCAACCGCGCCGTCGAGTTTGAGAAGAAGCTCGCCAAGGGTGAGACGATCACAAACTCGAAAGGCGAGGCGGTCGACCCGATGCTTCTCCAGCCTACCCTCCCAGTTATCACGCTGGATGACGACAAGGAGGAGCAGCTTATTTCCGGTCGCATGTCTCCCGCGCCGCGCCCAATGTCGCCTCACAACGGCCGCCCTATGGCTGCTGGTGCCCCGCCCTTCCGCCCCATGTCCCCGGGAGCCGCACCGCTGCAGCCAACCGTCACACCAGCATGGGGCAAGCAGCCTCCCAAGGCGGTCCCGGACGAAGTCACCGAGATGGACATCTACGACGCGTACACTGACGACGCGACGTCCGTCGACGACCACTCGTCGTACCACGGCCACGGCAGCAACCACGGACACGTGTACGGCTACGCTCCGCAGCTCGACTCTTCCAAGGTCAGCCTGTTGGGCGGCGCAGCGCCCATGGGCCACTCGTACCCCCCTCCCCCGTCATACCCTCCCGGCGCATCCATCGCCCCGCCAATGCGCTCCGCCCACGTCCCGACCCCCGTCTCCAGACCAGGCCTCGCCCCCCGGGCGTCTCCCGGCCAAGTCATGCGGTACGACAACCGCGCCGAGTTGTCTGCGCAGTTTGACGTCCGCTCCCCGCCAGCGGATACGCCGCTCACCCCTGCGCGATATGACCGCCTGCACGGCCACGGCTGGTAAAGGAGTTTAGGGGTTTAGTTTAGTTGCTTGTTGGAGTTGAGGAGAGCACAGAGATACATACATACGCATCGCACGCACGCACCCACGCACTCACTCACATTTGGTATTCTAGCATGTATGGTTAATAGATTCATTGATTCACTTTTGTGTTGCGGCGTGGAAGAGATTGCGGCCAGCTGTGACAGTAGCGACGCTGGAGTGTGGAGCGATACACGTGCCACAACCGCCACATGGTGTCACTGCTGGGCTTGGGCCCACAGATCGGCAGATGGAAAGTTAACAGCTTTATTCACCACACATCGTGCATCTCCAAATACCGTCAAGACGTCAAGACCCTGGTAATGACAGTCCACTACGACACGGCTGCGCAGAATTTGCGCGACTACTCGTTTGAGCCGCCAAATCTCGGGTTCAAGCACACCAAGCATATCACGATCATCGTCTTGCGAAGCCCAGAAACAATGGATCCCGCCAACGGCTGGTGGGGCTTCATGCCCAGGCGTACCAGTTCGTTACCGGCCCCAGGCTCCTCTAGGATGCTATTGGTTAGCTCCGTCACGGTATTCTGTTTACAATCGTCGGTGCGACCGAGATGCCACCCCATCTCGTCGGCGTACACGATGATGTGTATCGCGCCGAGGACGAAATGCGCGGGCCGAACATGGACAACATCGTCAAAGTGATCAAGAAGAAGATCGAGACCGCGATGCAGACCACAGGGGTGGCGCAGGACAGCAGTGCGCCGCTTTTGGAAGAGGAGGAACGTATTCCGTCCCTCATAACCTGGTCCACCAGGGAGGAGTACTGCACACAGGTGGGCGAGGAACAGCGAGACTGCGAGGACGGGTCCTTAACTACTATGATAACAACATTATTTCTTTACAGTGTAGGATGCCTGATGATGCGATTGAGAGTTTGAGTGGGTCTGGATAAGAGCCGAACTGACAGTTTTGGAAGGTCTAGAAACAGACGTTAGATTGTGCAGCTTTCTCCTACTGACCGCCACAAAACGTGTTCTGACGGTCGGTCGTTTTGTCGCATGTGGCTTGCCTCTCACCACATTATTCCTCGCTCTCTACGCAGTGCACCGTCAACATGTCATGTTCATACATGATACAGAAGCGACTCTCACCAGGAGAATGGGCGTGTGGGCAGGAAACGTAGGTCCCGTCTAAGGTTCTAGTGCGACTGCGCGCTTAGAAGTCGTCACCAGCTCCCGCGTTAGTCTCCTCGGGATCCTCGGCATCGTCGTCGGTGCCAGTGGGGTCCTCGTCGTCGCTTGACTCAGCCGTCTCTTTGGCATCGGGGGAAGTCTGGATACCGGTAGGCTCGGCATCAACACCAGTGGGCTCAGCGTCAATGCCAGTTGGCCCAGTCTCAACGCCAGTGGGCTCAGTGTCAACACCAGTAGCCTCGGCATCGGCACCAGTAGCCTCGGCATCGACAGTAGTGGGCTCGGTCGCGTTGGGCACGGGGCCATCGGTGCACTCGGCATCGGCACCAGTGGGCTCAGAGTCCGTGCCTGTGGGCTCGGCACCAAAACCAGTCGCCTCGGCATCGGGGCAGTCGGCGTCGGTACCAGTAGGCTCAGACTCGTCGGCGTTGTCGTTCTCCCAGGGCTTCTTCTGGACTTCGACATCATCCTTGCCCTCACCCTGACCATCCTCGTCGCAGTCACCCTCGCCCTCACCCTCGCCTTCGCCATGGGAAGGACGTCCAGTCGGGCGGCCCTGGTCCCAGTGGTGGTGGCGGGTACGGGTGTGGGTGCCGAAGCGGCCGCGGCGGGGACCGTCGGAGGGAGAGCCAGTGATATAGACTGTGGCGCTAGGGTTGATGACGGCGGTCGAGGCGTTGACCAGGCCGTCAGTGGGCATGGCGTCCTCCGTGCCCCAGGTAGGCATACCCATGTAAGTAGGAGTGGGATAGACGTCGTCGGAGGAGGCGGGCGCGATAATCTCCGTGGGGTTCTCTACCGCGGGCGTGTCGAGCTGCGGGGCAGGTGCGGCCAGCGTACCGAGGACAGAGAGGGCGAGGAAGAGGGTCTTGGTGTACATTGTGCAAGAAAGTTTGAAAGAGTGTGGGTTCGTGAGAAGTGTTGGGAGCGTCAAGTTGTGTTGGTTGATGAGTTTCGAGTCAGTTTCTGCCGTCTTATATACCTTGTCGAGGCCAGGTCGGTGGTCAGCGTAGTATTGTGTTCTTAGCGGCATAGTAAGCCCACCCTCGCACTCCAGAACTTGACGGTGCAAGTCTGACAGTTAGTCGCCACCATCTATTCTTGTTGATGTCCTCGTTTGAGTGTCAAAACAGTGACAGAACCCCAGACGTCACGGACCCGATTTCTATCGCGTTCCGTGTGCCACCTCCGTCCGTTCCAGAAACACTGCCTCACGGAAGAGTGTCGTGGGACGCGTATTTTTCGGGAGTCTATCGCCTCCGTCAATCATGTACCCCGATCATCACGACTGTGGCATGGAGAGGTTGTCACGTTGTTGGCCAACGTTGGGCACATGTCACATGCAATGCTGTGGCTGTGGCATGTCCTCGTTTGAGAATGACAGCTCTGCATCCGAAACGTTAGAGACTAGGAGAATAATAGTGTAAGCGTTTCAGGTGGGAGTGACCGTGCGAGGCCCTCGTGTTGTTGATGCGTCATGGCTCGTGGACTCTCCTCGTGCAGCACTTGACCGCGAACACCTCGTTTGTGTCCGCAGTCTGAAGCCAGGAATCTGCTCCGCATGTCGCGCGTCTGGAGTTTTGAGCGGAAGGGAGGGGCCCTCGTACCTATGGTGTCTGTATAGCTGGCTAGTTAACTTCATATCCTACCGTGTCGTATGGACACCACTGTAGTAGAGGGGGGCCGCTGATCCTGACTTCGTTCGTTCATATCCCATAGGACGGCGCAGCCGCAACGTCGGACCTGATGCCTGTCTCTCGTGGTTTCCACGAACAACTTACAGACCTGATTCTCATACTGGGGTCCGTTTTGCATGCCCTGCTCTGGACTCTACGGTTATGACACGCGATCACTTCGAGGAAGGGCCAGATGAGTCCAGACTCCGCGACTGACCAACGACCCTCCTCGTGTGTTCGGCGATTAAGCATGTTTGATTCTTGCGTGCCTCCAGATCCCACTACGCCCCTCGCCCCGGCCCAGCGACCGCTTCACCTCTCCTCTCGGACCGGGTGCTGCGGCAAAATGCCTCGCCGATCATAGAGAGCACACAAGCTCCAGTAATGAGAACGTCACGGTCGTCGATTGCCACTGTCAGTGGCATCTGGTGGTATGGAGGTTAGGGAGTAATCCCTGGAAGAACCCAGATGGCACAGGGTTATGTCTGCCAAGAGTTTTTCCGCACGAGCAATAATTGCCGGCAAAGCAAATGGCAATCTCGCCCTTACCTCGATCCTGCGGGGCCATTCTCCGTTGACTCGAGTCAGTCCGAAGGGCGGTTGCATGTCGTGACGAGCTGGGAATGTGAGAATTCCGAGAATTGTTCGGAAACATTGTAGTGATCTGCAGTGCGAGCGGACTGTCAGTGCGAGTATCTAACATGGCCTTCGTGCTCCTGTTATCGCTCTAGAGTGCTCAGACATCCGGAGATAGAGCTACCATAACGGCCGGCGATCCAGCTCTGAGGAACGCTGGAACGCTAGGTAGACCCACATGTCAGATCACACGTCCGTGCCGTCAGTGGTCTGTGCTATCGGGGCTCACATTCATTCCCACGATATCTGGGCTGTCCGGTCTGTTCACAAGCCTTGGAAGCTCAACGTGATGTGCCTTGGCGCCCAACTTACGGGCAACTGATAGGATTCAGCTGCGGATATTGCAGTTTTCATACCAGCACGTGCTAAATCGTGGCTCAAGCGGTCAAGGTTGTGGCTACGGGCCGTAGTGTGCATCTTGCGCGATCCCCCCTAGACGGGAGTATGACCCTAAGCCGTCTATCCCTCACCGTCAGCGGTGTTTGTGCACGCCGTTCTATTGCTAACCTGCTCCGGATCTTCCTTGGCTGGCAAGTTTTCCCTGAGATGGGTTGTGGATACTCCACAGGCTGGTGGACGCGATTGGACACCTGGCCGAACCGTGGACTGCAGTACCTGACGGGGTCTCCGTCTCTCAAGCCAGCGTTTATCGAGAATCACGCCATTCTCGTTCCGAATGTTCTCACGAGGCTCGACAAAGACCTACAGAATCGAGGCGTACTGAGCACGCAACACCAGGGAGAGGGGGAGATTAGACGTTCAACATGGTGGGATTTCCACGTTCTGGACACCGAACCTTGACTCATTTTGACTTTTGGCGGTCCGGCACGCGTTTCGATAGGCTGAAAGCCGATCCAAAAACTTTCTTCTGTTCTCTTGGCGGACATTCTCATGCCCTTTCGGCCAACTCGGGCAATAGGGTTGGCTCCGCCTCGCCTGATATCCAGTCGCGTTGGGTGTAAACATTGCGTTATGGTGGCAACGGGCAAGCGAGCAATGTTGGCCACCAGAGTCGAAAGCTAGCACGAAATGGTGACGCGAGTGGAAAATTATCTCCAACTCTGAAGGCCGAGAGCGAGGGTATACCAACCGCCAAGACTATCGATAAGATGCGTCGACGGAAGATGCTCCTTTATAAGAGTCGAGACGCGACTGCTCTGACAGCTGTCATACCCATCCACCTCTCTCATTCATTCCTTACCTAGAACCACACGCGCTCCACAATCACAATGAGCAGCGAAAAGGTCGACCCCTACGCCACGGTGGTCCACACACCCGAGAACGGTTCGATCGCCCACAAGGGCGACTTCTCTGATGGCGACAGTGTCGCCTACGACGACCTTAGCGAGGAGGAGAAGCGTCGCGAGCGCATCATGCGCTGGAAGCTCGACATTATCTACTGCTTCGTCGCCATGATTGCTTTCATTTTCAAGGTGAGTAGCCTCGACCGCCACCGCCACATCGCGCACAGACTAACACTTCCTCAGGTCGTCGACCAGTACAACATTCAGAACGCCTACGTTTCTGGCATGCAGGAGGAGATCAACGTCAAGGGCAACGAGTACAACTTCTTCACGACCATGTTCAACGTCGGCTACATCATCTCGCTGTTCCCCTCGGCGATCGTCGTCTCGCACTTTGGTCCCCACTACTGGCTCCCCGGCTGCGAGATGCTGTGGGGTATCATGACCTGCTGCCTGTCTGTCGTTCAGAACTCGCAGACTGTCTACGGTCTCCGTTTCCTTGTTGGACTCTTCGAGGGCAGCGCATGGCCCGGAAACACCACCGTCCTCTCGCAGTGGTACCTCCCGCACGAGATTGGTCTCCGCATGGCGGTCTTCAACCTCGCCATGCCCATTGGCGGTATCATCTCGGGTGTCATGCAGGCCGCGCTCTCCACCAACCTTGAGGGCGCCCTCGGCCGTTCCGGATGGCGCTGGGGCTTCATCGTGAACGGTGTCTGCACAATCTTCATCGCCATCGTCGCGCTCTTCACCCAGCCCGGCATGCCCGACAAGCCCAACCCCCTCGCCCGCTGGTACCTCACCGACGAGGACTACGCCATTGCCCGCCGCCGCATCGCTCGCGTCAAGCGCCAGCCTCAGCGTCCCCTCACTTTCAAGTCCTTCTTCACTGCCTTCAAGTACTGGCAGCTCTGGGCTATCGCTCTCTGCTGGGCTTACGGCTACAACAACGTTCCCTCGACCTACTTCAACCTCTGGCTCAAGAGCCTCAAGAACGCCGACGGCACGAAGAAGTACAACGTCGCTGCGCTCAACCACATCCCCATGGGCGGCCAGGCCATCTGCGCGGTTGCTATTGTTCTACTCTGCGGTCTCAGCGATTACCTCGGCGCCCGTCTGCCGTCGCTCATGATCCACACGGTCATCAACATCACCTCGCAGATTATCCTCATCATCCGCCCCAAGAACGAGAGCGCATACATGGCAGGCTGGCTTCTCAACTATGCCGGTCTCCCCGCCTACCTCATTGTCGCGTGCTGGGCCGGCGACTTCCTCAACCACCTCCCCGAAGTCAAGGCCGTCCTCTTCGCAACGGGCACAACCATCTCGTATCTCAACGTCGCGTTCATTCCCCTCTGGGCATTCCCCACCAAGCAGGCGCCCAACTGGCACGTCGGAGCAAAGTTCTACCTCGGCTCCATGTGCGTCACCGCCTGCCTCTTCGTCATCACCGCCGTCGGTCTCCGCTACGAGCAGCGCCGGCAGCTCCGCAAGGAGGGCAAGGAGGTCCCGCGCCTCTCGCCCTTCCAGTGGCTCATGACGTAAAATCACAACCAACATCAACAATCACAACAAATCAACTTGTAACGAATCACGATAGATGGACATTGGGGAGTGTAGACGTAGAGGGAAGATAGACAAGCCATAGACAGTAACAGTAGATAATGGGCTCTTCAACAGGTCGTCTTGGGATATTTAGATTATTTTTCTAGCTGCTATGGAATATTGTATACATTGGGTTTAACAACCGTGGTTGCAGAATCTTCTCCTGGCTGTTATCGATTGAATCCCCCCCACACACACGCATACACGGATATTTTTCACCAAGTGTTATCAACCATCTTTGATTGCCGAAGGGGAGCTCTCCACCATCCTTTGCATTGAGTGGGCCGCTGCCACTCTCCAGACATGGTCCTCATTCACTGCCATCTTCAACCGCCACACTGAGGTGATTTGCGCCACAAGCACGGTCACTTACTGGTAGTCGCGCGGAACGCCTCAGTGTGGCGGTTGAAGATGGCAGTAAACGAAGACCAGGTCTGGAGGGCGTCGGCGGCCCACTCGATGCGCAGGTCGGTCGAGACGCTGTGTGGCAGGGAGCCGAGGGTTCTGGCGACCTTCTCATCATCTTCGAGCTTCTTGCCAGCGAAGTGAGGGCACTCTGGCCCCATGCTGGCCGTGTAGACGGTGGGCCGGACGCTAGCATGCCTCCGACGGCGCCTCCAGTGGCGCCTTGGCGGTGGTCGAGCCGTTCACGCTAGGTGCCACACTGTGACACATTTATACCTTTGAGGAAACGATTGATCCGTTTCTCTCATCTACAAGCATTGCCTTTTGTACCCGGTTTTCTCGAGGGTGGTTGAGTCGACCAGCCGCCTAACGGCCGCCGTGTGGGTCCGTGCTACCCCCAGTGGCGTTCTAACAATCCGTGCATTGTGCCAGAACACGCTAGCGAGTGCTCGAGCCGTTGGATGCGTCTTTCTGGCCGTTTCCTGAGTAGGGCGGGCGGGGCGACGTGGCGCCACTCTGCTACACGCATCCGGTCGCGTGACCAAATGGTACGGCGTCTGACTGTGATGGGTAATCAGGAGATCAGGGGTTGAATCCCCGTTGTGGCCTTTGGGAGCTTCTGTAGCGTCGAAGCTGTCGTTTTTACATGTTTGGGGAACGTTTAAAAGAGGGTTGAAGTTGAGGTGCAGTCCGTGGTGTGTTGGTGGACTGGCATATGGCACTGATCGGCGGCGCACAGGCACTGATCGGCGGGGTGCCACATTCTTGCATCTATCATGGATTATTGGTATGTGGCATTGTCATGAGCAGTGACTGTGAGCCCCATCCCCGGTTGGGAAGACATCTTTGGCTCATGGAAGGGAGCCTGGCAAATGCCGAGACAGGCAACGGAGTTCAAAGCCAGTTGCCGAATGGTTCAGCACATGGTCGATCGGTCCCTTTTTTGCGGCGGGCGAGCAAGGCCGTTCCAAAATCTCGCCGATCACATGATGATACCGAGCGGCACCACGCTGCTCCGCACGCCTGTGCAGGAAGATGGGTTCAACTCGCCGCTCGGCGCTCGCTTGCCGGCTTGCACGCTCTCGCACTTTGCGAGCACGCTATTGGGGCTAGCACGGACACCTCGCCGGCTGCTGAGCAGCCGGTCGACTAGATGGCCCTCGAGAACGTGTATATAAAGACAGTGTTGTAGGAAGACGAGCATGCACAACAGTTCGCTCCAACTGCAAAACGTGATGTTACACTTTGAGTGAACGATGGATGCATTCTCGTCTTCCTACAACTCTGCCTTTTATACACGTCCTCGAGGGTGATCTGGTCAACCGGCTGCTCAACAGCGGGCGAGGTGTCCGTGCTAGCGCTCGGGGCGTGGAGCGGCGTGTTAAAACCGTCTTCCTGCACAGGCGTGCGGAGCAGCGTGGTGCCGCTCTGCAACACGTGAGGATCGCCGCCGCCGCCTCCGCTCACCGAGGAGCGCATTAGGCTCTTCCAGAGCCTCCTTTGTTAATGATGGGGTAGGACGGATCGTCAGTGAACCCAAACAGCGAACACCTGCAACTAGAATACCAAAAGTTATAACATACTCTTCTGACTCTGTACTCTAGATCTTACCGCGTCCGAGAAACTTGTTCGGGACGTCGACGTACCTCGACCGCAGGAACTCGGCGACACTCTTGGCGAGGCAGTCCATCCTGACAGTTGAGCTGACTCCCTTTCCGAGGTAGTCGTGGATGACAAAGTGGACCGCAAGGAGGCCCGGGAACTCGACGCGCTCGATGCGGTTGCCCTCGTATTCCTTTGAGAGGAGATCGATGAGGTATGACTTGGAGAGCAGCGTGCGGAGCCACTCGTACTCGTCCTTGTTGCGGACGAAGAAGCCGACATTGGCGTCTGGAGCGTAAGTGAGTTGAATGTGAGGGTAAAGTAAGGTCTACTCACTGCCACCCTTGTCGCCAGAGCGGGCGTGAACGATCCATCCAAGCGGTCCGCGTGTCGTGGGTCCGTAGGCGTTGGGGTTGAAGGGCTGGGGATTGTCGTAGTCCTTCTGGGGGACGACGGGGGCGGTCTCGTGCACGGGCGGAACGATGATCGTGTCCTTGGATCCGACAAAGCTGACCGTCAATTGGATGTGCTTTTGCTTGACACGTCCGGGCCAGTACTCCATGTACGGAACTGGCGTACATGTGCGGAGGTCCATGAGCCACTGAAAGCCTGGGAAGTGGCCGAGTCCTTCGGGGTTGACAAAGGCGAGGAGGTTGCGCGTGGGGCCGAATG
>Ga0160505_100968_pt1 | contig 14378 bp, 8 predicted proteins | sample DIDeMG_FD_108225 | JGI IMG/M metagenome (GOLD analysis project Ga0160505, IMG submission 108225) | Enriched chicken feces microbial communities from UW Madison campus, WI, USA - DID2874_E49_Stillage MG | ecosystem: Host-associated > Birds > Digestive system > Large intestine > Fecal ... | reverse complement strand
GTCAGGCTTTCCCCCAGATGGTCTTCGACCACTGGGCCACCATGCAGGGTGATCCCTTGGATCCCGCCTCCAAGCCTGGTAAGATTGTTATCGAGACCAGAAAGAGACAGGGTCTTAAGGAGAACGTCCCCGGTTACGAGGAGTACTACGACAAGCTCTAAGAGATGTCAATGGACTATGATTGATGAGATGGTTTCTTTTTTTTCTTTCGGTTTTGCTCTCTTCTGAGATATATCTTTGTTTGTAATACATGTATTAGTGTAATAAAAGTTATTAAAAATTTAAAAAAAAAAAAAAAAGACAAACCAATAGTTGTAAACTACAACTAGTGGCCTTTTGTATTTCATTTCATTCATAAAATCATATACTTTTGGTATGAATATGTGTGTGGGTAGGGGATACCTAGCCTTTAGATAGTAACATTGATAACGGCGGAGCCGCGCTGAGCAAAAATATTGGAATGCACGGTAGCAACCTCAGTACTCGACGATGGTGCCATTTCAAACGCACTTGTAAACTGGTAGCGGCCACGGTCGAGGAAGACAAACCCAGTCGCAAAGACAGTCCGGCTTGCACCCGCGGGCACACGGACGACGGGGCGTTGCAAGCAGCCATTATAAATGTACTTGCCGCCCTTGCTGGTATTATTGGTGTTAATGGCACCGCTTGCCCCAGCACCCGCACCGGCTGGGGAGGAGGCATCTGTAGCCAGCTCATGCACAGGAATGACGCGCACAAAGCCGGAGACGTCGTGAGGCAGTTTATTGTGGAGATCGACCTTTATCGTATAGGTATGGTTGCTGAGGGTGAGGTTGGCTTTGGCGCTGCCGTTGGCCGTGGACGTAGCAGGCTCAACCGTCATTGTGAGCGCCACAAGTGAAGGCCGAAACAAGCTGACGGCTTTCTTGTCAATGGTGAGCACCGATGCAGGAGCCGCGCGCAAATCAAGCATACCAGCGCGGGGGGGTTCACATGGCTGCTCAGTTGCAAAAGAAAACAAGTCATCTACATTGTTGTTGTCATCTTTGGTTTCAACGACAGTAGTCCAGTCAAGCAGCCCGTGTTGCAACTGCTTGAGTATGGCCTCGCGAATCCAAAACACGTTCCGGGCCAATAGCGCAGCTTCCGGGGATGATAGAGTTGCATCAACGACAAACTGGCGGGTCTTGACAATTGATGGGATAGGCGCATCGAGAGCTGCATTATCCTCAGTTGCAGAACTTCCCTCGTCGTTAGCAGATGGAGTGTGGGTGGTGATGATAGGAACGAGGATTCGTGCAGTGCAAGTAGGTTTAATGCGCTGCTGGGTGCGGCCTTTGGCATGCTTAAATCGCAAATCAACGGCAGTTGTAGGAAGATGGTTTAACACATCTAGCACAAGCAAGCAATGTTTGATAGGATCCAGCTTGCGGAAAAGCTCTGGGTTTGCCGCATTACCATTGGGCTGTAGAGGAAGCAAGTCAAAATTGACAAGCTCGACACTAGGTGTTACGGTCAAGTTGATTGGGACCGTGAGAGTGCGGATCCAGGTCTCATCTGCTGCTGCTGTGTATTCAATTCCGACAAATGCTTGTTCCAGATCATGTCGGCCTGTGATCTCAATTTCAAACGTAGCCTGGCCATAGCCTGGCACAGAGACTGTCTCGCTTACGTCGTTACGTATCCATTTTAAAGGTTGTTGCTGTTCAAATAGTGCATGCTCTAGATCGTAAATTTCCCTGGCAGAGAGGCCCTTCCGTTGTAGCGCCTGCTTCAGATTTTCTGTAATTGAGTCGGTCAGCTTCAATACCACGTTTTCGGCAGCCACGGGAGACAAGTTTGAAACCGTTAACGTAAATCTTTGGCGCTCACCCTCAAGTAACATGGCCCAATCTTGGTCCAGAGATGTCTCCTTGTAAGCCAGAATAGGTTGTTGAGGTATCACCACGTATTTCTGGGGGGTTAAGTTAAGACTATTATTATCAGTCTTCACGTCCAGCTTCTCATCTTGAATTGTGGTAGCGGCAGCAGCAGTTGAAAGATTCTTCAAAAGCTTCACAAGACCAACTGATTTGACTTTATCATTCTGGCAAAGTGTTGGCTTTTGTAGATAAAACTCCTTCATCTCACAATTCGCAACCTGGATTTTGCAACCCTTGATCACAAGTGTGCCAGAACCTACTGGAATAACTGGAAACTTTAGGTCAAAGACCGACATGGGTGCTATATAAATATCATTTAAATTCAAAACCCTCTGGAGGACAATCTCATTGTCATTAGTCAAGATTTCCAGTTTTTTGATATGGACCTCAAATGCAAATGGGTTTTGTAGGCTAATAACAAGTTCCGACCGCTCGTTTTCAACAAGGGCAAGCTCTTTTGCTGCTGGCTTTTTCTCAAATGGGTTATGCAAAAATACATTAGCATGGGTGCTCTTTTTGGTCACCTTTACCGGCTGAATCGATGTGTTGCTGGGAAGGAATGTAATTTCACGAAGCAGGTTCTGGTCCCAGTATTCAGATAGTAAATTGCCTTGACCATCTCTTCTAGCTTTTTCAGCAGCCATGTCAATTGATCGTAGAATGCTGAATTGCTCAGCTTGATTTAGTACGTCTGCAGAGGTAGATAGTAACTGGCCAGCATATTTTATAGTGCCTGGGTAATCGTCGAGAGCTTCTGAAAGCTCCAAGGCGGTTTTTAAAAAGGAAACCCTCAGTTTTTCCCAGCCAAAGCCCACAGTCTCAATACCAAACACAGGCTCTAAACTGTCAAGAAGAGATCTCAGGTTTTGGTACTCGTGTGAAATACCAGGATTAATGGCATTATTTCGCCGTAATGGTTTTACTAGGTTTGCCAGCATTTCTCGCAGAACAAAAGTCCGCTTTCGTACCAAGTCGTTTCGGGCATATATTGACGACAGGCCCCCATAGATGCGGAATTGTGATAGCATAGGTAAATTGTGCAGCTCCGTTGCATACACTTTATTACACCAGCCGACAATTGTACTTATCGAAGGACTGGCAGTCGTAACATTGTTGGGAAGATCTACATCTCTAACAAGAGCATTAATCGAAGCAGGGTTCCACCCTCCTCCCAGTCTGATCACCGTGAGAAAATTAATGTATCTAAGTACTGTTTCGCAGTATATCGTCTGCGGTACACTTTCCTCTGGGCTTCCCTGCGACCGAGAATAGTATTTTAAAACGGATCCGGTATTATCTGTGATGAACTCTAATAAGGACATAGTAGCTGCCAAAGTCTCAGTAACCTCGACCGCTTGCGAGTAGGGGAGCAGATCGAGTGCAATGGTCGGAATGGGCACAGGAATCTCAAGGAAGCTTAGCAGCACTAAACAGACACTAATTCCTTCAAGCGACGAAGCAAGCCAGAGAAAATCATGTGCGGTTTTCAGCGAAATTGCAGCGTCTGTAAATTCTCGTAGTGCGTCCTGCCAATGGCCAGCGATCAGGTACATGCCGGCAACATATTTAAGCATGCGGCCGCGCTGGCGCGCCTTTGTTTTGTCAGATAAACTGAGTGATAACGCTGTCGGCTTTCTGCTTAAGCCTGAAGATGAACTTTTTGTTGGAGAATGCAAACTGGCACCACTGTCGCGTCGTGATAGAGAAACTTTGAATGTTTTGAATCCCGTTTGGGTTTTTACAGGTACATCTAGCTCTTTCAAGCCTGGGGACTTGAATGGTGCAACTTGCCGCGCACTAGCGAGAATAGACAATTCTGCCAGAAAGTCAGAGGTAAGGTCACACATGATGGTTCCTAAACTTGTAATGGTCGAAATTCGAGACGATGGAATAAAAATAACGTCGGGATTGCACGCCTCATGGTCCGGCGGAGTTCCGAATACAAGAATTTTGTGTAAGACAGGACCGGAATACACTCTTCTAAGCTTGACTAGGCTGTGCATATAGTAATCACTGTCGTTGTTGTAGCTGAAAGTTGTAAGCGCAAAAACCTATTCAGTTAGTATATGAGATCAATTATAGCAATAAAACCAGCTTACACAAAGAGTCTGTCTCCAAGGTTCTAAATCATGGAGGAGCATAAAATCCGTATCTGTCCACGAAGTCGAAAAGTCGTACACAACTTTGCCATTCGGGAAGCCTTGTGGGCTGAACATGGCTAGAAATCATGAAAAACATTGTTAAATCAGGGTTTCCGAAAGAGCTGAACAAGAATTCACCAGGAATAGCTCAATTAAAGGAACGAGTAGCAGAGGGTATCTTACACTTCTCAGGTCGTCTGTCTGGAGTTATGTCACCTAAACGAACCTCATTGACAGAGTGTAGTCTAGTAACGTAGTTTGCAAATGTAGGTTTTTTGATTTGACCAAGAGGACAGAGAAAGGCCTTCACGCGGGCCGGGGCCACGTAGGAATAGGGGTCCGCCATAATTCTGTAGATGTCTGTTCTTTACCTACACGTGTGAAGGAGAAATCGTCGAGTGCAAGTTGCAGAGGAAAAAGAAAACAGGTTTATGGAATTTTATTAGTTGGAGACTTTTTTTTGGGTCTTTTATTCAATTCTCGTCTACTATCAACAACAATTTTAGTAGACTAAAGCACTCGAAGGGTCCTAAAATCTAGCACCGTTCGTCGAGGCCAATTAGGATATATAAAATTCGTAATGAATATATCTTGCAACCTATTATCTAAACAACATTCCCTAATTAATATACAACAGTCCAGTTGACCCGTGTACATTCATAGCAAGGCACTAGGGTTTTCAAATAATAAAAGTCAAAGTATTAAACCAGAAGGAGAAAAAAAAAAAATTCTGCTTCTCAAACCCTTTTTTTTCCTTCTTTTGACTCTTCTGTTTCCAAGTCCAATCACCTTCCCAAACCTGAACTAGACTACTTCGTCATGTCCGCAGCTCCCAAGAAAATCACCGTTCTGATCTCCGGCTCTGGTACTAACCTGCAGGCACTTATTGATGCCAGCCAGGCGGGCAAGCTGGCTGGCGCGCAGATCACGCGCGTTATCTCGTCCTCGCCCACCGCTTATGGCCTCGAGCGCGCGGCCAAGGCTGGCATCCCAACTATCATTCACAGTCTGCAGTCTGAAAAATACTATGCTAACGTTCCCAAGACCGACAAGGCTGGCCGTAAGCAGGCGCGTGAGCAATTCAACCGTGACCTTGCTGAAATTGTACTCAGCAGCCCGACAGACCTTATTGTGTGCGCCGGCTGGATGCTAATCCTGTCGCCGCTCTTTTTGGAACCTCTTGAGAAATCAGGTCTCCCCATTATCAATCTGCATCCCGCCCTCCCCGGTGCCTTTGCCGGTATCAACGCCATTGAGCGTGCCTGGGAGGCTGGCCAGAAGGGCGAGATCACCAAGGCCGGTGTTATGATCCATAAGGTTATCATTGAGGTAGATGAGGGCGAGCCTCTGCTTGTTAAAGAGCTTGAAATCAAAAAGGACGAGACCGTTGAGGCTTACGAGCAGCGTGTGCACGATATCGAGCACATTGCTATCGTGGAAGGCACTGTCAAGGCCCTTACTGAGCTGTGTAAATAAAAAGATTAAGTATCATTGGCATCATGAGTAGGAGTAGTTAAAATAAACAAGTTTCCATCACTTTGTTTGCAGAGGGTCTGTTACCCATACTTGCTTCAACTGTCCCGAGATCCGATGAGTCTTAACTGAAAAGTTAAGTTATTATCACGTGATATATAAATGTATTTACCCTGCTGAAACCTAAAAGAATGCAAACTCCCAACCACACACACAAAAAGAAATAAAAACGGTGAAAGATAAATTTTCCATTTGAAATTTTTTTTTTTCTTTTCCTTTCTCTCTTTCTTTTGATCTTCATCTTCAAGGCGAGCTTTTATCTTACTTCTTGCAGTGAACCTTTGGACCGCATCCAACTACAATCCCCCTCAACTAATCTACTACTACTATTATAATGTCTGCTCCTGACGCTCGTGCTTTCCCCCTCGCTGACGCTGACCTCACCCAGCAAATCCTCGACATTGTCCAGCAGGCCACCCATTTGCGCCAGCTTAAGAAGGGTGCTAACGAGGCCACCAAGACCCTGAACCGTGGTATCTCTGAGTTCATTGTCATGGCTGCTGATGCCTCTCCTATTGAGATCGTTCTCCACCTTCCCCTTCTCTGTGAGGACAAGAACGTTCCCTACGTTTTCGTCAGCTCCAAGACTGCTCTTGGTAGAGCCTGCGGTGTCTCCAGACCCGTCGTTGCTGCCTCCGTTACCTCCAACGAGTCTTCGCAGCTCAACAAGCAGATTATCGACATCAAGAACGCTATTGAGCGTCTTTTGATCTAAGCGTTCTGATCGCCATCTGTGTTAATAAAATATAGATACTTTCACTGGAAGGTATTAAGTTACTCTTTCGTTAAGGATACATCATTATGCTATGCCGATAGTCCTGTTTCACAATATTTATTAATGAGTACATATATTTGTTCCTGTTCTGTTTTATTTTGTGTTGTATTTCTATGGTTTTTAAAAAATTAAAAAGTAAATTAAAAATAATTTCATCTTAGAGAATTATCTGAGTTTCTTCTTGTAGCCACGATGATTAAACATTACTATTATCATTTCAAAAAGTCATTACAAAGGTCATTTCTAACAAAAGGGTTATCTAACATAAGGTCTTAGGGTCATCAATAGTCGGTAGGCCTAAATCTACTATGAGAGTAATCGAGTCGTCTCATTTGGGGGGTTCCTGCGCTTACCTACGACTTTGCGCACAACATGGCCAAGAACACCTGCACTATTTCCGGCCCCGACAAGAGCTGTCTGATCATGAAGGCGCGTACGGTGGACAGAGCCACCGCCAAGTTGTAAAGTACGCCGTACAGATGGACTAGTCCGAGTAATATGGGTTGGGCTCGTGCGGCCTTTAGTCCCAGCTGCGTCCCCGTTGCAATTATTAAAAGATTGAGCGCTGGCATTCAAAATGGCATCGCTGCCATTTGGATCAGCAGTCTCTTCAGCAGCTGCTGCAGCAACAATGAAAATATTAGGATGGCGCAGTGCGAACCGGTAACTAGGATCGGTAAGTGCGCGGTTAATCAGCTCACGGCCCTCAGCAGCGTCATCCTCATCCACCTCACCGTAAGCGCTATCATAACCAGACACCTCTTCATCTCCGATCAAAGACCCTCTGCTGCGATCATCCTCTTCCACCAGTCCAAAAATCCTGTCGTAGAACTGGAAAAATGATACCACAATAGGTACAAGTATGAAGCGCGGCATCCAGTAGTTAAAATACATGCCTAATGGCGTGAAATTGATTGACTTGCCAAGGAAATCCTCAAATACAGACCCACGCGATGATATGAGAGTGATGTAATTGTAGCTCAGCGGGACTGTCAGTCGGCAAGCGTACATGGCGTAAAAAAGTAGAGACGAGTAATCTGTGTGTCGGTAAACTAAGGCATAGTACTGAAACACACGAATCCGCGTCAAGCTCGAAAAGGCTGCCGTACACATGTATCCCAAAAACAGCCAAGACACGCATTGTTGCGTGAGGCCAAATGTATGCGAGACTGCAAAATTTACAATTGAAAAAATCGTTTCCTGTGCCAGTTCGGACCAAATCAAAACTACTGTCAAGATTATCAAAAACACGGAAAGTGATCGTTGCAAAAATGGTTTCACAGTTGTGTAATATAAACGTGCAGTAGGTGGGGGAAGCAGTGTGTGTCGGTAGCGAAATACAGGTTTAGTGGCGTCGAGAGATGGCGCAGTGATATCTTCGAGAATAGACGCTTCCCATAGCAGCTTCTGCCAGTCGGCATCGTAACGAATCAACAAGTTGCGTGCTGTTTGAAATCTACTCAAGAGTCGTGCGAGATAACGTTCATTGATCATGGATCGATCAATACGTTCACGGCGAGAGTGACTTGCAACGGCTTGACGGAGGTCTGTGTTGAGGGGTACGCCAGGACCGGCTTCCACAGTTTCAACTAGCTCAAGGATCCAGGTACGATGACGGCCCTCTTTATAAACCCGTGGTAGCGCAAGAATCTCAGCCGCAACATTGGCGTACTCAGCATGAGCGTCGGCAATCGTGTCGTTGGCAAGCGTTGCACTGAGATAAAGTCCCTTGAGCTTCGCAGCCGGGGCTGCTTCTATCCAGCAGCGACGTGGGATGTTAACAAGACCGTGTCCCATGAGCCATAATGCAATAACAAGCGCATAGGAATGCGATAGAGCCATGACAATAGCCTCAACCGAGCTATATGTCAGGACAGTCGTAGATAGAAAAGCGTAAGCTGCGAGTCCCGTGACGGCAGTTACCAGCATGGCGAGCTGAAATTTGAGATTTACGCTCACTGCATCCTGAAACTTGCGCGCTTTTGTGCGATAGCCTGAGTCCACATAGCTTTGAAGCATTGGTAGAATTGCCCACGTCAGGATAAATGCGAGCCAGTAGATAATGCGCCAGAGTGCAAGGCGAACTTCCTTTGGCAAATAAAACGATGCAGTTGACTTGGAGTGCTTAGACGATGAGACAATGTCAATCGGAACAAGCACGACGATAGAGCAAGGAATGTAGACTGCAAAAAAGAGTGGCACCAAGACGTAGCTTGGGGTCTCGCAAAGACGGGTGTAACGTCGGATTCCCAGCAGTGTTATCAACGCAGTTAACGTGAAAGCGATCACCGGATAAACGCTCCCCTAGAAACGAGTTAGAAACCGACCTCATCTTTCTACTTGTGATTCCCCCAGATCCAGGACATCCGACTTACCATGTTTCATTCGCATCAGAAATAGCTTAAAGATAAAAAAAAGTCGAAGTGGGGGCTTTAGTAGCTGCTGAGTAGTGAAAGACGAATGGAGGAAAAAAGAAGGACTGCATGTATTTTTTTTTTTTTTTTTTTTATCTATATTGGTAGAAGATAAAGTAACAGGAACACAAATAATAATTTTTACCCTAAGATATTTGCCAGCTGCAGGTGCCACAATGGGTCAGCCAGCCAACCACTTCAATGTCTCGACAAATAAATAAATTAATAGTTTTAAATTAGCAAATACCAGTAACCCTTGAACTCTGCAGTAGATATAATAATTTCTAGTGCCTAGCTGGCCGGTATTTTGAGTAATGTGTGGTCCCGGTTCTGTCGTTTAAGAGTGTGGATCCCAAATACCTCTCTTAATTCGGAGAACACAATATAAATACGCAGATCATGAAACCAAATTTCAAATAATAAATACGAAGTGAAAACCTCCCGAATCAAGATAAAAAAAAAAAAACCAACAACAAAAAAAGACAAATAATTTGTCAAATAGACTATTAAACGATAGATTTAAATTTATAAATTATACAAATTCTTTTGCCGCCTAAAAGCCCTCCGAATAGGCTCTGCTGACCTCCTTCGCGAGCTGAATTCGCAGCTCAGAGAATATTGTACCTTGTTCAAAGTCTCTCTTGAACTTGTTTGCTAATTCTTGATCAGCCTGGCGCGTGACACATTCCTTCAAAAGTTTGAGCCCCGCGTCACGATCCGCGGTATTGTTGGGGGACTCCCATTTGTCGAGGGCCTGCATCAACAACACAATCTCAGAAGAGTTGAATGCGCGGGGTTGCTCACGGTCAAGCAGTCGCGAAGAAAGCAGAAAGAGCAGACCATAGTATTTGATCGGCATGTAAGGAAACTTGAACAGTGCCGCAACATGACGCGCGGCGTCAGTTGTTTTGTTATCCTCCAAAAAATTAAATGCCCTCGCAAGTACCGCATAAGGTGCCAACACGTTTCGAACGGCAGGAGTAAGTTCGTTGTCAAGTCGGTTGTTAACCGCATCAACAAGCAGTTCATTGTCAGAAGGAATACCAGAAATGAGAACCTTTTCAAAGAGCCTCCAGGCAACATGGACAAGCGACTTAGTATCTCTACTCAGTTCCCAGTGAGTCAGGGCCTCGACATAGTTTCCCTCGAACTCAAATCGTCTAGCCGCAATCCTGTGAATTGTTCTGACTGTCTCGGGGAGCTCGAAAGCAGTGGCCGCTTCGATAGCAAAGCTCAAGTCATCAAAACTTTTGCAGAAGAATCGTGGAATGAACTCTACAAAAATCTCCTTGGCTTCGTCAGTACGAATAAGTAGCAACAGCTCGATGCCTACAGTTTGAAGACCTTCGTCCGCAATACACTGTTTCGCGAAATTAGTCAGTAGCCAGCTTCGGACCTCGTTGAAAGTCTCAGTAATGTAGTTGTTCATTAGACCCTTAGCATCACACGACTCACAAATGACCGTTGCTGCAAAGGGGTCCAATGACTCAATCTTCTCGATAGCCAAAAGGTATTGTCGGTTCATGACCGCTGCACAGCCTTCCTCCCATGCCACTGTCACATCGACGGGTAGTTGTTCCACTGCAGTTTCGTAATACTCCTCCATCCGCAGTTTAGTTGGATCGATGTAACAGAAGAAGGCAGCAATAGCTTCAAACCACGATGTTGATACAGCCAAAATGGCAGTCTTATCACCAGATAGTATTTGTAAAAGACCGCTCAGATTTTGTCTTAGTAGAACATCTTTAATTAAACCAGCATTCTGTAAAGCCTGTTGCACATTCTCTTTCCACGATCGGAAAATATAGGGTTCACTCTCACTATCATAGTTCTTCAATAAAACTACAATCTGCTGAATAGTAAGCTCAGCATTGCTGTCCTTGACACTATCTGACACGGCCTCCAGACTTTGCGCTACCAGATCAAGTAGATTCCGCAGCACCAGACCGGTCATACACTTCCAAAACAACGGGTGAGTGATTGGACTCTCGCTGCTCATAATATCTGCCAACTCCTCTGTTGCTGGGTTCACGTTTGCGTAATTGACAAAATCCATGAATGGCTTGGCGATTCTGTTGCGGTTGTCGGCCTGGAACGAAGTAGCAAGGAAGCAGCGGATCACGTTGTTAGCATCAATTAACTGTTGACTATTGAAGCTATGCTTTTTGATGGCGTCAGCGTAATGTTCCACAATGCCTGCGACGGCAGGACTGAATCGAATATCAACGCTGTTGTCGAACCGCACATTGAGGATCTCCCGTAGTGCCGAGTAAGACTCGCGAACAAAATCACGGTATTCCTCTGTGTAATCTAAGCCCGCGATAGAAACAGGATAAATCTTTTCCTCCTCTGGCTGGACGGGAGGTTCATCATTTTTTGCTTTGTTTCCATCGTCGGGGGTTGATGAAGAGGGATCCTTGGTAATCCAAGCGACGCCCTCGTTCTGTGTAGGACTCATCTCAAAGGCAAGTGTGCGTCCATTCAACAGAAATTGCTTCAGCTGACCAGAAGGAATGGGCGCTTCAGGAAGCTCGCTCTCGGCCACTATGTCGTACAATGACATTCCGTATGCCTGGGCGTCAGGGAAAGTCCCGTCGTCATGCGTTAACTCGTCAACTAAAGATTCTCGTAGGTTAGCATTCATCCAAACAACACGAAGAAAAAAGACTGAATAAAAAAAAAAAGCCAGTATAACAAGACATACACGAAATCATGAGTATATAATAATATTAAAAATGTTATGACAATGTTGAGGGTCAGCAAAAAGCTGAACTAAAATAAATTAAATGCCGGTGTAATATGTCCTAGATGGCTAGAGACAGTTGAGATTCTTAACCATGTCTAGTTTTTTCAGTGTTTGGAAAAATATTGCAAAGTCTACGAATTGGGAAAAAAACAACGGGTTAGGGTAACTAAACTTTGGGACTTGGAAATAAAGTAAAACTGTATATATTTCATCTTTCAAATCCCAAAGCATAACTTCTCCAGATGCGAATTTAGACTTTCAGCAACTTTGATAGTATCACGTGAATATGACATACTTTGACACAACATGATTGTGTGTGCTTGTCTTAATTGAATTTGGTTTGTACCATGGGCCTGCTCCTGCATCAGGCATTGCTGAGCGTCACAACTATAGACAATTTCGTCATGGTGCCGTGTATTTCATTACTGTCCCTTAAAAAAAATGCAGGGTTTTCTTTTTTTAGATAATGGCATGTTTCTTTGCAAGATAAGTGTTTTTTTGACTCCAAATTATCAACTGACGGTAATATTTGTATCGATAAATGGTACCATGCTTAATTCTTGTCATGACTTATGATAGGGGTATAGTCTTAGTGAGTCAACACTGATGGTAAACTTTGAAACCGCGAGATGATTTAACAACAATAACAAAGTCTCTAAGCTATTGATTTTACTATATATATCGCAATTGTTTTGGAGGTTTTCAGTTTTTTTATTTTTTTTTATCATCAACAAATTCAATTCTTAAAGCTATCAACTACTACTACTATGACACGTTATTTTAAAGATCCTAACACAAACCTCACTTCCAACAACGTTAGAAAGCAAGGCCGCAAGCTTCTTTCCGTGGACAAAGTTTACCAAGATTCCGATGAGATTCTTGAACTCACTGAGCGTTTGACTCAGCTTAAGAAAGAGGCCTCCTTGACTTCTCGGAGAGATGACGACCCTTTTACCTCTAACGCCGCTGATATTGCCAGCGTCACCAATAAGCTTAGCAAGCTAAAGAGAGATCATCTTTTAAAGTCTGTCGCTAATGAAAATACTAAAGATTACAGTTCTGAGTTTCAGTTGACTGTGCTTAGAGAACTTTTAACCATTTTGTTTGACAGACAGCCTCACGCTGAGTTTTCTGAGAGAGAGGTAAAACAGGTGTTCAACAACTTTAAAAACTCAAAAAATGACGACTTGTATGACGATTCTTTGAGATTTGTGTTGTTAATCTATGTTGTCAACAAAAATGATATCAAGTTCCCCAACCCCCTTGAAAAGCCCAAGGACGTTATCGACTTTGAAGATTTAGTTTTAGATACTATCTTGGCTTCTATTAGAAAGAATTTGCAAAGATATAACAGCGACTCTACTACCACTTCTGCTGCACGTCTGACAACTGATATCAAGGCCTTGATTTCCATCTACCTATACACATGGTATGATTCTAAGGCTGACAACAACATTGAGAGTGATATTTCCGTTTTGTTCGAGATTCTCGAAAACACCAATGACGATGTTATCCTCCAAACTTCCTTGGCAGCAATAACCTTGCTCACATTTTATTCTGAAAACTGGTTTGATGCCATTGAGTCAAGCGCTCTTAAATTGTTCGAGATTTTTCAAAACAGATCTTTACAAGACAAGTTAGTGATTGGTCAAGCTCTTGCTTTCCTTTACAGCATTTATGACTACTCAGAACAGCACGCTGATTTGATAACCAGTAAGGAAAACTCAGTACCTTATCTTTTTAATATTCCTACAATTGACAATGGGCAATTGCATTATGAACTTTCGCAATTGGCTACCGACCTGAGACTCAGTACCGAGACTGACTACACAGATGATCATTTACTAGAAAAGATTGAGTCCTCAATCAATGCTAGTCTTGTGCGTGCAGATTCATCCGAACCGCACCCTAACGATTACGATCGCTATGAACAACAAGTGTTAGACAACATTAACTCTCTTAACCTTGGCCTTCGCCGTGATGGAATTAACTACTCTTGGCTTCAGGTTCTGGTATATCCTAGCTTGATCTGGCTGTTTGAATCTCGCCTCAGCACCGAGCTCCAGCGCAGTACGTTTGTTAGCAACGTCTACTACTCGCTGAGCGCATACTCGGTATCTTGGTCTCGCACTAACCAGCGTCTCAAATTGTTTCGGTACACTCATATCAATGACCCCAAGTTTGTAAAGAGTGCTCATATTGATCAGGCCCGCAGAAATAGCAACAGCAGTGATGAGTATGAACGACATTCTGATAAGCATCGTCATCGTCGTACGTCACCCAAAACAATGAAGAAAGTCAGCAAATTGGAAAAGAACCTGCTCTCTTTTGCCTAACCTTTGTATCTTGTAACATATCTATATAATTTTTTTTCTTAATAAGATTTTTTTTTTAAATCAAAGTGCACATCATTAGATATATAATCAGTTTACTGTCCTTACATCAAATGGTCGCATACAAAATTACAAAACAAAACGATATACAAAGAAGACATGAAATTTCAAAAAACATTTGTCTCTATGAGACTGGCAAAGTAGCGGTGTCAGCGTGCGTAATAGGTTCAGACGTTTGATGGCGCCGAATTTTCCATGAAAGTATCCATGTGCTAAGGGAAATATGAGATACATAACACTCAGTAGCTCAATACCAAAGATTGACACCCAGTAAAACCTTAACAAGCTGCTTAATCAAGCGAACCATCAGCAAAGAAGTTGCGGTAATGAATCTAAGAACTTGACTACCGCTCCAAGACCCTTCTTGGTATCAAGAAGGATCCTAGGATCAAGCTCCGGGGAAACTTTCCTCAACAAGTCTCTCTCTGCAGGGTGCAGAGGACACTCCTTGAGGACGTGCTCAACTGTTTCCAGC
>Ga0160505_100967_pt1 | contig 14380 bp, 10 predicted proteins | sample DIDeMG_FD_108225 | JGI IMG/M metagenome (GOLD analysis project Ga0160505, IMG submission 108225) | Enriched chicken feces microbial communities from UW Madison campus, WI, USA - DID2874_E49_Stillage MG | ecosystem: Host-associated > Birds > Digestive system > Large intestine > Fecal ... | reverse complement strand
TTCTGATCGGGAGGATCAGGAGGTTCGATTTGGACGCTGTTGGATCCGGTTACGAGTCCGAGAGTCCCGGTTTCATCGGTGTTATTGTTGTTGTCGGTATTTTGAGGCATTTTTCTATTTCCTCGTCCATTTGCTAACAGAATGACATACAAAGAAGACATGAAATTTCAAAAACATTTGTCTCTATGAGGCTGGCAAAGTAGCGGTGTCAGCGCGCGTAATAGGTTTAGACGTTTGATGGCGCCGAATGTTCAGATGTTCGATGGCGCCGAATTTTCCATGAAAGTTTCCATGTGCTAGTGGTGCGAACTTGTCCCTGTCATTGCCTTGGATTACAAAGTTTCACAACTCAATTCCATACTCAAAGATAGGCATAACAGAAACCAGAAAAAGACATCTGGCTCTCCTACTGGTAATTTCTTTTATATTTTCTTTTGGCCAAAAAACTTTTACGAGTACTTCTTGATTATGCTATATCTATATATTAGCCAAAATTCTTATATCGCAACGAATTCCTCCTGATGGCCCAGTTGGCTAAGGCGCGAGACTGTAATGGTACATTGTAATCTTGAGATCGGGTGTTCGACTCACCCTCAGGAGATATTTTTGACAATTTTTTTTTTGACTATTCACCATGTAAATAACTAAAGTTAGATAAATAATCAAAGTTATTGTCTTATATTAAAGGATTTGAAATATATGTCTTCTTTATATGCCATTTTGTTTTATAATTTTGTTTATGATTGCCTAAGGTCAATAATCTGATTATCTATCTAATAACCGGATCGGTCCGCTATTTATAGTCTTTATTTACTTGAAAACAACAACTGTATAAACTATTTGATGTAATAGCAATAAACTGATTATTTATCTATTTAATAACTGTCTGTCTTTAGAGTTGCAAATGATCATTTTCTCAGCACATGAATTAAGTTAAAAAACACAACATGGTTTCGTAAAATTAAGACGAAAATCAGTTTACTTGATTAGGTAACGCGTCTTTTGTTTTTCCATATCTGTTTTAGGCAAGTTTTCTGACGCGAAAACAATCAAAAAAAAAAAAAAAAAAACAAAAAAATAAGGGCAACGCGTAACAAAAAAAATGAAAAACTCCCATTCGTATTCTTCTTTTCTTCTGTATCCACACGTTCCTTGATTCCTGCATCCAGGCAAACATCACCAACCTTTTTTTCCCCCCCTCTTCTCATCATATCAAAATGACATCGAGTTTAGCATTTTTGGAACAAAAATTTGGTACCTCTGTGGTCAATCAACCCGACGTTTTGGCTGAGATCCACTCGATTTTGCGCCTTTTCAAAATCACTGTGGAGGAATTTTACAACAAATGGGAGGTGTTCGATATGAACTCAATCCCCTTGGAAACCAATAATAAGCAGGATGTCTTCAGTATTGAGCGACTCAAGGAGTTCAGGGGCACGATTCAAAAGGAGCTAGAACAAGACATGTCGGCCAAGGCCAAGCGGAAATCGCTGGTGCAAACACCTGTGCGCGCTGTTCGCAAAACATTTGGCAGCAGTCCTGGTACCGATTTTCTCGATAATCTTCTTGGAGGCAGTAGCCCGGGCGTGAACTCTCCGAATTTGAAAAAGCGTGCTGCTAGTACTATTAATAACGGTAGTGGTGCTGGCAACCTCAAGACCCCTTCAAAGTACATCAAATCCAATCTGGCGAGTTCACCTGGCGTCTTTTTGCCCTCAAGTCCAGTCACTGATCTGCCCCAAAGTACCAACTACAGCCAAACACTCAACAAAACTGGCGGAAACACTGCGTCTACTACTTACACTAATCGATCCGGAAAGGGTACTGTTTTGCAAGTCCTCAACAATCACATTCCTGCCAGAGCCAGCGATAAGATTGAAAGTGAACCCGCTACAAAGTTTTCGTTGAACGTTGACCTAAAAAAGTACACATACAGAACTCTTTACCAAAAGATATCCGAGGTGGCCGAGTACCTGGATGATCGCATTGAATCATTTATTCCGGAGATTCTTGAGTACAACAAGCTTTCGGAAGACCAGCTTGGCAACCCGGCGCTATCGCTTCAGCATGAGATTGTGGCTATTGGCCGCATTGTTCCAGAATCTCCCGCAGATGAACGACTAAATAAGAACTCCATAGCTTTGGAATCGTGTCGCCGAGTCGGTGCTGGTATGAGAGTGCGACTAAAGTTCCCCGAGGAAATGTCGTTTCATTTTTTCCCCGGCCAGATTGCTGGTTTTAAGGGATCCAACGCTGGCGGTGATTACTTTGCTGTTTCTGAGATTCTTGATATTCCATTACTTCCTCCTGCTGCCCGAAACCCTGATCAAGAGGAGAAGAACCTCCAGGTGCTAACTGCCGCAGGACCTTATACCCTTGATGTTGATGGTCTGGACTTTTCGCCATTAGACGATCTTATCACCCAGATCAGCGTCACCAAACCCGACGTTGTTATCCTGCTTGGCCCCTTTATTGATGTGACCAATAAGGCGGTTGTGCAGGGCAAGTTCCAAGTGCATAACCCAGCCACGGGCGAGATTGATGCAAACGCCACACTGGATGACCTCTTTAAATCTACCGTTAGTGCACGGTTGAAGAAGCTTGACTTCACCAACCTGTCGGTTATTCTTGTTCCACACGTGCGGGATACTGCTGCGGGCCACACCGCCTTCCCACAAGCTCCTTTCAACCGTCGTGAACTTGACCTCCCACGTGAGGTCAAGTGCGTCTCTAACCCGGCCACTTTTACCATTAATGGCACTGTTTTTTCTGTTTCGTCGCAGGACATTTTACACGATTTAACTAAAGTGACGACCAAGCATCTTGTCACCAAGTCCTTTTTCAGCACCTGCATGGAGGACATTCTTTCGCAGCGGACCGTCTACCCGCTCTACCCGGGCTCCGTCAAGGTCAAGACTGACGATGCAAGCAATGAAGAAACCATCGTTGCCAGCGCCGGACTTGATGTCCCATTCATGGGTCTTGCTGAGTTTCAGCAAGCGTTACCAGACGTACTAATCATTCCGTCCATTCTCAAGGCTACTACACAGGTAATTTCCAGCGTTGTTACCATCAACCCGGGGTTTTTGGTCAAGCCTGGTGGTAATGGTGGCCAGTTTGCCAAGATTGATATTGTTCCCAGGGATGAAAAGCAGGATCAGCCAGAAATCAAAAAAGAAAACGAAAATGAAGATGATGAGGTGAATGAAGTTTATAAAAGAGCAAGGGTTGAAATCATTAAAATCTAAATAGTTCTGTTTTAATCATTTACCTAACAGGTAAATATTGATTATCATTTGGCATCATTAGCAACGGTATTGGTAGGACGATATAATTAATTGCTATATATCCATTTACATATGATATTTGATATTTCCACTTGATATATGTAGATTGTCTTTTTTTTTCTGTGGCTTAGTACTCAATAAGTAAAAGGCAAGTGTATTCATGTCGAATCACTTTATTTTTTTGGCCAACCTATCTTCAGTTATTTTGTTTTCTTAGTCTCACCCGGGGTAGGATTGTTGATCTCTTTAACCCGGTGCAAGATTCGTTTTGCTTCCTCCAGCAAAGCGTTTTCGTTCTGTTCCTGTGACTTCCACACAGTCTCAGAAGGATTAACAGTAGAAACCTTAAAGTTCTTAAGTTCGCCAGTGACGGTGACAGGGGAGCCTTCTTCTTCAAGTGAAATCTTGCGAAGGTAATGACGAGCCTGCTTGTCTTTGATCTGGTTCTTGTTAGACAGCTGGCCAACGACAAACGAAACAACAAAGGACCAGATAAAGTAGCCATGCTCAAAAACAATAATAAAAGCTAAGATTTTCCAAAGCGAGGAATTGACCAGCGAATACCCTTCAACACTGCGCATGGAAAATTCAGAGTAGGTATCTGAAAACATGGCCAAGAGAGAACTCATGATGATACTAGCAATCCAGGTAATAATCTTAAGATCCAAAAGCCAGGGTCCGATGCTCTCAGCACGGCTAGGAATAGGTCTGCGCATATCAACGCAGATCTTAACGGCGTCACCACGAAGTTCAATCCAATTGTTGATCAAAGCCGCCAAGGGTGCAAGGGGCCAAACAATACCATAAAGCATAATATGGGAGAACTGCAAAACCATTTCCTGGTACTCGGGCTGAACAGAGTGCTCTGGCTCCCGGGCTTGCTCGCGCACTTCTTCCAAAAAGGCAACTTCTTCGTGGTCATCGTTAAACGGGTTTGCCTCTTTGGAGGTGATGCGTTGAGCTTGACTGACGGTCTTGCGCTGAACATATGGCAATACGGTACTGACAGCAAACTTAATTACCTGAGCAGTGCCCATGAGGTAAAGAACCTGCTGTTGCAAACGGTTGGAATTGATCTCAAATCGTTCAGGAGAGGCAAAATGGTTACTAACCCAGGACTGGCAAAATACAGTGATGTAATCAACATGAGGCCGTAAAAGGTGGCCAAATGGAAGGTACAAGTAAGCAGTCAGCAATAAACCCCCTGAACTGGTCAAGAAAGAAAGAGAAAACAACTTTTGGGTAAATGAAATTTCATGTGAATCCTCGGTCTCATGGTTCTCCCAGTCATTGAAGGCGGCAACAACGTTGGAGTACAAGGAAACAGCTACAGGAATGACGGCAACAAGAACACCAGTCGGAATAAGGGCCAAATAGGACTTGAAAGGACCATGGTAAAGCTGGCCAATGAGGATTTCCAAAGAGAAAGAGAGCATCTGTAAGATTACCACAACTAAAATAGCGCCCAAAGCCAAAGGAATGAAAGCCAATTGCTTGAGAGCACGCTTCCAATTGGGGTAATAACCACGCTTCTCATTTGAAATGGGATCAACTTTAAAGGATTCGGGAACGAACTGAGGTCTCGGAGTCTCTAGAATAGAGCTACCCTTGACACCCCATTCAAAGGCCAAAGATGACTCCTTTCTCTTCCATGCCTGAACGAAGAGCACACCCCAGGCAATGTTGAGTACGCCGAAAAACTTTGAGTAAGACCCCAAAAAGAAGTAAGTGAAGATGCCAATAACAGTGGGGAAAATCAGCCAAAGGATGTATTCCTGAACAAAGGCAAAATATAGGGCATATTTTTCACCAAAATGGTTTCTGATCCAGTTGATGTCTTCCGCATCAATCACCCACTTGGTGGACCATCTCCGGATCCACTGTTTGTTGAGCTCATGATTGTGGAGAGGAAAGATTGACTTGATAAAATACCATTCGCCAATGTCCGGGGTGATTCCAATGCCATGATCAGATGGTGGAGCTGTAAGAATTGAATAAATAAGCCTCAATTTTTGTGCAGGGGTCAGGTCGGGACTTTCCTCGTTATTCCATTCGGATGGAGGAGTGGTGCTGATGGTGTACAGCCAATCTTTTGTAGCAGAGTAGTAGTACTGTCGAGTGAGCCTGGCAGCGCTGCACTTGACAAAAACAAGGAGGGAAGAGGCGGAGCCCTGTCTTATTTCAACATAGAGCCCAGCGTTCTTGAGGGCGGTGATGAGTTTGTTGACGTTGCTCAGGTTAAACGGCTCCGAGTCACTATTTTTAGCGAGAGCAACATCGATTACAAAGTCCGGTCTCAGATCTATGAATTTATGATCCTGTTTGAACTTCAATGTCGTAGGAGTCAAGTCGAGAGGCTGCTGAGAATGTTGCTCGTCGTCAAAGAATTCATCTGGAAGCCCATTTTTGTCGCTGAACGCAGCAGGGGCCGGTTCAGGAGCAGAAGGAGTATCACCTGGCTGCGGCAAAGGTGGTTTATTGTCGGTTGAAGACATTATAGTATTCAATTGATAATGAAGAGAAAAGAACCAGAGGTTGCGGTGGTGTAGCAAGAAAGAAGGAATCAAGAAATAACAGCAATACCTTGAGCAAGGCGGTTTCTGAAACTTAGCCCCAGAGGCTTAGATTCGTTACCACATTGAAATACCAGAATGCAAAGGGGTACACTTTGGGAGATTACGTACCTGACCTGTGGTGCATTATGTAACTGAGACACGGCTGACATGTAAGACTTGAGCATTAATAGATAATTTAATTGCTTAAAACTTTAGTAATATGACTTATTGTTGCTAGATTTAAAAATTGAAATTCCCAAAACAAAACAAAAATAATCATAAAAGTAATCATACATATAATCATGGAAATAAACATAAATATAGGCTAGCCCCATCGGATCGAACACTAACGGATCGAACAAATATCGTTGAAAAACATTATCAAAAGTAAAACAAAAAAAAAAACAATGCTTCAAATAAAAACATTTATAAATCACTGAAATATATCGCACATCTATAATTTCTTGATAAAATGAATGAAGAAAACCTCAGAAAAGCTGTGGAAGCGTTTCTTTTACCAGAGAGAACGAAAAGTTTAAGAAAAATTGCCAAGGAATATGGAGTACCCCCTACCACCGTTCACGACAGAGCCAATGGAAGAAGGCCCATACCAGAGGCCAATCAAGGCCATCAGATCTTTTCAAAATATCAAGAGCAATTGCTGGAAGGGTATTTGATATTTTTAGCTCAAAAAATACTCCCCTGACCCGAATGGAGACGAGACAACTCGCTGGAAATTTGAGGAGCAATTGGGACTCAAAGGCCATTCCCGGGCCGTTATCCAACAACTGGCTCCTAGGGTTTGTGAGACGGTGCAAGTACCTAAAATTGAATAAGGGAACGCATTTAGATATGCCAAGGGTCTAAAAGAATGCTGGATACTTGATTTCGCAATTTTTTATGTTATATACCGACTACGTCGACACCTACAACATCCTCCCAGATGACATATGGAATCTCGATGAAGCTAGGTTTAAAATTGGGGATCCAACAACAAATATTCAATACTTAGTCTTCAATAATAGACCTAGTATTGCTTCTTATGACTCTTCTGAGCTTGTAACGACGTCAGAGATGATTTCAAGAACTGGTAAGGTTGGAAAACCTTTCTTTATCTACAAGGGAGTTCATCAGATGGAAAACTGGTTTCCTGGTGTTAGCACTGCAAACTATGATTATGAAACATCCCCTTCAGAAATTGTAAACGAGTCTATCTTTAATGAATGGGTTTCAGACCACTTTCCTGCATCTGAAGACAAATGGACACTCCTATTGATGGATGGGCATCTGTCCCACGCATCAGACCGAGTTATCTCCACACTTATCAGCAAGAAGATCATTCCTTTATACCTTCCTTCTCATATGATTAATATCCTTCAACCCCTTGACAGATCTTGTTTTGGTCACGCAAAAATTCTATATAGAAGGCAGATTTCTCACAATTTTTGTGCTAGGTTGAGCCCCACCAATGCACACTTCTTCGAGACCTATATGAATATCAGAGAAGAGGCATACAGTTCTAAAATTATCATAGAGGGTTGGAAAAGATGTGGGTTATTAGAAAATAATTCAGGTGTTGCATTGAGTGAATACAAAAGACAGATGCATCATGATTTTGTCACGCCCGAAGATCCTGTGCAAGAGGAGTCAGTGATTGAGCCAGAAGTAGGAAATATTTCTACGCCAGCACCTCAAAAGAAACTCAGAAAGAGAAAAGGGGGTCTCGAAAATACTGGAGAGCTATCACTTTTTGAAACAAATGCTGCTTTAATAGAGAAGGTTCGAAAGTTGGAGTTGGAGGTTAAGAGGCTCCAGAAGGCTCTGGACGAAGCTTTGAATTCAAAGAATATTGTGTCAATGGAACTCGAACATTGTGAAAATAATTAGCTGGAGACATAAGGAACCATTCAAGGAAGCGATCGCGTATACCCAATTCAAATGGCAAGGTCGTCTGAGCAGTTAGGATGGCTAATTCGGGACCGCACTCACCGGTTCAGCAGACGGACCCTGACCCAACTTCTAACCCAACTATGGGTTCAAAATAAAAGTAAAGCAAAATCTTTTTTGGATATATTTACTTTTCTATCTTTTCTCATTAGAAACAAATAATTATTAAAATACAACTTTGTATATGGCGTTGATAATAAAGTGTTTTTTTGTTTGTTTACAATATAAATTTACAAAAAACGCAAATTATTCGATCCGTAAGTGTTCAATCCGATGGGGCTAACCTATATATATTTTCAGTGAAGTTGAGTTAGGGCTTGTGGTTTAGATCTTACAAGAATTACAGTTAGCCTAACAATTCAGCGAACTCCAAGCAAGCTTCGGGTTGCCGGACTTAGTAGTACAATTAGTGTTCCCGAACACATTGTTTATGTTAGTAGGCTTAATCATTATGGTTGTACGGTATTGTACAGAGGAGTTTGTGAACAATCAGTGATAGTTTGTTGATAAAAAAATTAAAAACGCTTTGAAGGCTGGTTTGAAGTCTTCGTTGTGAGTTAACCAGCTCGGTATTTAGGGAAGTCCTGGGGCATTGGGTCTTTGCTGAACTTTGAATATCAAACGAGTATTTGTATAAATCTCCCCCGTTATGTTATGGTGTTTTGAGAGGGCAAATATCAGTAGTTATATTCAGGTCTTTCTTGCATACTTCTCGCAAAACGCCATCATAGACAATGACTGTAGAAAGCTTTTAACGGCATTAAATGTCAAGCAGATTTTTATACTAGGCAACAAACATAACCCCTTTACTGAAATGATACCCTCGTTGCTAATAGAAAACAAAACATCCTTGCGTGCAGTTGTACTCATGGATAGTCATGTTTGGAATGTGTGCTTTCCTGATAACCTCGAACTTTTACACACTCAAAGCGGTATTTTCTTCTCGGAATTATATATTTCTCCAACCAATAAGTTTACCAAGTTGATTGAATTGAATCTCAAGTTTGAATTTCAAGTCCACCAAAAGTTCATTAAAAAACTAACTTTACATCTCCCGACATTTCAAGCTTTGACCATTTCAGGAGAATTATATATTAATATTGGTCTTATACATTGTCTTTTGGAATCTAACCCAACTGTGACCACTTTATCTATATATTATCAAGGCTTTCAAGAAATATTTGAGCTTCTGTATCAAAGTATGTCTCATGTGAAGGTTCTAAACTTGATTTACCAGTTTTGGAATAATGACACGCGTGACTTCAATATTGAATCAATACTTTATATGATATAAAAAAAATACCAGCTCGCTCAAGGTACTCATGATTCGCATGCCTGGTACAACTGACCGTCTATCATTCAGAAAGTTTACAACCAAGATAGCTTGTCAACACAAGCAAAATACCCAGCATTTCAAATATTTGTATATCGCCAATAACGTGAGGGATAAAAGGGAGCAGAACACCCTTGATTTGGTACCGGCATTTTTCAAAAATTGTAAAACTGGCAAATACAACTTTTCACCATACAATCCAGCTATCAGGAAATTGTATCGGATAGACAATATTTTATTGGTAGGTAAAGAGGGCAATAAAAACTGTTGATTAGATATGAATATCCGTGGAATACAGAGGTTGATGGATAACATGTCTAAAAAACATGTGTAGAATTGTAGTAGTTTCAATTTACGAGGGTGTCGAGTTATTGAAGAATAGTAAGTAGTGCCAAATTATTAAGGCTTTGTGAAGTAGTCCAATAAACCTATGCAAAAGAAAACAGAAGATTTACCAATAAATGGTTGTCTTTCCTCATTTTTTAATAGCGTCTAAAACGTTGAAAGTCTGTCATTTCTATTTCTCTTGATAGCAGCAAAAATTCTCCATAATGCATATTGCATTCCTTTGAGGTGGGGGACGATCGACAAGGGTCCAACTCCCCGGCGCGAAATAGCGTCTCAGTACTCAACATAAGAGCGATTGACGGTGTGTGTAGGGTGCGCCGTATTATCGGCCAACCGTCCATCAAGTCGGCGCCAAACACTGGCTTTTCAAATAGAACCCGATGTGTCGGCCCAATTCCCCAGACCAGAGGATATGGCGCCAATCATGGACCTATCAATTGGTATGATCCTCTGCTCCGTCCTGCTGAGCTTGGTGCTGTTTTTGAGTCGACGAGGGTACATCAACACTAGCACATTGGCGAATCCCGGCCGTGTCCAATACACGGCGTACTGTTCTCGGGTTAAGTGGATGAACCCCAGTTCCGTACTGAGATAGTTCAACTAGTGTTTGCCAAGGGTTTTTCTGGACGTTCCGGATTACTGCAGACTTCTCTCTTCGGGTTAAGCCGTTGCTTATCCCTCTTCGAGTCGGGGCGCCCAACGATGCGCCATTATCCTTTAAATGTTTTTTGATCAACCGCCTCACAGTTGTCCGGGGAATACCTTGTTGCCGAGAGATCGCCGAATTGCTCATCCCGGATCTTTTCAGATCAAGTATGGAAGTTATTTCTGGTAGTTTATATTCGTGGCGTGTCATACCTGATAGTGGAGTTTGGTTGTGTGAAGTTGACAATACAAGTGTTTTCAAGTTGACGGAATTTTTGTCAATTTATCTTGTTTGGTTTTTGGCTACCTGGCCATCACATGATGCTGATTAGCGTATATTATAATTTTATTAGAAGGTAAACAACGATCGAAATCTAAAACAATATTGGTTAGGAGATTATTTTGCACATCTGAAACTCCAACATCAGAATTCAATGCTCATATTATTTTTAAGATGATCAACTCGTTTATTGCTGAGTTCGAGAATTCATTTAACAATAAATTAACGTCACCAAAATCAATCAGGTTCGTTCATCAGTTTTCGGATTCAATGGATACCCATCCCTAATCGGAATCTTATTACGCCTACAGTTAGTTCAAGATAGAATTTGTGTCTACGACCACTGTTAAAAAAATCCTCCACAACTGTCACATCTGCAAGTGACGCTCTAAGCAGCGTCCGACTCTTACAGCTATACATGTTACAAGTAAGTGCATTTTGCCGATTCTGGAAGGGGCACAGGTTAGAGCTAGCATCTGTATGTAAGACTTAGAAATTGAAGCTATCGTGAGAATAACCCCCTCTCTAGGATCTCTTTTCTAATGAGTGCTTGATTCAATCAGTTTCAAACTCTCAATCATGGGTCTCCAGACATGGCTATTATGCCTACTGATGCGACTTGGCCAACCCAGCCGTCCAAAGAGGGAAAATCAAGCTTATAGTTTGGACTGCAATTGAGATCAAGACACCTTTGATCTTTATGTTACAATATGTAGAAAATAAGAACCATGGATATACTTCTAGACTATATATGTCGGCTCTCGAGAATGGGCCCCTTTCAATATATCAAACAGGTCAGCTATTTCAGCAAGATAATGCCCAGATACACACTACAGAAAAGACCGAAGAGTGCCACGAGAATTATGGTATTGGGTGATGGATTGACCATCTTGTAATCCCGATCTAAATCCTATTTAACATGTAAGGAGAAGCCCTGAAGGATGAAATCTGTTTTCTCTATCCTAATCTTCATGAACTGAGAAATAATACAGTTAATGTAGAGATTTTCAAGTCTCGAATCAAGGAGCCATGAGAATGTATAGATCAGACACATATACGGAAGTTTGTAGCATTTATCCCTCCACGGCTTAACCCATGTCGGGATTCTGAGGAATGGTATATAAAACATTGATTAGGAGCTCTTCAGCTATTGATTATACTATTTCTTTTAGTCTATATTACTTCTGTTGGTTAGGAAACTTGATTTTGAAATTGCATATTTGATTTAGGATACCGTATAGTTGTTAAGAAAAAGTAGAGTGGAGTCAAAACTTTGTTGAACTAATTATATTTGCCTCATAAAACCCCGTCTATCCAATACAAATTTTTTATAGCAGAACGATAACGATAGAGGCTTGGTTTTACTGAGCTGAATGTATGTGATCTGGCTTTCTTCTTGGTCAACTGGCTTTATACACCGATTAGTCTGGATTATACAGTCAAATATTCTCCCAACTTAACAATAAAGACAGAACGATGGTAACAGCAATTCCTAGTTATGAATCTTATTAACTACAAAAGCAAAAAAAAAGGAAAAACAGAAAGTAAAATGAGTCAAACAGAAACATAATTGTTAATTAAACCTGAAAACACAACAGTGTTGATGGTACTAACCCACAATACCAAGCAATGAGTCCCCAATTTCTAAGGATCATAAAATGACTTTTAGCCCTGCTAACCAATGTTTTTTCATAAGTCATGATGAATTTCTGGAATGAATGTCTGTTGGGTTAAAAGCCTGCAATATCTGGGATAGTTGAATTGAACCGGTCAAGCCTACGGATTCCCATGTCGTCGTTCCAGCCACTATAATTTCCTTATTTTTTTTTCATTTTTTATTTTTTGCTGTTGTGCCAACCTCTCCAACAGCATTTTGGCTATTTCAACAGGTCAAAACTCAATAGAGCTCACTATTCCAATGCTAGACGCTCGGTGCTTGAAATACGGAGGAAGTAGGTGACTGTATAATCCATATTGTTTAGTACATTTAGAAGAAGTAAGCAAGAATAAAAACGGATTTACAACAACAGAAACAACAACAACAATATTCCAATGTTGAAAAGTTGATCTAAATTTGGTACTTGTATTATATAGCATAGTAAATGAGCTACCAGACATTCTATTTACGACCTTATGATACAAACTCAATTTATAACAACAGTTTTCTTTTATAGATTAGCCCTCAACATTTTCTGAAAAAAAAAAAATTTAGAAACCTACTACCATTTCCTAAATAGATACACCCGAGTGGACTCGCTTGTCTTTCTTGCCAAGTTCCGGCATATCCATGTTCTCGCACCTTGAGAAGCCAATGTTTACAAGCCTCCCAGTTGAGACCATTGAAATGATATTGTGGAATCTTATCACTGACATCAACAACCACAATTCCAATCATTTAATCATGTACTTTTAGACGATACCCACGTCCGGCTACTACTGAATCTCTCCCATTAACTTTAAGCTGCCCATCTGGGTGAACAATATGCACGGAAAATCTCCGTAAATAATGTCGTGAGCGAGTTCTTTTTTCTGTTTATCCACGTGTATTTATAATAGTCTCAAGTAACGGTTATCAGGATTATTATCTTTTAATCAAAATAAAACAGAACAGCAATCCCCTCAGTTTAACTTGTACAGAATCTCTTTTAGAAGCCATTGATTTATATCAGCCGTATAGACTCATATAGAATCCTTCTAAATCTACTATTCCTCTTTGTTCTCTGAAACTCATACATCAACCTCTTGTACAATCAGCAGAAGGTACCTTGTGCCATGGGACTTGCACCTATTATTCTTCCAGGGTTAAGCCGTCGGGGTCTGAAACCAAGACTACCAGGACAATAATAAATAGTTTACCCGGAAACTAGTTCTACAAGTACGGTGTACCTGCAATCTCCTTTTCAAGAGTCACGCGGCTATAAGGTTTACAAGCTTTTGCACGAAGTACTGTACCTTGTAAGAGCCGTAGACTAAAAGCCCCCCCACAACTCCGTAATGATCCGGATTAGGTTTTCATGCATCACTTAGGTACGTATATCAGGGTTGATGCACCATGCCATGGGTCTATACTTCCAAGGAGGATTTGCCGAACAGGGAAGTCTTCAGGGTGTAAATAAGTGAATGAATTTCAAAAGTAAAGGGCACTTCACAACAATGTCTATATACTACTCATCATTAGTACTCCAAAGACCCCACCAACTCCCCCACTCTTTGAGGGTTTATTTTCATCGCCCTATACTGTAGTAAAGTTAAGTGAAACGCTGAAACTCTGTCCATGTAAAACCGATAGTTTTCTTTTTTATTGGTTTTATTTAATATTTTTTATTCATTCCTGGACCAATCTTCAAACCTTTGCTACTAACGCCAAGGGGTACTGTATTCGTAACTAGCTATACACATGGATTTTTTTCCAGATGCCATGTTTAAGGTTCAGACTAAAAAAGCTTTTGTTTGATTTGGCGTTACAACACTAAGGTTCTCTATGTCAATAAAATTTCCGGAATTATTCTCAGATGATTTTAAGTCGCACTATTACTTAATCCTGCTTTCATCTGAGTTTGGTTCATCAGGGTTCTTCCTGTACTGAAAAGGGAAACTGCCGAGTATCTGTAGCTTTTGGTGCCACACAGAACTACTAACTTGTGAACTCCAGCAGAATGATGTCATTCATAATAAATTTGGTTGGTTGTACTCAATTTACTTCCACCTAGGAAAATGAAATATTAATTCAAGACTTATCATAATTTATCTTCACTTTTAGTCATTAAGGCAAATATTAAAAAAAAAAAAACACCTAAATAATTCAAGATAGTGGAGAAGTTTTTTTTTTTAAACAAAATGAAGGACTGAGATAGTAGTTTGCTCGTTTTTTATTTCATTTTTTTTTTTTTTTTTTTCTTTCAACAAATTTTTTTTTTTTTTTTTTTTTTTTGTAATTTTTTTTTTTTTTTTTTTTTTGTTTTTGTTATAAAATAATAATAAATCT
>Ga0160505_100966_pt1 | contig 14383 bp, 4 predicted proteins | sample DIDeMG_FD_108225 | JGI IMG/M metagenome (GOLD analysis project Ga0160505, IMG submission 108225) | Enriched chicken feces microbial communities from UW Madison campus, WI, USA - DID2874_E49_Stillage MG | ecosystem: Host-associated > Birds > Digestive system > Large intestine > Fecal ... | reverse complement strand
TTCCCCCCTTTCTTTTTTTTTTTTTTTTCTTTCTTTTTTTTTTTTTGTTTTGTTTTTTTAGAGAATTACATAGACATTATTTATTTTTTTGTTTTATTTTTTTTTGTATATTTTAATTATAATTCATGACGGGTGCTTGATATAAAATTGACTATTCTGAACTAAACTGGTCTTTCCTAATCAGTTCTACAAGATTCCTTTTAAAAGGAATCCAGGAGTAAAGACTCAACGTCTAATCCCTAATGAGCAAATTCATGCTTCCAAATAGAATATTGCTAGAAGCATTAAACTCTCTATCAGATTCTTGGTGGCATTGTGGGCATTTGAGCTTTTTTTGATCCTTCAACCTTGCTATTATATATATATTTTTTCACCGCAAAATAATAACTCTGCAATTTAACTACTCTCTTGTTTATCAATTGTGTCCTGAATCTGACGTGATACCAAGTAAGCATATTTTCTAGCAGTCTTTAAATTGATTTTTTTTTTTCTCAGACTTTTAAAAAAACCTTCTGGGTCTCCAATAAGGTTAGCATTAGTACGGGGGGGGTTTTAGTTACGGCTAGTGTTTCAGACCATTGACTTCGTATTTTAGTAGTAGCGTTTAATTGTTATCTTGTGTAGGTCTAGTGTTACACAGTGAGGCTAGGGAATGAGTGTTGCATGCTTGATTGTCATTGTTAGGAAGTTTCAGCAGTTTTAACGCATTAGGGAGAAGCCCTCATTATGAATGGTATATCGCATTCATTGTCTTTTACCAGGAAAGTCCAAGGGGTTTAAACATTTTCTTTTTTCTTGTCTTGGACTTGGTCCATGAATAGAAAAGACCAGAGATATCACCATTCCCTGACAAGCTTGAGAACAGCAACAATGTCTTGTGAGGTTGCACCGCTTTAGGAGGAATTTCAACTTGACGCTACATTCAGTCACTATTACAATCACTCGGTCATACCATTGCAATGGGACTTAAGATACATCCTTATGTCTGAAGCCTGATTCAACACATTTCCCAACAGTTTAACTCCACGGTACACGATCCGACTGCAGGGCGTATCACGACACCCAATAAAATAAAATTCATTTAAATAAAAATAAAAACCTGTGCTTGTGGCAAAACAAAGAAGTAGAATACATTTATTTTCAGAATGCGATCCTTTATATAATTTTTGAAAAACAGAGGATATGCCTGAGATATACTGGTTGTGAGACATTGGTTGAGAATTTTTGGAATGAAAAAGCTTATCACACGGCGTGCGGGATTGATAAAGAGATAATCAGTTTATTGTCCTTACATCAAATAGTTACAAACAAAATTATAAAACAAAATGACACACAAAGAAGACATGAAGTTCAAAACATTTGTTCCTATGAGACTGGCATTCGGCGTCAGGGCGTGTTATATGCTCAGATGTGCGTGTAGGGCAGAGGGAAAAAAAATATCCCGGGGTCACGGCTACTTGTAAAAGTGAGGTCCGCGGCGGTTCACAGTGATAGTGTCACCAATTGCAACGGTAAACCCATAGGATTCACACACAAGGTTCATACCAAAGCAGGGCTCGTAGGGGGCGCCCTTGTCAATGCGGCGGAATTTTTGCATTGTTTTATAGGGCTCGCGGCGAGGGTGAAAGGTGCCTTTGGTGAGTGATATGGTCGGGACTTGGCACCGTACGTTGCGGCAGGGGACGTGCCACTGAGAGACCTGTCTAGATTTGTTGGGACTGCTGCTGTGCTGACCATTAGAGTCCGCCGCCGCTGGCGTTATGGTGATGTGCTTCCAGTCGTCCTCGTCCCATGCCTCAAGCGTGTCTGCAAGAACAAGATTGGGCCGGAAGTTGCGCGCCACCAGGTTCACCTGATCATCGGGATCGCGGTCACTATTAACGCGCGTAGAAAGATCAGCCAGGGACTTGAGTGAAATAAGGTTGCCCGGGTAGCCATCCTGAAAGGAGAGCTCGAGCGCATGGGTGGCATGCGTGGGGCCATTCTTCTCGGGGGTGACGCGGCGTCGCGTTTGTGGCCAGAGCAAGATGGCGGGCAGCGCGAGCTGCACCACATCGGTAAAAAAATCCGTCACGGGAGTCTCGGTTGTGATTAGTTCCCATTCCCCTACCGTGGTCTTCTTCTCATCGTTATCGCCATTGGCAGTCTCCGATGCTGCGGGAGCGTTTTCGTTGTAATAATAGCGAGCAAGAGACTGGAGATCATAAGCCTTGACAAAGGAGCCCCAGATAATGGTTTGAACTACGGGGAGGGTTGCTTCAATGTTGGGATGGTCTTGAAGATAGCGCTCCATATCGAGGGGAAGCACGAGCTTGTGCGCAGGATCGGGTGTGTACATTAGCGTGAGCTCATTGCGTTCGACATCCAATGTTGGCTGCACCAACGTCATTTGCGGATTCTCACGCTGCGTGATAAAATCCTTGACGCGCACGGTAACATCGGGACTGTCGCTATCTTTGTCAGTCTTTTTATCAATTTTATCTGTCCAGTCACGCTGCGCTAGCATGTAGACACGGTCATGTTTGAACCCATAGGCATCAATCTCAGCCTCCGCCACGGACACGGAACCCAGAGACTTGACCGGGTGGAGCAGGATCTCGCTTACATGGCCGCCGGGCTGGTTCAGCGAGCGCGGCTGCCACTGCGATTGGCCCGGAAGCAATTGGAAATGCCACAGGATGGCCACTGTTACTACCAAGGCCGCAATGGTACCAAGACCAGCGGGAGTAGTCAAGAAAAGTGGATAGATACTGTTGCTCATGGTTACACTCTACACCTTGATCTTGAAATGAGAGTGATATTTCTTGCTATCAAAGATGAAAATTAAAAAAGAAAAAAAATCAAAAAAATATTAAAAAATATACATCAAAGAAAAATAAAATATAGTTTCTGGTAAGACTCATAAAATAAAATAAAATTTTAGCTTGATATGTAGTATCGAATTATATATTCTTGAAATTCAATTCGTACATCTTTCGATGTTATAAAGAACAGAGCTGTGAGCATACAGTAAAGACCGGATAGACTGCCCCAGCTGCAACCCAAAGACGTTTAGTAAATAGCAGTAGCACATAAAGACTTTAGACAAAAAGCAAAATAAAAAACAAAAATAAAAAAACACTACAGGTCAAAATTATACTGCTGGTACTTCTTATTGATGGCATTTGAAAAGTAGAAGAAACAAAACGGGATCGGAACACAGAGCACTGCAATGATAGTGAGAACACCGGTGCCTTGCTCAATGCCAAAGGTGTAAAAGATTTCTCGTGAAAAGAGCGGAAAGAACCCCGCCAGCATTGATCGCATGCAAGTGCTCACCGCCATGGCCGACGCCGAGTACTTGGGCAGCGCGTCAACCAAAAAGTTCAAACAACCCTGAAAAATAACAAAAAACCCGGCCCCAATCAAGGTAAGTCCGAGACAGGGGACAATCCAGTGGAACTGGCTATTGGAAACTGTATACCCAAAGAGGGCAATGCCAAGGGGTAGCACCAACCCGAGAAAAAGGACCGCAAAAAGCCGTTGCTCCGGCATGGGCTCATTGTGATTCTGCGCCAGCTTGCGCGCATAGCGCAGACCCGCCAGCAGGTTAATTGGCACCCCCAAAACCGTCGCGCCCGTATACACGGCCAGCATTGGGAGACCCGAGTAAATCTGCGAAAAGTTCCGATAGTCCTGAAACGTTGTCGGCACTGACGTCGTCACAAGATAAAACAGGCCAAAAACAAAACTAGCATAAAGTGCCACTAGCGCAATTAGCGGCACTGCCATCATCTTGAACGGCCGCCGGACATGACGTTTGAGAAACTCCTTGGGGGTCATGGAGGTTTCGTCAAGCTTGGCATGATGTAAAAAATTGCCTGTGCGCATGCGCCGGGCAGAAGCCTCGCGCGCCAAAATAACCGGCGCATAACTCTCAGACAGGCTCATGACATTGACTGTGGCCACAACGAGATAAAGCCCCGATGTAATGAAAAGAAGCCCACGCCAGGACATGTACCTCAGTAGCACTGGTGCTACGATTGGGGCAACACAAGGACCAAGGGTGACAAAGTTGGAATAAATGATAAGATAATTGCCACGCACTTTTGGTGACCATATATCTGAGAGCATTCCCCCACTGATCACCATGGGTGCAGCCGAACATACTCCTGCCAGTCCACGAAATAATATAACAAACCAGATACGGGTTGAGCATGCTGCCATAAAGGTAAATAGAGCCCCAATGACAAATGGCAACAAGGTGCTCAGTTTGCGCCCGTATTGCTCCGACATGGGCGCAAACAAAAGGGGGCCCAGGGCAATACCAAGAATGTAGATACAAGTGCAAAGAACTGCAATTTTAAAAGAGACATTAAACTCATTCATAATTTGCGAAACCGCGGGGGACAGAATGGCACTGTTAAACTGTGACACAAGAGTTGTCATCCCATACAATACGGTGTGCACAATCTTCTTGCGTTTACTCCACTGTTTGGGGTCAGCGTGCTCCATCCCTGTAAAGTCGTACACGGCAAACTCCTCAAGCTTGAGATAGGCCTGCAAGGCCGCTTTGGGAACCTGCACTTTGTACTGACCCCGCGGATCGGTACCAGACGCAACATGCACAACGAGGTGCTTCTCCTTCACGCCCACATCAGGATTCTCAAAAACCGTAGACTTGTGTGTGGCATTTTTTGGGATTGAGCCACGGGACTTTCGCCAAAATTTGAACCGGTGCTTTGGTTTAAATTCCGGTTCTTCTACATTGGAGTCTTCGTCAGTGGACTTGCGGAGACTGCTGGGAGTTGAACTCCCTGACGGATTAATTGTGTCAGTATCCGAGTTAATGCTGCTCACAGGAGTGTTTTCTGGTACTATAAATCTTGGGGATATGCACGTATGTTGGCTGCTAGATAATAAAGGGCTGGCCAGTGTCTGAAAATACACTTGGCTATTATGATCTGCAATACAGCTGCCAGGGATAGTTTCTTGCTGGATTGCGCTATTATTAGCATCTGGGTCACAAGTGTTGCTACCCTGGTAACTATGAACCATTCCAAAGGGCTCATCAGCCTGAGGTAATTGATGTGCAATATTCTGGGGTACTATCTTGGAAGAATATGTCGGGTGTTTAAAGGACATCTGATTTTCGAGGTCGCTGCCAGCGTTGTGTTGTTGACCGCCTTCACTGCCATTAGGATCCAGCTTGGAACGGCTAAAAGTTTTAAACAACATAATCAGATAATGGCACTATGGTGATACTAATATAATGAGTGCATTTAAACAGAGACGTAAAAATAAATTACTTTTAGTTCTTCAAATAGGTGCTCAGAGGGGGTCAGTTACTAATAATCAGGTAGGCAATTACCAAATGGAGGCTGGGGAATTGGCAAGTATAAAATGAAAGAAATTAAATAAATTTAAAATTATAAGAAGCAACAGCACTTTATATCGTGAAAATGCCATTCCATGAATAGTTTTTATGAAAATTACAAGGAATTATTTAGAAATCTTACAGCTCTATGCTGCCGTTTGTCATGGCCAAAGAGAAAGGGGAGGTTCTAATTTAGCATGTAATTGTAATATTCCTGTTTTTTGTCATCCCGACATCGATGTTTCTAACAATAATCCGCAATACATTGAGCATAAAACAAGGTAAAGGCCAACAAAAGAATTTCATGCCATTTCCTTTAGATGCAAAAGAAGTAATCATACATGCTTTTTAATTAAATAGCACAAATTCTTCTTGTCAATCATGTAACTTTAAGGAATTTTCCTAAGGAAATAAATCAATCAGTTAAATTTTGTAATGCAGCGTCCTATAAACGTTTATTGTTTTCAAAAAAAAAAAATAAAAAATAAAATAAAAATCAAAAAATCCATCATGCAATTCTACATTGCGATCCCTGAAACGATTCACTTGAAGTTGATGTATTTTCCTCCTCAAGTGAACGCCTTGGCTGGCCAGTCACTGTAATTTTCTGAGGACCTTCTAAGTGCCACCAGAATAGCAGCTGATTCACTCTATCTATCTTCCAAATACCAGCCGACGTTGAGACACCTGTTCTTTCTACCGGAAAATGATAAGTTGGCAGATAAATTACCGTAGGAACCATTCCTGCCAAATGATTGAGACTTTGGTCAGAAACCTTCCTTCCAAAGCTTTCAAGTTTAAGTGTAAATTTGGCCTTTCTCATGTTGAATTGATACAACAGAATCTTTCCTGAAACACCAACTGGTACAGGCCGAATAAAAGCTTCCGGAGCTCTGGCACCTTCTAAAAAGTTTTTAGGGTGGTGAAAGTTGGAATAGTCAGCCTGGTTGGCCGAAGCACAGTTCTCGGAAATGGGAGCCAAGGTCAAATCATCTATGTTTTGAGCAGAATGGATGAATTCTGGTGTTTTGGATTTAGATAAACCAAGACTAGAAGAGCGGGTCTTGATCTTTTGTACTAGAACTGCGGTACCATTTGACTCATTACTGCGAACTGCATCGGTTGACCAAATTGACAAATCCTCTCCGTTCCAATTATCTCCAAACTTGTTTGTGTTACGCGTAACATAAACCCATAGCGTGTGTGACAGACGAGCAAACTCTAGAGCGTGATTGTTGGCATCCATCGATCTTATTTGCGAAGAGAAATCCCCAGTGTTGTAGGCTTGTTTGTCATCCATGTCATAAGGTACGCCAATTTCAGTAATCAAACAGGGCACATCAGCACCAAACGCATCAACACCCTCCTTCTTGAGCGTTGCGAGTTGATCGCCTAAGCAGCGGCGAATGTTATTTTCACCCAGACGGACAGCCATTACTGGTGGGTTGGCGTACTTGCCACGGATTACACCAACTGCATCCACGTTAAAGTTTTTGTTCCAATGTTTCAGCATCAGGGTAAGCCCATCATAGTAGTGTGGAGAGTAGACCATGTTCTTTTCGACTAGTCCGCGAGACTTGAGGTCAGGAGGACTCGCTAGAACAGGAGGTTGGTAAAACAAGAATGAATCGTCAGGAATCACCTTTTTCAGTGATTTGACATATGCCAGCCAGTGGTTAGTAAAAGTTTCGTCCACAAAGCGAGAATGGTCCATATGTTTGCCCTCTAAATCGTAGCAAAAGTAGTCAGGCCTTAAGAGCGTGAATCCTCTCTTGGAATCCTTCCAAACCCCATGGAGATGCCAGATGCACTCACCGGCCACCCAAGATTCAGCGCGTTTCCAGCCATAATGTTTGTCAAAATGCTCGGTTTCCTCTGGGGAAAGCCACGCTTTTACTCCTTTGGGGTCAACTGAAACCTTGGAATTCACTACCTTGGGACCCATAAGACCGAATTCAAATTTAGGCATTGTTTGTTCATAGCCATAACCAAGTGCCATGCCATTGGCGCCAGTAGGTACTGTATACAGTTTCACCTGTTGGCTTTTCGGAACCTCAGTCAAGTCCTCAATTCCAATATAACCATGACCAGGCTCATTGATGGATTCCCAGCCAATAATGCACTTCTCCAGTCCACCAGGTTCCGTCGTGTCGGAATGAACCCTCTCTGCTAACCTTGTGACTGCGTTGATGAAATGAGACTCCAAGAAGTCTTGAATATTGAGACCGTTAATAACACATTTGGGTGCAAATATCTTTCCAGCAAAAAACAATGTAAATAATGTGCTTGCTGCTAGTCGTGTGTAGTTTGATGCCCAAACCATCTTGGGCTTTTCTTTCGGCTTATCAAGAAAGTGACTCTCCAGTAATGCTGCTTGTGTCGTCTTGAAATTGCGAGGATTCAGGCCAGCGGCGTAGTGTGTCCAAAGTGGCGCACCTGAGCCACCACAAAATCTACTCCAGCAGTCCTGATGCGGATCCATAATCACATAGAATTGATAGTGTTTTAATCTGTACAAAACTTTGATGGTGAAGTCGATAAATTCCTCGTCATAGATTCCGGGGCCGTCGTGCTCTAGCGCCTCCCATGTAAAAATGTAGCGAATGGTGTTGAAACCCCAGGACTTAAGCCTCTTAAGATGGAGATCTAGTTCTTCCAAAGAGCATGGCGATCCAACAAAGGAGACATTGTCGCCATCAAAGAAGAGGTCGTCTTCAGGAGCATGTGATGGCATAAAAGGCTTAGCCGGGAGTTTCGCATCAGCAGCAAAGTTGATGCCTCTAAGAACAACCTCACGGCCAAATGAGTCCTTGAAGGCGCCGTTTTCAATTGATATTTTGAGCATTTTGTGATTGTAGATATGAAAACGTGTGACTGGCGATGGAGAAAGGAGCGAGGGAAAGTAAATTTAAAAGATAAAAAAATATTAAAAAAATAAGAAAGCCAAATAAATAATTCTGACACAAGCTTTAAACTTTCAGAAGGGCCTTTTACCGTGTCGATGATGGTCACCCCGCAATTTGGCATTCAACTATGAGCTCAAAATACCTGATATTATTGGAGTCTTCGGCAGTTAGAATAAAAGAATAATACCAAGCACCAACATTATTTACTTCGAGAGCTTCATGTGTTTTTTTTAAGTATATATCATTTTGTTTTTATTGGCGTTGTATACCTTCTAGATAACAGGACAATGAACTGATTTCTATCTATCTATCAGTGTGGTTGACCTGAGAAGATTCGATAGCATGCATTCAAATAACCAGCTCAAGGAGTCAAAGTCTTGCGCGACATAATCAAACCGTTTATTTTACGGCCACGATACACGGCAAAATGGTGGCTTTCTTAACGTCCCAAACGCCTGAGGATGTGTAGATATCAGCCTCGAGTATCTTCTTTACTTCACCGGGGCTAGTCGCGTTAATTGTAAGAATGGAACCCTTGAAATCCGGAGTTTCGCCCTCACTGGGGTGTTCTGAAAAGTAAGCACCTACAAAATAGCATTAGCAGCACAAAAAATTCAATCGGCGTTCAACTTGCCGTTGGACTGATGAGTAAACATACCGCCAGTGACTAAAATTCCCTTTTCATTCAATTTCCTTGCGTTTAGAAGATGAGCATCACGAACTTGGATACGTTTAGAAATCTAATTGAGTTGCCCAGCAAAATTAGTAAAATAAAATAAATAAATAAAAACCCTGGTTATCTAGCTATCTAGACACATTGAAGACTCAATGACTTAAATCTACATACAGTTCCATGGATATCAGGGACGATAACAGTGAAAAGTTTTGTGAGATTCTTAGAAGACATGGCAAATGATTTGACAGGAAGAAGTGGTGAGGAGAAGGAAAAAAAGAAAACAAAAATACACAAAAGGTATTACTCAAAAAAGAAAAAAAAAACTTTTTTTTAATTACAGAGAAATTATCAAAATATGGTAGTTTGATCTATTAAGTAATCTTTAACTTTTTACGGAAAAGTGCTCCGTTAGCTTAGTCGGTAAAGCATCCTACTTATGCGAATAGTTACGATTCACATGCCTGACATAGGAAGATCATGGGTTCGATTCCCTTACGGAGCATGTTTTTTTAAATTTTTAAACCCCATTTTTTAACGGAGATACCTCAATTAGAAAATAAAAACAAAAAAAAGAAATTCATTATTTATTGTTGTGTTAAATCTAAATCAATTGTCATAAAGGAAGAAAGTTTTTAATCTTTTAGAGTATGATGGACTAAAAGAAGATATCCCGATCTTTGATTTTGAGCGCTATTCTTGTTATAAAGAGTCAAAGTTGTAATTGGAATCCAAAATGTACTGCTTTTTTGATTGACGTAACTGAGGCAGCTCGCTGAAGCTTTACTTCATAGATAGATAGATAATCAGTTTATTATCCTTACATCAAATGGTTACATACAAAATTATAAAACAAAGTGACATACAAAGAAGACATACAAAGAAGACATGAAATTTCAAAAACATTTGCCTCTATGAGACTAGCAAAGTAGCGGTGTCAGCGCGCGTAATAAGTTCAGACATTCGATGGCGCCGAATTCTCTATGAAAGTATCCATGTATTAATGGAAACCTGAGATACATAACACCCAGTAGCTCAATACCAGAGATTGACACCCAGTAAGACTTTAACAAGCTGCTTAATCAAGCGAGCCATCAGCAAAGAAGTTGCGGTAATGAATCTAAGAACTTGACTACCGCTCCAAGGTCCTTCTTGGTATCAAGAAGGATCTTAGGATCAAGCTCCGGGAAAACTTTTCTCAACTTTTCTCACTCTACAGGATGCAGAGGACATTCCTTAAGGATGTGTTCAACTGTTTCCAGCTGACCAAACTCGCAATTATGATTTCATTCCTTGATTCCTCTCTTCTGGAAATACTTTCCCAGAACACCATGACCTGTACAAACCTAAAATAACTTACTGAAGATATGATGAGGCACACTATTCTTAAAGGATTTCAATGGATTAGGGTACTACCCTCCATACAACTCCCTCTTGACAATGGAGTAGTAATGGCTGTTTTTACTTGGCATGTTATAGTCTTTTTGCCATTCTTTTCGTAAAGCAGTATGCAAACTGCTTTTCAACTTTTATATAGTTTCAGAAGATTTCTTATTGCGATCATACTTTGGCTGCTTCCATAGTGAACGCTTGCTCAAATACTTGTCATCATCAATACCATTCATTTGTTTGACTCTAGCAAACCAAGGTCCCCCTCTGCTGGTTTATTACTATTAGCCAGTATGCATACAGGATTTCTCGGACTCACAGCACAAATAGCTCAGATGGCAAATCGGTCACGAATCTCTTTTATTCTTATGTTCACCGGCAGGATCTCGGCATCACGCTGCATTGTCTTAATAGGCGCAAATCTGAACGCTCCCAGAATCTTGCGTAATCCAGTGTTCTGAGAATCCAAAATACACTGCTTTTTTGATTGACGTAACTGGAGCAGCTCGCTGAGGTCTTACTTCATACGAGTTCCTGGATTAAGTATTAGTTATAGTATATAGATAGAAAATCAGTTTATCTATCAAATTTTCTAATTTTAACCAAAATTCGTGTCATATTCATGGAAAATTCGTGTCATATTCATGGAAAATTCGGCGCCATCGAACATCTGAACTTATTACGCGCGCTGACACTGCTACTCTGCTAGTCTCATAGAGACAGATGTTTTTGAAATTTCATGTCTTCTTTGTATGTCACTTTGTTTTATAATATTGCTTGTAATTATTTCATGTAAGGACAATAAACTGACTATCTATCTACCAAAATTCGCGTCTTTGGAGAAAGCAAGAGAAAACTTCCGTTTTGGTTTTTTATTTTACTGAGTTAGATAGATAGACAATTGATACAGGTAGAGCTGTATATAACCTGATACGGGGAAATATGAGGGATATATTGACCGACTTAGATTTTGCTTGGATACGACCCTCAGTGCCTGGAATAGGAAAGTAGGTGACGGTATGATATTGTTGAATATATTCTGAATAGTAAGCAAGAATAAAAACAGATTTACAACAAGGTAGATAATAAATTTGTTCTTACGTGAAATAATTACAAGCAATATTATAAAAGAAAATGGATATCCCGTTAGGATTGGGTCTAAGATAGTCTTGTCTATTCATATTTCCAACCGTGAGCTTTTTGTCTTTTTTTTACCACTAGGTAACACTAGTAATGTTTCAAGGGGCTGTGAGTAGTACAAAACAATTGTTATGATCACCATGTTAAAGGGCAAATTTGTTCAAAATCAGGTCCTTTAGCTGAGGATAGATAATATCTGAAGTTTCACCTTTGATGGAAAAAACTATGCCCTTCTTGTCATAATGCTCAAGTAAAGGAAGAGTTAGGTCCTTGTAGTTTTTAATTCTGGATTTGAAAACCTCCTGTAATACAAAAAGTGTTAGCAAAAGTCAGTGCATAAAATTTCTAAATTTATCAAAGTTGGTTCATACGGGGTTATCGTCAGGACGTTTGGACAATGGCTCGCCGGTGATGTCATCTTTTCCATGAACCTTGGGTGGGTTGAACGTTAAATTGTAAACTCTTCCCGAGGGAACATGCTAGCAAAAAGTTATTAGCAAGGTTGGTACTTTATACCGGCTTGATGCAACCATACCACATAACGATTTTCAATTCTATCCAAAATGACTTGTTCAGGTACGTCAAGCTCTACAACAAGATTCAGGTCCGCGTCGTTTTTCTCCAAAGTCAGGTCCAATTTTTCAGCTTGGCCAAACGTTCTTGGGAATCCATCCAAAAGCCAACTGCTATTTGAATTCAGCCATTCTCTGGATTTTAGTTCAGTTTCGATAAGCGAGATGATTTTATTATCGGGGAGGAGACCGCCAGATTTAATGATTGCATCAGCTTCTTTCCCTGTAGAGAGTGAAAATTCAATACAAGTTAGTTGGGGTGTGCTTACGAAAATCAAACTTGTTGTTTTGATATTCTGAGCTTTAGTGCAGTGTGGCTATGGTGCGCGTATGTTGATACGTACCGAGTGGAGTTTTATCTTTGATGTTTTGACGTAACAAATCTCCAGAAGAAATGGCTGAAACTTGCCTAAAGTCTTTTAGCAATCTAGATGTCTGGGTTCCTTTACCAGAGCCTGGAGCTCCAAGAAGAAGAATACGAATATTTTTAAGCATCTTTGGGGACATGTTGATTAGGAACGCGCGGTGGGTAAAAGTTGTAAAGAGAAAGTGGAATTGATCTTGAAAGATCAACCGCTGTATTTATACCCAGAGTTAAGAAAATGAGCCTTATGAAACCGTTATATATAGTATCTTTGTTGGAGGGATTGATCTTTTACCAAATACTGGGGAGGTGCCAGGACACACAGTTGCTTAGAATCTCGGGTTATCTACGGGGCAGATGCCCAGGCATTTCCAAGCGGGAAGAAGTCCTTTCTTGATTATGCGGGGGAGATGAGACATGAGACCTTGCACTTGTATCTGTAAATATTCAATTATCTTGTTTTATTTTTTATTTTAATTTTTTAACTTTTGAATGTAGAATTTGACTAATGCGACGCTATTGTTGCTCGATGTCTCGTAATGATGGCAATTTTATTATCTAAAATCATGAGTTATAATATACCGTACCCCCGTAGTTGCTCATAGGATCACTACTTGTTCACGATAGTTTAAAGCACGATAATTTGATAATCGAACAGTTCAAACTAATCTGGGGATTAAGCTAGTCATGATAAATTCTAGAAACTCAAGATAGTCATAATACCTAACCGGGCAACTCTATTAAATCCGTAAAGTCATGTGGCTGATAATTCTCTTTTTCTAATTGTTTTCTTTATCGGCTGGAGATGTCCAGAAGTAGGTACATCCTTCGTCACGAGGCCAAGTACCAAAATGGAGAAACTAGTTACTACTGGAGCATTCAAGAGCTACTCCGGAAAATTTTGTGCCTGATAACACAATTGAAAAGTGGCAATGGAGATACTCGGGAATACCTTCAGAAAGGCCCCCAAAAACGATTACAATTGCAAGTGTGGTGAGTTCGAGACCAGATAACATATTGCCACACATTGCCAGAGACCAGAATTGAAGAGAAACCCACAGTTAGAGATGTCACAAGACCCGGAGTTACTCCAGTTGTTAAACACACCGAAGAGGCGGCCGGGCAATGAAAAAGTACTTGTAATAAAGATAGCTCCAGCCAGAAATGGCAATAAAAACCCTGCATAACATAACAAGTCGAGGGCCGCAAGCCCCAAGTCTTAACATCAGATAGTTTGCGATCGTGGCAAGCTGTGTCTACAATGGTCTCAGTCTTGAAGGGTCTTGGATGGCACACAAATAGCCGAATTCCTACTGCATGTTAATAAAAAGGAAAAAAATCCGGGACTTCACTAGAGACTCTAAGGCTGAAATACTCAACTGAAGTCGGCAAAATGTCTTAGAACTAGACTAAAATCCTAGTATTCAATTTGTATTTGTTTATGTAAGTTAAATTAATAACAAATGACGGGGGGGAAAAAAAGACCATATCGCTAAGAGCAGTTTGGCTGTTTTGTACCACTTAATGTGCTTTCTGTTCTGTTTCGTGGAATGACCGCACTGTATTCTTCAGTGAACCAAGTGGTATCAAAGACGCTAATAATACCAGCAATGAGTATTATTGGCCCGCTAGTCATGTGGATAGATAACAGCTGTACGGGAATATTATCATCCATAATGCCAAAATAGGACTATTTCAGCGGAACCTTAAAAAAAAAGATTACAGTTACTCTTGAACAAATAGTAAGCAGCGATGATAGTGATGATAATAGCATTGTTGCTGCTGTTCAGCCGTAACATAACTTCAATATACTCTGGTCACAGCAAGGTGGATTTAGGAAGTTGTACCGTTTTGTGTTTTTTTTTATCTGATTCTGTACATACTCAAACCCCCTCATGCTAAAAAAAAAAGAAAAAAGTTGAATACCAGGAATCAAATTACGTTTTTTTTTTTTTTTTTTTTTTTTTTTTTATTTTTTTTTTT
>Ga0160505_100965_pt1 | contig 14436 bp, 22 predicted proteins | sample DIDeMG_FD_108225 | JGI IMG/M metagenome (GOLD analysis project Ga0160505, IMG submission 108225) | Enriched chicken feces microbial communities from UW Madison campus, WI, USA - DID2874_E49_Stillage MG | ecosystem: Host-associated > Birds > Digestive system > Large intestine > Fecal ... | reverse complement strand
CGGTCACTACTTCCTTCCTCTCCTAGTGCACCCGTTGACCCATTCCCCGCTCCGTTTCAACCGTCCAACTATGGTATCCACTTAAACTATCACCGACGCAACATTCCGCCCCCCCTATCTCCCTTACGTCCGCCCACCCAAGAGGTTGCCGTTGTGGACCAGATCTGCTCCATCGGCCGTCGGCCCGTTCTTTTAATCCTCTACGGGGGACCTGCGCGTTCCCGGATCGCCTTTTCTTTTACCACACCATTCCTCGCCGCTCCAGCCACTAGCTCATTTGGCCCTCGTATACCTCGGTTCTGTCGGGACCCGCCTCTGCTGCCCATCCGTCACAGCCCCGTAGTTTCCTGTTTGCAGGAGCAAACTGCGAGGCATCCCCTTGGCCAACGGGGTGTCTTCCGCCAGTCGTTTCTCGCCTGTCGTCTCCAAACACACCCATCTCTTCACCCCCCTGTCCCCCCAACCCTTCCTTCGCCGACGTATACCTCGACCCAAGAAGCTTCGCTTTGGCATCAAACCCCCTGGTCTGCCGACAACGGCAGTCACCTCTTGTCGCGCGCCACACTATCCGACCAGATATCATTTTTATCTCGTCCTTTTTTTTCCTTCCTTCTCCCTCCTCTCCTCACCACCACGGATACCTGTCTTTCCTATATCCTCCTCAGCCGATCCACCGCACAGCAGCAAACCAACCCCAAGCTTACACCAGCTTTTGCTCGACACCGTGCCTGAACACATGTCCAGTTTGAGGCTTGATCGACCTGTCGGACTAGTTTGCAAGTTAGGAACCACCGCCGCTCCGCTGCTCCCTCAAATACCGAGCAGATCTGTTGAGCCTCCTGCCTTTGTTGATATCGCCCCACCCGCACCACCCCAACATTTTACTTTGACATACCCGGCGAGCGGTCCCGCTATATATCTAGACCCCGAACCGAACGTCCGTGCCCATTTTTCTTCTTCCAAGACATCTTCTTCTCCACACAAGTTCCTTCGACCGACGCTTCGACCCCACCACCGCACATAGATCCAGATCTGGTCTTGTGCACGTTTTCCCTTTCACAAACACTTCATTGGTCACTACCACCAATCCACCACCTATCACCAACAGCTCACCGCTCCGCCAGCACCACCACCACCACCAGTACTATCACCACCATACTTTCTGTACTTTTACCCCCGACTCCCCTCCGTTCCTTCGGCGCCTGTTCACCATCACAGCCGCCACCCTTTAAATACCTTGACCCCATTACGACAGCCACAGTGTCGCGCATCGTGGTACCTGTGTCGCCTGTCTCGCAGGAGGCAAACCTCCTCCCTTCGGTGGTGGAAGATCGCATCTCACCCCGCGTACGACCTTACCCGACAAGCCCCAAGCGCCGTCTCCCCCAGGCCCACCGGCTGGGGACGTCTACCATCATGGTAGTCCGCACCGCCCCCGACGAATCCGGCGGTGGTGGTGGTGGTGGATCAGGAAAGGACAGGGACTGGGACAGGAGAGGTGACGATACCGAGGAGGACCGGGCAGCTCGGCACACTAGTGCAAACACGAGCTCGGTTCGCTCGGGACACGCACGCAACAACAGCGGTGCGAGCAGCACCTACAGCTCCCGCAGCGGCCATGCCTCCCCGACATCGTGGCGCGACGCCTTTGTCCGCCTTCAGACCCGCCTTGGACCGGACCCCACCCCGGTTGCGATGAAGCTCGCCATGGTTCAGTTCTTTGACAGCTTGCCACCCGCGTACTACCAGGCTGCTGCCGAGTTTATCAAGCTCAGGCGGGAGACGGGCGAGCCAGTCAACCTCGACGCTCTTGGCTTCTACTTCACCATGCTCGACCAGTCTGCTGCCGAGGCGCGCTCGATCTCTCGTTCGACGCCACCTCTGCGTTCGTCGCGCTCTCCGCCCCTTCGCAAGCCGTCTCCGCTCTCTCTCAAGGCGAAATCGTACTCGCCTACCTCGCCGCGCCGGTCGCGCGAGCGCAACGATGGTGACCACGACCACCACTTTGCGGACTTTGCTCCGTCACGGCCTCACGTTTCCAACCTCCTGCTGTCGGACGTCCGGGACGATGACTCGCGGAGCAGCTGCATCCCCGCAGAGAACTCGCGCCGCGACAGCCCCCGGTAGCCTCAATACCCCAGCTGCTCTGCCCCATAGCAAAAGCAAGACAAGCTTGACGACGACATACGACGAAAACTTGACGCAAAGAAAAACGTCCGACAACATGTAGCAATCGAGCCGTGGAAAAGAGTCATCAACGTCACCGTCGATACCCTGTTACGCGTTCGCCATTCTTCACGTCAGCGCCCAGTCGCGACACGAATCTTGATACCCCTCTGTCCAGAGTCAATCGAATCGATACGCGAAGCGTCCAGCTTAAACCTGATCGAGCCCTCGTCGCAGTCCTTGGTTCCCGTCCCTCGTCCCCATCCTTGGTCCCATCAATCTGCATCCATCTAGACTAGAGATCTGTTTACAGATGTGGTCTCCATCCCCTCAACATTGCATCGTCTCCTCGCATAGCTGTATCACCTAGCCTCCTTAGACCTGTCCGCCGTTGTACAATCTCTACTCCAAAGAGAAGCTCCACCCATCTCATTCCCATCCACCCCACACACTCACACATACTCTACGCACGTAGACCTGCAATGCATCTCATCCAGCATACTTTCAGAAGACCTTGGAGCACTTGGATCTGGTCGAGAACATTTTTGCAAGGAGCGTCCTATGGGTTTACTGCCCAGAGGCACGTTCATTCCTCATTGCTCCACAAACTTTTTCTCGCATTTTCTTTGTTTATTTTTGGCGCGTTGCTTTTGTCATGCTACTTTTCTCTTCTCTGCCATGTTCACGATCATCTACACTGCTCTCTCCACATGTCCGAAATGCATTCCATCAAGAAAAAAAAAATGCAAGACATTATCTTGGGGTGTAATGACGCTTGGAGAATATCTACACGGGATAAGCACATTCCAGTGACGACCAGCCAAGTGGAGCGCGGTATGTGTATAGCCACTTTGACCTCATCACCGAGTACTACTACAGTGTATTAGCAGCCGTTTCAACGTTTTTAATACTCCAACTAGCCCTGCGCCGACAGCTCCGCCCGCACCACCCAGGAACGTAGGAACCGGGAGCACTACATTAGTTGGGTGGCAGGTGACTATCCACGCTGGCTCGTGGTTACTATCTAGTGCGCAAGTTGGCACTTGGATTGCGTGTGGCGCGGTATGTCGGAGTAGTTGGCGCTGGCACGGGGTACGCGTTACGCGGTGCACTAAACAATCTAGCCCTTTCTGCATCGCGACGAGGCACTAATGGCGTCGACGCTATTCTGTCTCGGTCCGCTCCAGACGATCCAGACACGACTGGGCCCGCAGTCTAATGCTAATAATGCATGTAATAATAATGACGGGTAGTAGCGCTTGTGGTGTTGGTCCGGATCGCCCGGATGTGCTGCTGCGCCCCGTCAAACTAAATTTTTACCCTGTTTCCGCATCTATCGTTCAGATTCCTCGTCTACATACAGTTACATGCTTACACGCTCGCGTACATGACATACATTGCTCGCCTACGTCTCGTCTGTCGCTAAGAGCGGTACCGGTAGAGCGGAGTATCTCCCGCCGGGCCGGTCGTCGCGGAAAATAGCCCCGGCAGCTTTGTTGGACTGACACAAGGCCCAACAGAGTCGCCCGAAGAGCACGAGCAGATCCCAGGGTGCTGGGGGTGTGCCGTACTCGGCCATGGGCCAGCGTTGTACAGGAATCGGCACATTCGGCAACAAATGGCACCTCGGTCTGTAGCTACGGAATGCTGGATATTGTGCGGAGGTGGATTCCGACGAGACGATACGCAAGGGGGTCTAGGGACAGGGGAAAGCGGGGTTAGAAGCGTCGGACTGGCGTGGATGAGCGTCAGAGATCATCCGAGAGGCGGCAGAATGAGTGAAGGATATGTCCCGGATATCCCCCACGCATGTACGCATGTACGCAGCTCCAGTGCCTCCCCCTGCAGTGTTCCTGCTCCACCGCGTAGTTCATTTTGTGCCTTTTGCTGCTCTTCCATGTGGCAACCTACCGCTTTCTTCCAGTTCATGCAGAACAGAACTTCCAGCTTCGTTGCTGATCGACATCACTAAACGATGAGAGGTGTTGCAGCGTCGGACCCGAGGGTCGGTGCTCCGAAGATCCGGTGGAATTCCGGTGGACGGGCGGACGGCCCGGGCTTGAAACTCGTCTGCGCCAGGCGACTCACCCAGTGACTTACCATGACGCATGACGGCAGTGGACAATAATGCATACGTATTTGATAAGTTTGATTGCATGTCGATCATTTGCACATGGCAGAGGCTCCAACGCTAGCTTTTCAGCTTGTCTACAGTACAGTGGAGCAGGTTCGCTTAGGCTGTAGGGTTTGGCGGTGACTGACCAACAACTCTACAGCACGCATGGAATTGCACAGAGTTTGGTGGTGACTGACCGTCAACTCTGTGCAATTCCAAGTGTGAAGTTTTTTTGCTGTTGCAGATATTGCACAAAACTCTGATCCACCCCGTTCGGCCACGCTACAGAGTGCCTCGCCACGCGCTTGTTTCCTCGTTGCCCCCGGTTACGCCGACACAAGCTCTCGGAGCCAACCTTGCGTGTAGCCTGGATATTAACCCCACCGAGTGTGCTCTATCGGTATCTTTGCAATGGACTTCGGAAATTGAATTGAAGTGCAACAGTTACGTGGTGAGACAAAAAGTGGTTCTCCGCATCGGATCGCAGACCAGCGAGATGGCCACGAGGGTCCATTGAGTGATGTGAGACACAACACAAGATCAAGACAATCGGAATCCACAGCCACGGATGGTAGTAACCCAGCGGTGGCTCAACCTTCTACAACTCACCCGGGCCCGAGCATGCCGCTCCACTCCACTTTGCCAAGTCGCGTAACAAACAGTACGAGAATTTACTCTGTAACAGCCTATTGATGTTTCGTCTGTATCTGTACATCCGTCTCGGGGACCGGCTTAGGCTACAAAATAACGAGAGACCCAGCGTACGCGTCCATCACGGCCATTGCTTGATCGTCCCGCGTGTCGCCATGTGGACGACGCGGATCGTCGCGGATGGATATTGGGTCGCCCACATTCCTCGCTTGGAACATTTGTTTCCTGAGCGGGATCGTCTTGTGTATAATAGTGGCCGTGTTGCTCGGTCTCGGCCAGGCCAAGGCCACGTCTGCACTCGGGCTCGTCAGAAATATGAATTGGGCGGGACAACGTTGCGGAGGCGGGGTGGCTCCGCAGATATTTACAGGACAATAAGGATGTGCGTTCCCGAAGAGTGGGGTACCCCACACGCCACTGGCAGTCCACGATCCACAGCCGCAAGCCATACGTACGCCATAAGCCACGGCGCGATGGCGGTGGCTTATGGCATCTGGGTGGGGGAGGCAGTGTGAGCTGCATGGCTTAATGGCTTATTTCACGTCCGGGGTGGCCGGGTGCATGTCTCAGCCGCCTGTGTGTCTGCGCACACATTCCGCGCTTATCGCTATACAGTTACTACCAGCTCGACATGTCGTGTCCGAGGATAACCATAATTGCTCCGCAACTGCCTCCCAAACTCACATGCCTGCTCGGTACCGATCTTGCATTCTATCCGACAACAATGCCGGTTCGGAGATCGAGTCGCACTAATCCGTTCCCGTGATAGGCTGAGAATGGCTGATGGTCGGAGACGAGATGACAACGCCGAATGCCCGGGAGGTCTTCACAGGCTACTGCTCTGCAATTACTGACTGAGAAGGGAACCCTTAGTCGGTGATGTGAGGTGGTTTTAGACCTGCGTGTGCACATGAGCACAGCGGCTAACACCAGCGGAGCGAAAGGAGAGAGAGCAACGATCGGGTCTCCTCGTCGTCGCTGCCAGTCTTACCCCTCACTCACTCATCCTGCTACTCCTTCGAGACGCGCTCCACTTCTGTGGACTGCATGGGATAGCTGCTGTCAAGTTGGCTAGATATAATGAGCACTAAATTGCTCGTACACGACTACACCTCGTCCCGATGCCCGCTTGATCGCGCTTGAGCGACGCGTTCATCCCCGCGGGACGTTCAGCAGTGCTCCTACCACTTAGAGACGAGCCAAACACATAAAAAGGACAGCAACCTCTGCACAGAGATGCTCCAGCCTCGTATGGGGCTCGAAGCCATGACATTTTGATATCTGTAGTAAGAGTCAAACTATCTACCGACTGATATAACGAGGCCGCGCTGATGTTCCAGAGTGGCGCCACGTTGCCTGGTGGTTCGCTGCAGGAAGACACTCTGACTGATGGTCCGATTGAGAGTTTCTAGCAGGCTCTCTCCCACCTTCACAGACAGTTTAGAGAGCGTTGAAGATGGCACGGGTGTGCACATTGAGGCTAGCGAGAGCGGTATGGGAAGACAGTTGTCGGACGTCTGTCATGTCAGTCATACCTATACCAAATCCTAATAAGATCTTTTTTTTTTGGAATGCAACCCAGCGCGCGAAGAGAGTCCATGCCTTGGCCAGGGGCTTGGCGTATGCCCCAACGTGTTTCGTGCGCAACTCCGCCTGCATCTGGCAAGCCAACTGCCTGGCGTCACGCACTTGGGTTCCGCTGAGAAACGCCCAGCTAACAGCCAGGGAGCGGGATGCAATGGAGCACTACGGTTGTCCTACCAGGGAGAGGACTAGTGGTCCCTCTCGAGGCCTCCCCGCCGTCTCGTCTTGCTTGTGATTTCCTGCAGGGTGGTAATCCAGAGCGTGGATCTATGAAGAGTGAGGACGGGGAAGAGTAAGGAGTAAAGAGTGTGGAAGAAGTGTGTTCAACTGGGGAGAGGGACGCGTATCCTAAAGATACCTGTCTTATCCTGTCATACCCGATGATGGGTGACAGAAGTTTGAGGCTGCAGTCGTGTAAAGGCGTGCAGAGAGTATAGCTTCTCCTGTTAGTTTAGTGAGTCTGTAGATGTCACCTAGTAGTCGTAGACGTACCAGGTCAATTTACGTACCCTCCGGACACGACTTGGAAACCGAGCGATATCGGGGACACGACACTCCCTGGAGTTAGGCGGGAGACCCGATAAGCTCCTTATCTTATCGCACTATCGGTATGCTGAGGAGACAGGCCGGGTCTGCTGGCGAGACAAAGTGTCAAGGACAAGCCGCTAGCGCGCTAAAGTACTCTATGACGAAACTGGTCCAGGCTAGGCAACCTTGTGTGCCGCCGGTTTAGTCGACTAACTGAGATCTCGCGTAGATGAACACATGACAGGTCTAAAGGTGGAGCGTGAACGTGAGAGCCAAAGGTGGAGCGTGGACGTGAGAGCCAGACAGACAGAATTCCTCACACCTCGATCGAACTGTTATTATGACGACTCTGGTGTACTGTTGAGCGAACCAAAGGCTAACTCTGCCTACAGCACGAACGTCATCGCGCGCCAAAAGACATGGCCATCGGGCCCAACTTGGCGCCGTGCCATGTCCATGCCGAGCAGGAATCTCACTAGTCTCAATCTTCCTTGGTATCATGGCTGCCTCCGGTTCACAGATCTGGAACGGACCACTAACGCGCAGCACTGACGAGCGCTTACGACACAATGTCATAGATATTTTTTACTGATTTTTACTTAATTTCTCTCGCCTCTCTCCTACATCCCAGCCCACCGCGTCTTCCGTCTTCCGTTTCTTGACGCGGCCCATTCACATTCACATTCCCAATGACGTCGCAACCACCGCGCTGCACCAGCTACCCAAATATACCCACATTCCAGACTACACTGTCCCGCTTCAAGCGAAAGTAGCGCGCATAGACCCGGAATGTGGTGCGGTATGAAAGCTGTCGCGTACCGCTGGTGCGGAATGGGCTCGGAGGGCGCCCCGGCTCCACGGATGATCGCGGCATGCGCGCTAGTTCGCCACAGCGACATCCATTCTTCGCCAGATACCTCATGTTATGATCACTAGAATCGCATGCCTCGACATTGCACAGTGCGACAAGTTGAGACACTCCTGCTACCCACGTGTGTCCAGAGAACCGCACGAGACATTCCGACGTGCCGTCGTCCACGCCAGCAGCCTGCGCTCCGCCATAGCAGCGAGTCCCGCTCCCTCCGCCTCTCCGGCCAGCAACACACCGGCCACAGGCAAAAAGGACACCGGCGCGCTCTAGCTCGCCAGCTACGACAACGACATGATTCGAACATGTGCTCCCGAAGGAAGTTGATTTCGAGTCAACCGCGTTAACCACTCCGCCACGTTGCCACTGGGAAGCTTCACAGGGGCGCAGGATGGGCGCGATCGGCGACCTGAGATGAGAAGGATGGGCGGCGTGTGTGGCTGAATCGGCGCCCGGGGGCTGTGGCTCCTGAGGCTGAATGTCGGCGTTGTTCGGGCCAATGTCAGCCGCCGGCCCACGGTGGTTGGGGTGTCCAAGAGATAATTTAGGATAGCGTGCAGAATGGATAACTGGAATTGTTAATTGTTGTGCCTTGCTCACTGCGTCGTACTGGTCACTTGACAAAGTCAATGTCAGTGGCGGTCGCCTGTTCGTCTGAATTCATGTCAATGCCACCCGCTTGGTCTTCCATCAAAGCACGGCCGAACTTCAACCTCAACCCCCGCCTCCATCCCCTGCATCTCCACGACCCAGCACCCCCTGCACTCACCCCCCAACGCGCGTGAAAGCGCCACCGGGAGCTGCCATCGTCGGGCGTGTAGCTCAGTTGGTAGAGCGTGTCATTAGCATCCCCTCCGCCTCCGTCTCCAATCGGAGCTCGGAGTTCGAGGATAAGCATATTTGACAAGGTCTTTGGTTCGATTCCTAACTCGTCCACTCCACGATTCCTTTTTGGGCGTTCAGGCGGCGGGGGCGGCGAGGACGGCGAGGACGGCGAGGGTGGGAGCGAGAATGGCGAGGGTGGGCGCGAGAGCGAGTGCTGGGCAGTGTTGGCAGCATGGCAGACGCGCGCCCCACGCTGCTTGCGAGCCAATTCTCAGCTTCTCAGGTTCCCAGCTTCCCAGCTGTGAGGAGAAACGTGTCTTGGGAGTCGGTGTGATGGCTGTGTGGCTGTTTGACTGTGAATGTGATAGCCTTGAGGCGGTGTCCATCGTTCATGACCTCATCACGTGCCACGTGTAACTTCCCCGCAGATCATTCAGAGCATCTTGAGATCGTCCTCTGCAGATCGCCTTTTCCGCACGTTGTTCGTGGCCCCATACCCCGTAGATCGCGTATTACCGCCAAGCACGCTGTATATGCCAAGAGATGCATGTGGTCAGTGACGACGTGATGCTCGAAAGCATACCTCGGAGCGAGCCCAAGTTCGGAGCACACGCATCACTTCGCCGCATCGCATCGCGAGGTATCGCTCCACGTCTTGGCATACCCGGCAGCGGATGCTCACACACGACCAAACATGGCCCTGAAGCCACGGGGTACAATCCCAGCCATGCCAGCCACCACACGATACGCCGGACCCGTTGTGCCGAAACTTTTCAACCTCTCCACTCGATCCGAATCCTCACGGGGGAGAACGGACATGTGGGTGTGCGCGCCACTGACGCACTGACATGGCTTCGCGGATGGGATGGGAGATGCCGGTTGTCAGTTGCCTGTCTGCGCAGGTTGTTTTGTTAGTGGGGTGCAGGCATGTCAGTTGGGACCATGGCGTTGCGTTTGATCATGTGTGTGACAGGACAGGTCCGCGTTACATTGATCACGACGGTGAGCGATTTTAGAGTAATTCAGCCAGTTGATCCAGTGAGTCGCCGCTGTTTGTATCGACCTGCTAAAGATGCTGGAGAGTTCCACCGGGTCCCCGACCCAACCCCAACCTCCGTCCCCGCCCTGTGGTCCTCTGTTGTCCATTCCTCCACGTTTCTCCGCATCCTCGCATTGTTTGTGTCTAGCACCGTGACGCCTGGAGAAGACGGAGGCTGTGAGGCTGTGAGATGTGAGATGTGACGCGCAGAAAGGGGTCGAGCGTGGCTGGCTGAAACAAGTGTGGAAGAGGAGAAACAAGAGGCAAGAGGAAATGTTTGTGTGTTGGAGCCAGCCTGCGTCCCGTCGTCGAAATGAGATGCATCAAATACGCCCGCCTTGGCTGGCTTGGCTGGGCTTTTTGGCTGGCAGATCCTCCAGCCTGGCTTCCTTTGGGCCTGCGTGGTTGCGTCACCGCGCCTGACACAACTGCACACTGCACACTGCTATTCCGCAATTTGTGCGCACATTGAAGCCAAACGTTGCCGCATGTTCGCTTCGGTCGCCGGAGTGGTCGAGTTGCAAGATCGAGCATCAGCTCATTCATTTCAGTCTCGGTCGTCGAGACAGCAAGAGACCGGGACGTGTTCTTGGTCCACGGCTCATTCTGGTTTTGCTTTCTCCCACATCATTACTATCACCATCACCACCATTCAATAATACTTCGCAACCATGGCCGAAGAGCACACGATGCTCGACGACGAGTGGTGGCATCCATTCACGTGCGATGCCAACGACTACGAGCTCGGCCGCGCCGTCGGTGAGTACCTCAGCTTGGCTGCGAGCATGTCATGTTTGTCGGAACCACGGCCTTGGACACGGACACGGACACAGACGTCGACAACATTGCATTGCGTTGCATTGCAGGAGCAAATGCGCTCGGACCCCGCTGACGGCAGGATTCGGGGCAAGCTCGACAGTCTACGCGGCGGCATTCACGCTCCCGAACTCTGCATCGGACGACTGGCGCGAGTGTGCAGTCAAGGTCTCGAGCAGTGGCAGCGACCTCGCGCAGCTGTCCAAGGAAGCACACATGCTTGCACTGTGCCGGCACCCCAATGTCCTGCGGTACGTTCAAGTTATCGTCTTCGTTCACGCACGTTTAGCCCTGCACACTTTGGCCGGGCCGTAAATAATCCCCGTCCTCGGCCTTAGCTACCTACTAGTGTCTGCGCGACCGGCGGCACACAACCCCCTTAGCTCCAGTCTCTGACGCTCCAGTGTCCTCGCAACGTTTACGCTCCCGCCCGACCGCTCGCGTATCGCCATCGTCACGCCGCTCATCGAGGGCGGCTCGCTGGCAGGCATACTCGAGTGGCGCGCAAGTTGCCCTCCCGCCAAGCGGAAACGGTGGAAGAAGAGCTCGGACGGGTCGGCAGCGCTCGAAGAGGACGAGGTCAAGGTCGTCGTGCGGCAGGTGCTCGAGGGGCTGAATTATCTCCACACGAACGGGTTTCTCCATGTGAGTTGTCGAGTCGAGTCGAGTGCCCGAGGAACGAACGTGCGGCGGCAGGGGTACGCGTTGTGTGTGTGTCCCCGATACCAGATCCGGTGTGCAGCTGCGGAACATGCTCTCACGAGATACGCTCGGTCCTCTTGGCATGGAACGTGCACAATGGGATTTCTGTGCGCAATAAACAAAACGCGATACGTGAGACTGACACACACAGCGCGATCTCAAAGCTGGTAATCTCCTCGTCGCGCCCGACGGCACCGTCCTGCTCGCAGACTTTGGTGTTGGCGGGGACATGAATATGCCGCCTACACCGTCGCAGGAACGCACGCCGCTCGAGGCGATCCGGTTCGATAAGCCCCACGGGCGGTTCCTCCCCACCGCGTCTGACCCCGCCCCACCAGTCGTCACGCCCGCACCTGTCTTCACTCGGAACCTTGGCAAGCGGTCTTCTTTTGTCGGCACAGTGAGTACGCATGTACAAGCCAACACTAACTTGTAGCCATCGTGGATGGCGCCCGAGGTGATCCTCGGCCAGCCGTACGATACCAAGGCCGACATCTGGTCTCTGGGAATCACGATTATTGAGCTCGCGACAGGCGCGCCACCGTCACGCGGCACGAAGATGAGCGACATACTCGCGGCCACGGCCTCAGGTTCGTCGCCGGCGCTCCCTTCGTCATTCAACAAGCACCTGCGCGAGTTTGTCGCCCTGTGCCTGCAAAAGGATGCCTCGAAGCGGTACGTGCACCTACAAAAGAACCCTTCACGCTTCCTGTAATTTACTGACGTCAGACCTACCGCCGCGACGCTTCTCGAGCACCCGTGGCTGCGTCACGCCAAGCGTCCGTCGTATCTTGCCGAGACATTGCTTGCGGATCTGCCGCCCCTCAACAGTCGACAGGAACTGCAGCGCGTGCCCACCGTGTCGTCCATCGTGTCCGGCGCGCCGTCGTGGGACTTTGGGTACTCTGTCCCCGGGTCCCCTGTCAGCCGGTTCAACTCACCGTCAGCTGCATCGCTCGCCGTCTCACCGGTAGAGTACACTGCGCGCCCGCACTCGCGCTCCTCGTCCATGGGGCCAGAGTACTACCCCGCCGCCTCGCCGCGGATCAGCTTGCACCAGTGGGCCGAGCGCACGAGCTCGACGTACTTTGAGTCCGAGCCGCCAACGCCGACAGAGTCCATGTCCGGCAGCCTCCTCTTCTGGGCGGGCAACCCGAGTGCATACCCCTCCAACGGCAACGGGAACAGCAACACGATCGGGAGCGTCAATGGCAACGGCACCGCGAACGGGTTCATGGGCACAGGGTGGAGTCCCCGGCGAAGCACGTCGCAGGACGGGCGGAAGCGCTCATCACTCAACTCTGTCAAGAGCACGTCGCCCGTCACTGGTCTCCGGCTGCGTCCCGGCATGCCGTCGTTCCAGGCCACGGGGCTCGATACCGTGCAGCAGAGCGTCGTGAGCTCGCCCAACGGCGATATCACGAGCGACATGCACAAGCTCAGTATCGACCAGTCACACGGCGACTCGCCCCTGTGCATCATCACGACCATGCCGCCCGAATCTCTCGACGACGACGACACGGGCTCGGGCTCGGGCTCGGGCTCGTCAATCGAGACACGTACGCCGATGCCCAACTCGCCGCCGTCGCTCGCGCCCGAGGTCGACGCGCCAAAAACGCAGCATAGGCGGGACGGATCCGACGACTCGACAGCACACAACTCGCACCAGTCGCACGCGAGCACGAGCTCGGGCCCCACGCCCGTCCTCCGCGCCAAGGCGTCCGCGATCCCCACCCCGATCGCCCTCGCGCCCCCAGCCTCGGTGCCATGGGACATGTCGCGCGACTCTAGTCGGGGGTCACGCAAGAGTGACTCGTCGCACGGCCACTCGCTCGGCTCGAGCATCAACAACAGCTTCAAGACTGCCAGCCTGCTCGGATCCACGCCGGAAAAGCACGGCGTCGCGCACGGCTGGTTCAAGAAGGATAAAGATAGGAAGGACAAGGAGGGCCTCGCGGCGCACCTTGGCAGTCTTATTGGGCGGCACAAGAAGGAGAAGGACAAGAAGAAGTAGAGATACACCACGACGACGACTCGGTCCGTTCAGCTACCCATTCATTCGCATTCTACCACCACACTACACCACGTTTCGACATCACTCAGCATTCACACAAGCACACTCCTCCATTCCACTTCCATAGTTTCATTTCCACTAGTTGGACTCTTAGTTGTATCGAATACCTCGGAGCCGGGCTCCCATGCACGCATCTACGATTGAGCAGCTGTTGCTTGCTGTGCTTACTGACGTTAACGGACGTGCTGATCTTGTCTGGGCCAGGGGGCTAGGCCTGTCGTGTGGCTCCTGGATACGCGAGTTGGGAGACCGACTGATTCGTGTGGTGCTGACTGACTTGCTCGTGTTGATCAATCCCCCCGACCTACTTCTCACCATCGGGTTCACCGCTCACCGCCTGGAACAACGTTCATCTCCTGGAACACCGCCTACGATCTCTGGAACGCAACTGGCTCAAGAAACAGAGTCAACATGCAACATGGTGCAATAGTGCAATGGTCATAAAAAAGGTGGGAGAGGGCTAACAATGTCGGGCATAGAGAAGGAGGCGGGAAAGGGGGGAGAGATTAGTAGAGTCCGATAGTCGCTCGCCAGTGGCGTGTGTTGCTTCTTTGATGTTTTGTCTGTGGATCCAAACCAAAACAGAGTCGCTCAGCTCAGGCAAATGTGTGAGTGTTTAAAGGAAGAAGGCGCCGACAAGAGCAGCGACAAGGACGCCGGCCATGGGGACGACGTTGGCGTTGGCGCCGTTGCCGCCCTTGGTGGCGGTCGCCTCAGGGGCCGAGGTGCCGGTGGTCTCGCCCTTGGAGTTGGTGAGCGGGGTGCCCTCGGCCTTGACCGAGCCGTCAGTGCCGGTGGCAGTGGGGGCGGCCGAGGTGGTCGTCGGGAGGTTGGTGAAGGTCATGCCAGAGGTGTAGTTGAACGCGGCGTCCGACGAGAGAGCAGCAGGGGGAATGCCGTTACCGACCGAGGTGTAGGTCTTGCAGTTGGACGAAGCGGGGGTCATGGCGGGACGCGAGGGGGTGACCGTGTTGCCGATAGTGTGAATCGCACCGCCCCACGAGCCGGTGAAGCGCTGAGCAAAGGTGGAGTACTCGCCTCCAGGCTCGGGGTAGACACCGGGAGGG
>Ga0160505_100963_pt1 | contig 14457 bp, 6 predicted proteins | sample DIDeMG_FD_108225 | JGI IMG/M metagenome (GOLD analysis project Ga0160505, IMG submission 108225) | Enriched chicken feces microbial communities from UW Madison campus, WI, USA - DID2874_E49_Stillage MG | ecosystem: Host-associated > Birds > Digestive system > Large intestine > Fecal ... | reverse complement strand
TTTTTTTTTTTTTTTTTTTTTTTTTTTTTTTTTTTTTTTTTTTTTTTTTTTTTTTTTGGTACCATCACGTTGATATGACGTAGTTTCATATTTTTCAACTTTTTTTATTCACGTTTTTTGGAATTTCATGCATGCGAGAGAAGGGAGACTCAAAGTCTCCAACGACGATTTCGCCAACGATTTGGTCTTTACGGTTCGATTGTTTGGGGCGCATGCACCACCAAAAATGGTTTCAAACGGTTGCAAATTTGGTAACATTCCCTCCCTGAAATTTCCTTTAAACAAATAATATTCTCATAAAATTTACTTGAGAGAATGTCTAGAACTTGATTCTTCTCTAAGTTTGAAGTCTGTAAATTCGGATTTCCTTATGTTTGACCCCTTGTTTCTGATTCCAGATTTCTGAATCCCTCATTCCCAATTGAAATCAAGAAAAACCGAGTCTTTTTTCTTCAAGCGCTCCCAATTAATGCTTTTACCAAATAAAAAAATTAAAAATAAAAAATTCCACATTGCACACTTCTCCTTTTCACTTGCCTACAACGACAATCCACACATTTGAATATTTCATAACATATCTTTTTTTAGATGCCATTACATTATTTCATTGATTCATAGTCATTACATACATGTCAAATAATTAGTCTCTCTTGACTTCCAAAGGAGTGAATCTGAGGTAGGGCTTGACAATCTTAAACTTGGGGAAAAGAGTCTTGGCCTCCTCGTTGGAAACAGAGGGGTGGACAATAACATCATCACCGGGAGTCCAGTTGATAGGAGTGGTGATTCTGTTCTTGTCACCGAGCTGAAGGGAATCCAGGACACGGAGAACCTCAGCAGTGTTGCGACCAGTAGAGGCAGGGTACGAAATAATCAGTCTAATGGTCTTCTTAGGATCAATAATGAAAACAGATCTGATGGTGAACTGGACACCCTTGTCATCAACATTGCTGGCATCCTGGTAGTCAATCATGTCGTAGAGGTGGGCGACCTTACGCTGGGGGTCAGCGATAATAGGAAAGGTCAGGTTGGTCTGGGACAGCTCGTTAATGTCCTTGATCCACTCACGGTGAGACTCAGGCTCATTAGCAGAAAGACCGATCAGCTTAGTACCACGCTTGGTGAACTCAGGCTCCAGTTTGGCAAAGGCACCGAGCTCAGTGGTACAAACTGGGGTGAAGTCATCAGGGTGAGAGAAAAGAACGACCCAGTCGTCGCCGGCGTATTCGTAAAAGTCAATAGGGCCATTGGAGGTATCAGACTGGAAGTTAGGAGCCTTGGAACCAAGACGAAGTGTGCCGGAAGGAGGTTGAGCAGCCATTTTTGGATTGTGTTATGTTTACTGATTAAAGAGGTTTTACAAGTGTAAAAGACAATGATGATTAGAAAGAATAAAATCCAGGAAAAGAAGCGAATTAACTTGATATTTATAGTATAAAGAGAAGGGGGGTTCGAAGTCAATTAATAAATAAAAAATACTTTTGACTGCTTTTAATCAAGTAGTTTGTTGTTGATTTTGAGCAGCATTGTAAGGGCAATGATAGTTGAACGACTATTACTGTGATTTACTAAGGTTTGAAATGATTTGCTTCGAGCACTGTCGATATCGCCGCTTGGTGTAGATAAAATGCAACCAAATGGCGTTGTGACACGTGATTAGCAACCATTTATACGCAATTCTACAATTCCTGTAACAATATTGTGGCTTGTCAATCTGTGGCTGAAATTTTTGTGATTAAAATGGCTAATATTGTCGGGGAATTAACAATTTGCCCGCTAATGCCACCTTCTGGGCATACATTTAGTGTATGTTTCTGTTTTTTAATTTCCGATTTTGGCCCAATTGGCTCGATACGTGGTTCTAACTGGCTTTTGTATTTACTCTCGGGGCTTGTCTCACTTTTTGTACTTTGGAAGCTTTTTCCAATGTCTACATGTTTCGATGGTTACAAGAAAGGAAGAAAATTTTGACTGGAGTGTTGTGCGTCATCCTGAGAGATTGTGACAATATCTCGAGGTCAGAGAGAAACTAATAGGCTCCAGTTATTTCCTTTTTGTTTTTTTCAGCCACTGGTACTCTTTCCGATGCCACACGTTCATCGTGGTTTGTTGTAAATTAATAAGATTCGGCTGCATTGCGCAATGGCCGGTCCACAGTTTGTAAATGAAAACCCAGGTAAATACTAATATAAAACAAAACAGTTTGTAATCAATGTGGTGCTTATTATTCGGAGCCAGGTACTATTTACGGTATTATTTAATTAACAGGAGGCTAAGCACAGGCTGGTTAAAATGAAAATTGTTCATCATTGCTTAGGTGCTTGGCAATGCGCTGCCTTTTGAGCAACAGTGACAGCAAAAATGATGTGCTTGTCTGATAGTGCAGCATTTTAACTTACTTGTCTGTGATGTATCCGGATCTTATGCTGCTACTGCCACGATTGTCAACTCAATACTCTGTATTGTTCATGTAGGTAGTTCCCAAAGTCCTATGAAATTAATTTAAAATCCTTTTTTTCAATATCTTAAGGCAGGTCAACATTCATTTTTCAGGTGGTTTGGTGAGTTGCCACTCAAAGCTCTTGAACGGCTACCATTAAGTTTTTTGCCAAATTAAATTTGCCCTGAAAAAAATCCCAGTGCCACCACTGTTCCAGGGAGGCCTTGAATTTGTTAAACTGAGTGAAAACTTTTAATGAATATGATCTCAAACACACAGTAGCTTTTCATTTTAATTTATGGTATACACGATGAGCATTTTCATATTTTCTAGGGGATTATTAAACACGCCATATAGATATAAGCTACCAACCAAATGGTACAGTTTTCGATCTAAACTTCACTCTTGTTTCGTTATGTCTCTAAGCTTGAACATTTTTTTATTCATTTTTGGAAAAGAAAAAAACATTTGAAAATTCAAAAGCAGCAATTATCGCTATTGATAGTCAAGACTAAGGCTCTAGTTAATATCTTTTTGCCATACGGCTGAAGAGTTTCAGATCGGCTTTTGCAGACTATTTTGCATCCAGGCTTTAACCCCTGATAGGTGTCGTTTTAAGTACCTATTCTTTTTTCAAACAGATTACATCATCCTAATTTTAAAATGTTTTGACATGCTAACTATCCAGTCAAATCTTTTGTGTCAAGCCATTCTGGAGCCTGTTATTTTAAAACTAAGTTGGCCATCACTCAATTTTCTCGCTGTTGCTCATCTGCACGCAAGTACACTCACTGGAATGTAACAAGATATGAGCACTCAGCAGATTTTATGTCAGGTATCTGTACTTCAACGTTTACTATCATGATATTATTTAATCCTAAGTTTCATCAAAAAGAGTTGCGTTTTTACTGTGGCTTATCTGTACTGTCTGGGTTTTAAATTCAAAATACTTATGATATGTGACATAAACAAATATTTTCTACTACTGATAACAAGTCTTAACATCCTCAATTTTAGGTTCATAATGTCCGTAATCTACCATTCTATAGAAGTTTTTATATGCACTTTATTTACTCCCTTGTGGCCTGATCATGTTCATGAGATCTCATCGTTGATTAACTTCTTTTTTTTTTGAAACTAATTGAGTCTCTGACTACTGTACCGGTTTTTATTTTTTGTCCGGTACTGTAGTGGCAAACTGCTGGGGTTTTTTTATGATGTCAATATATGACTAGTCTATACGCACCTAAAAACATGAAACGAAATAAACAAGTCAAAATGGATAATAAACAAAATAAAATGTTTATTTATTCCCAGTGCAATTTCTACTATAACAATGACTTTAGGCAGCTAGTTCAGATTAGTGTTTATATTCTGTATAACCAGTTTTTATTTACATCTAACTGGATGATAGCGCTATTTGGTTATGTAATATTAATCCAGTAGCGAATTACACACCCTAATCACGAAAAGAAGGCACAAATATAAGCCTGGTACTTATTCCACCCCTTTTTCCCCCATCAATTGTGGTTTTCAATGTAGGATCTTGTTTAGAATACGCTAATTTCTGTTGATCTGTTATATCTACTTAGGGATTTCTCAAGCTCTGGTCAGTTTTTTGCGCGATACTTTCAAGCATCTAGCCAGAAACCTTCTAAAGCATACAACCAATCATATTTTGCCGAGAGAATCAGTGAGATGGTAGGCTGAGTAGCAATTTTGATTATGCTTCTCTTTAAACCAAATCTGTATTTCAAGTCCGATTAAATGAGGTTTTGATTTATGTTGGATGTGAAGGGCTAATTGACTATTTGTAAAGATATTTCGTTAAGCTCTTAAATTAGAATTCCCACAAGGAATAAATCTGGTCAACCAAAACTCTCAGCCTTTCAGCATTTGATATAAAAAAATTTGTATCCAATAACAAATATCTTATATCAAGTTTTCAGAGTTTGTGAAATGTTGTATGAACCTAAGATTTAAAAGAATTTGTTTTCAGTTTGAAGTATAACTGTTTCTTATTGACGCTTTTTATCTAAATATGTATATATATTGGCCTCATGTTTAATTCAACCAAGTGCCTGTGAAGAATACTTGATCTGAAGTTGTGTCAGAAGCCTGGGAAGTTTATAATGCTGTAATTTTTTTTCTCCGTATAACTAGTTTTTGTTTCTAATGCGCAACTAAAGTCATCCCGAGTGAAGCATTTTCTATGAATTTTTAGTGATTTTCAAAGCCTATACATTTGAGCATTTATGTCCTTTGAAGTAAAGAACTTGGAGCGTCCTTAAATGCCATAATATCAGACTTTACTGAATGTATTATATTATGAAAACACAAGGCTCATTTGAGGCTAGCACCATTTGTAATATATCTGTATTTAGAGGCCAAAAACAAGAAAACGGAAAAACCGGAGCTTTGTTAAAAGCCTCAAATTTTATATGTGAGAAAACTTAATCCGTTGGTTTCATCTGTTCTAGAAAATAGTACCATGCACCAAAAGTGAAGATCAATTGCCGTAAGGTTTAAGCCCGTGAGGCCTGATCTGCACTGCAAATATGTTATTGTTTTATTCTAGATTCCAAAAAATGAAAATAAAATCCCTTTTTTCAGTCAGGACTTCATTTACGGAAGATATATTTATCGATCACTATAGACATTACAACATCAAACCTACGTCTCTACTCTTTGCCTAAAGAGGTTTATATTAAGATATAATCCATGTCAAATAGAATATTTATTAGTCATGGTTACGCAGGCTATATAAAAGGGGAAGTTGAAAATCAATATTTTACATCTTAACTATACCAACTACTCAAAATGACACAGGCAATGACTGGCTGCTACTAGAAATATGAAAGTCAAGATAAATTTCGCTTATTTTTTCAAACACATTTTAAATATTTCGGTTATTTTCAATTTCAATAGCGCTTTATGGTTTTTTTTTTATTTATTTTATTATTATTAGTCTGACTATTGGTTATTCATGTCGGTCGAAGCTTGTAAAAGCTGATAGCCAATGTAGAAAAGTGATACTCCCTAATACTCCTATTTCTTCAACACTTTTCAGACGTCATAATTTATTTGGTTTGTAAAAAGAGTTTTGACATCATAGTCAAGGCGGTAATCGAGATGTCTCAACAATTATTATAAGACACATAGAAATATCTCTACCAAATTAATCAATATAAAAATATTTTCATTTGTTAAATTTTGTTTTTAAAGAATTAAAACTTGTATGTCTCAAACATATTATTAGAGTTGTTTTGATTGGCTGTTTGCTGATTTAAACCACATCGTAGTATTCAGTTCTTGGTCTCTATCTTCAAGAAATTGTTCGTAACTTCTTCTATTAGAATTTGTTATTTTAAGACATTTATACAATAAGCCGTTTTGTTTTGAACCACAAAAAAAGTAATTAATACTTGTAAGTTTTTAGATTTGAAAAATTAACTAGGATATGTCCCTGCTGAATATTTATTAAAAATATATAGTATATATATAAGATACAGCTAGAGGAAATTTACTTAACCTTTACGCTTGCATAAGTACAAATTGTCATATTAATAGTAGATTATAGCTTTTAAAACTCTTACAACTGAGCATAGGTATATTAGTTTTTATAAAGACTGAGCAATTAATCAAATTTTTGATCAAACAAAACATTTTGGACGTGAGGGTTTTACCAATCAGCCTATGTTAGTGATCAAATATTATGACTTTTTATACTAGTTGTCTTTAAGTAATACTAATGAAAATATTTTATAGATTTGTATTTCTATTATAATGTCACAATTTGTAGATTTAATATCTATTTGTTTGAGTCAACTCAATTATTTGGCCATCAAAAAGACCATAATCTTTTTGTCATGTAAAAAAAGTCCAGAGATGAGTTTGTTATTGTTCTTCTCATTAGTACTTTAATATACAGACTGACTAATTTATTTTTTAGATTCAAGTAGGAAACCTATAATCAAGAATGCTACAGCGAATTCGGCCACAACAATAAGCTGGAGTTTCTGCACCTCGGCAAGCTCAAGCATGGTACATCAATAAAAGAAATACTGATTTAAATTTAGAAAAAAAGTGCTTGGTATTAAAGGGAGGTCTTAAGGAATGTACGGGGCTTTCCTAGTCAAACAATGGGGCAACTTCATGGTTATTTTGTACAGCCAGTATTCAGAACTGCCTGTCTTGTCTAGCATCCCGGGCTTACAGGTCAATGGAAAAAATATATGTAGAAAACTTGGAGTACTGCTTTGCACAAAATGATTGAAGAGTTTAAGTCAGTGTCAACCAAGGCAATGCAGTTAGATTCAGATATGTTATTTTTAATCTTCAATGAAGATATTTGTATCCAGTTTGTTATCCTATCCATAAGAGACATGAGTTGACGAAATTCCGTACGGAGACAGACTGATCGTGACCTCCTTGCAAAATCTGGTTGTTATCAGAATGTCAAGATAAACAGTGTAAGAACAATATTTATTAAATCAAGTTACTACCTTTCAAGCAGTCCATGTATGTTTCTAATAAGAAAGGTTGCGTAGTAACACAAAAATTGAAAAGTTTAGTGTGAACTATCTCAAGATTAATGGCAGAATGAACCATACTAGAAGGAAGTGATTTTATCTTTGCATACATTATGGCTCTCTTAAAAGAAAAAAAATATCGCCAACAAAAACTTTTACTGTTAGTTGTCCAACCAAAAATAGTTGAGTATACTTGAAATATTCTTTTTCCACATTCTATAAACCACAGCTTCTTGACAAACCTTTTCTGAGAACTTGACCTTCAGATTCTTTCTAATACCAAAAGTGATTTTTGGCGCAGTAGCCAATTTTTTAGACCTTTTACTACATCTTTTTTACGGGTGGCTCCCCTGATTAAAATACCATGAAGTCTTGCTGTTTGCCAATGTCTGGTATTTAGCTATGAAGTGCTATATATCTCAGATTTCCTTTAGCATATAGAAAATTAAATAGAGAATTCGGTCAATCTCCTTATAAAAGTCCCCTTTTAATTGCCCTTTAGTACCATCAGATGATTAAAAATGTGGATAACTCATATAGATACGCTTTTCAAGCTTAGCCTAACCATTCCCAAAAGAGTCCAAATCGGGTGACTGGGGCAAATCAGCAAGAGGAATACCATTATCATCAAACAACTTTTTTTATAAGACTACTTGTATGAGTAAGAGCATTACTATGCATTAACTTTATATTAGGTTCCTATAAAGAAGGTAGATGGTTTTCAATGATTTGCCAATAGAAGTATGAAGAATATCCTTTTTGGGCCGATTCCATATCCCAATTCATCTGATTGATCTCTTTATGCCCACTAGTAGCGTAGTTCAGCCATTTCATCATTCAATTATGGTCTTTTTCAAACTTTTCAATAGCCATAACAAGGCTTTCTCAAGACCTGAGCAACAGTACATGCGAAAACAGGTTTATCAAGAAATTTACAAATATATTCTATTTTATAAAAGGATTCCAGTTAATTTCGAAATCAATGTATTATTTGTTAGTATCAGAAAGGATTTCTGGTCATCCGGAACGGGAAGAGCTTGTCTCTATAGTAGAGATATTATACTTTTCCACAATAATGTTTATTATTGAGTAAGGCAGATCCATTGCACGTTGAATATCAGTTTTTTTCTGGCCTGCAATATATCAGGCAACTAAAATGTCATGCTGAAACGGGTCTAATTCTTTTCTAGTAGTTTTCTTAGAAGCTATAGGATGTAAAAATATACGTGAGGCATGGATTTGGTGGCTTTAAAGAAAAGTATAAGATATCTGGTTACGTATCATGCGTCGCAAATTTGTGTAGACTTTTATTCTCAGGGATTGTAGTAATATGTCTTGTTATATACCTTCTAGATATTAGTATAATAACCATATTATTTTTATCTATCTTGAAGATGTTTTCAAATTTGACGGTCAAAACTGTTTTCAAGCATGAACCCACTTTTTTGAAAAAGGAAAAGAAATATACGGATGAAGAGCTTTGATATTTCTCAAAAGGTAGGCCGTATTGAATCCATTTCGCATTGCAATATTGTTTTACTGCCTCCTTATTTTCTCAGAAAGCGTCCCCACAAGAGAGATAACACTTCTCGAATCTCCCTAAAAATTTCGTACTAAAGTGTGACGCAGGAGACCGTAAAATCATAGGTTTGGCTAAATACGCTAGGTAAGTCGTTGACATAATCTGCCTGTGGCTAAACCAATAGGTATTAGGTCATTATTTTTCTCGGCATTAAAAAAGGTTTCTAATTTCGGCTAGTTCCCAACTGAAACTCTAAACCCCCTTAAAAAAAATCAGACACATTCGATCTGGAAAAGCTTAACTAAGTGTACTTTAAAGACGTACAAAACGGTTAAGCTCAAGAACTCTGCATGCACAAACTTTGACTTTTGTGAGTTTTCTTATTTATTTCTCCCGAGAAGACGAAAAGTAGAGCTCGATTCCAGCCATTATTTTTATATCACAAGATGTTGATTTTTATTTAGTTTCCAAAAATTGAGCTAATTAGTGAATATAGGTATTTTTGGCTTAGTATGACTTTTGTTTTATTGAGTTAACTCATTTTTTTTCTTGATATTTCTCTTTGAATGGAATGGAAACGACACGTCCATATTTTTGATGCACATATAACCTGATTCAAAGAGAATTATAGTAAATAAAAGCTGTTTTCTGGTCTTTAACAAAGAATTTTTTGTTATTGGCATATAAACTCACTGATGGAAATCAAAACTCAGGTGTTTTGTTGTTGTTTTTTCGTGCGTTCTAGCACTTTGACATTTCTTTTTGAAAAATAGTTAGATACATCCGCTACAACAACAAAACTACTGGCTAAGCATGGAAAGTATTTTGTGGGCCCTCTCAAGTTGTGGACTCTGGTAGCCAGAGAACCCCGATCTTTGCTGTATATGAGAGTAGGTTATCTGAGTTCGGACCAATGCGCAAGTGTTTTTTATTAATCATGCATTATAGATGATCGTATTGTGACCATATTGTTAAATGTAGTCAAACATGTTATACATTAAATGTTCAAAATTAGATTAAATAGTAACATACGTTTTTATCACCAAGAGTATGTGTTTCAAAAGTTATTTTTGAATGGCACACAAAATTTGAGCATGAATACTCAGGTATGCTCTCAAATAAGACATAATTTCCAATAAAACGCTTTATTGATTTCAATATCTATTACAATACATTTTCAAAAGTTGATAATAGCTCTAAGTAACTCGGCTTTCACGGAATAGATACTTTTTCTTAGAAAACTAACTTTTGTAATAAAGAGGATACTACCTCAATTACCTCGTGTCATATTTTTAGATTCAGATCCAGATGTGGATCGATGTTCAACTTTCTGTATATAAAGTCGTAGGGGATGGTATTTTTTTGAACCCATTAATTATTATCTGGAGTGGTTGTCTAACCAATTTATGTGAGTAGAAAAAACAAAATAGACATATACCCACAAAACGTTTTGGCAAGGTGCATGCCGATTTTAGAGTATAGTTCTTGTTTTATAACTGAGAAATATCCAATGAGTTTCAAGAAAGCTTTAGACTCAACTTTGTGTATACAAACCTATGACTACTGTTCGTAAATTGGAACGAATAAATTCAAGTTGAATGACTCGGTTTGACTATGCATCTTTGCAAAACTTTAAATAATAGTCAATTAGTTATTGTTTTTGATGCTTAAATGAAAAACAATATGATAATTAGCTTTATATATGTGTGTTTTGATAGCAATTACCAACATTATGTTTCCTTAGAGCAACTTGTAACATTACATACCTATAAGATAATAACAGTAATAATGCACCTATTTATTGTTACAATGTCTAAAAGTTGCAGAATTAAATGAAAAAAATTAAATGAACTAACAAGTGTATTAAAAAAAATTCAATTCTGGAACAGTTACCTCGGTGATGCTAATCAAGTGGTTGTCACAACAGGTACTTGGGGTTTCGGCATTTAATAGCGCCAAATTCTTCACGGACTCGTGCTTAAAGGGAAGTCTTCGACATCATCACTGCAGCCTGCGTGTCTCAGTTTAAAGACAAGCAAATGAAACCTTGGCAAACTATGCTGCTAAGTAAACCATTTATCTATAAGATATCTAAACAATTAAAATGTTTTCACGAGTAAACATGACATAAGTATAGGAGTCTAGTGAGTTGTCGTTTTGTAAGCGGACAACAAAATATAAATCTCGTCAGACAAAACCATTGATTATCACAATAGCTAAGATTTTGAGAACTGGCTAATCCCTGCTTAATTTTTCTTTGCAGACTTACTGATTATGAGCCAGTTGTTTTATCTACAACTGTTGGTATGTGAGAACTGACTTGCTAGAGATTCAAACCTAAATTTAAGCTACACAAACCTTGTTAAAGCTTTTTTTGACCTTAGTAGTACATCGGCCCATAATTTTGGAGGCTCGAGACTCAAGTAGAATTCAAATTGCCTGTTGCTGATTTATTGTCCTTTATTTCCTTTTTTTCTTTCTTTTTTTGATCTGCACAACGTTAAATTATGATCTTAAAGCTTTTACGTTTAATTCATATTGATTTACTACAGATAAATGCAAGTTCAGAAATAATAATTAAGACTCTAAAACTATTAATAGGTCTTATAGTTCAGTTTCATGATGCTTGCTCCGATTGTTAATTCATAACGATAAATTTTTGTTTTAGTTTTATGTATATGGGAGACTCTAGACTTTTTTAAAATCCATCTTTACAATCGCATCTTTCGATACGATTTTATCTAGAGCTATGTTTATTAAGGTGGTATACATTATAGTGGGTGTCTGTTTTGCCCAAGCAGTAATATAAGAGTCAGACGTGGTTGTTCCTGTCCTTTTAAAGTTTTTGAATATAGATTGGTTGAGAGTTGATGGAAGTCTGAAAACTGGCGATGGAGTATCGGCTCTTTTTTTTTTCAAGTTTGTACCCTCGCCTTTCCTGTTAATAAGGACCACTTTTTGGGTCCGTTTTATAAAGCTTTGCTTAAAAAAGTACACTATATTAAAAAGAAAAAGAAATTATTCAACCTTTTCATTTCATTTAAGTACAATTGCATTTTCCCGGTGGGACACCAAATCTCAATCGTTTTTATATGAATAGTAGTGATCTTAGACAAAGAATAATATAAATACCTTCCTGAATCCCTAAATCAATGAGTATTTCATTTCACTTTTCTTTAAGTTACTTTTATTCGTCGTCTAATTTCTAATCAGCATTATCATTTCATTTACGCGAAAGGTACATCTTCGCCATCTAATTTTCAATCAGCATTATCGTCTTATTTAGACGAAAGTTATTTTGAAACTATTGTCATAATGAACCGTCTAGTCTCCTTCTTTATGATGATGTGCCTCCTGGCAATCTCTTATGGTAAAGAGATGAAATATAATTACTCCAATATGTTGTCCAACTCCACTACTTCGACTTCTAGTATAGAGAGCTTTGGACATAGTAAAACTATCTCCAATATTGTATCAACTACTCTTAGTCAGCAAGATCGCAGCAGTACTGGCTTCAAGGCACACCACAATAATAATGGGTCCAAAATTCATAACAATCCTGTCGTTCCTCCTGGATTTGTTAATTCTCCTGATAGCAAAAAGAAAACCTCTAAGCATCATCATCACCATCAGCACAAAACATATAATAGTGGCTTCAACAACCGCCATAATGAACAGGCAATCCGCAAAGCATTAACTTACGATAACTACAAGAGTGCTGAAAAGCACCGCGGACAAGCATACGTTTACAATGCTGATAGTATTGACAGTTGGAAAGAAACTAAATTTCCTGAAGAGAAAATTGCTTTAGATTTGGTCTGGAATGTTACACACGATTACTACGCTCCTGATGGCAGATACATTTCTGGATTTTTTATCAACGGCCAGGCTCCTGGTCCTTCTATTGTGGCTAAAGAAAATGACTGGATCAGAATTGTTGTCAATAACTTTCTTCCTGTTCCCATGACTATCCACTTTCATGGTATCGACCAAGCCTATACTCCCTGGTCCGATGGTATGCCTGGCGTCACTCAATACCCTATTCTCTCTGGTGGCACTTATGCCTATATTTTTCAATTCAAGAACCAGCACGGTGCTTTTTGGTATCACGCTCATTATCGATCATACGCTCAAGATGGTATCATGGGTCCCATTCATATTATTCCTGCTGATAATGTTGAGCGCCCTTACTTTAAAATCGATGGCATCACCGAGAACGATGTAAAGGAAATTCTGGAACTCGAGAAAAAGCCTACCAATTTGATGGTCTACGATATGTATGACCGTGTCAGTGATGATATTATTCTCAGACTGACATATAAGCATGTGATGCCTACATGTGCACAGTCCACACTCATCAACGGCAAAGGTAGAATCTCCTGTAACAATGCTGAAAGTATCAAAACCGCCGCTGAGATCCGCGGTGACACATTTTTGGGATCTCCTATTAGTTATGATGAGCAAGGTTGCGGAGGTGGTATGGAAGTTGATGATTCGGAAGAAATTTCTAGAGCCATGGGTGTTGCTGGTTTCCAAAAGTGTAGTCCTACCTATACTGACCGTGAGATTATTTATACTGAAAATCAGAACTGGGTGTACTTCAACATCTACAATATGGCCGCCGAGTCCGAAAAAATTTTTTCCATTGATGAACATGACCTAATAGTTGTTGGTGCCGATGGCATGTTTTCTGAGCCCAAGGTGGTCAAGCAGCTTCTTATTCCTATTGCTACTCGTTTTACTGTGATTGTGAAACCTAAAACTGGTATTGTTCCTGGCACCCCCTTTGGTATTCGCTTTGCCAACAAAGAAGTCTTTCAAGTTATTGAGGGTCTGGGCTACTTTGTTTATGGTAAGTCGGGCGAGGTAGATACCGAACCCATCCAAAGTCTTTCTGATGCTCCTAGCAAGCGTACTCAAGATATTGGTGGAAGCCTTCTCTTGGATCAGGATAAGGACCTTTCGATTGAATTTGAGAACCTCACACCGCTTGGTGAGTCTTACCGTCCTAAGTCTGGTGCGGCTACTCATACAATTCATTTGGTTTTAAATGCCACAGGTGGAATTCACTTTTCTTTGTTTGAAGATAGAACTATCTTCATGCTTAGTGGTGAGCTTGATGATCCCTATCTTCTTAGAACTGATCCTTCCAAACTTGACTTCAGTAAGATTCCTGCTGCTATCAATCCTGGTATTAAGCTCGGCGATACTGTAGATATGATTATTGATAACACTGTTCTTTTTGATCATCCTTTCCACATGCATGGTCATAGTTTCAGTGTTATATCCAAGTCTAAGAGTGAGACATTCCAGTACTCCGACGTTGAGGAGGCCCTTAGAAGAGATGAAAATTCTATTGATTTCATTAATGCTCCTTTTGTCGACACTGTTGTTATTCCTAGAAATGGTCATGCAGTGATTAGATTTACTGCCCACAACCCTGGCTATTGGTTTTTGCATTGTCATATTAACCATCACTTAGTTTCCGGTATGGGTGGTTTCCTGGTTGTTGACCCTGCAAAAATTCCTCCTATTCCATTTGCTCTTTACAACCAACCCCATGTTGAGTACGACTCAAGCGTCGAAATTAATATTTCTGAGCCTTACGGTTCCTAGAGTTTTTCTTCTTTCCACGATTGTGTTTTAGAGCATAAACAGTTTTAAACCTGTCCATTTATTTTATAATATAGTTTACTTATTGAATTTTTAGTTAATCGACCAATATAAATAATAATCATAATGATAATGCAGTTGATTCTTTTAGTAAAAATAATTTTCTAAATAGAATAACAAAAGGTTAAAATATGTTTGAATTGAGATCACTTGTATCAGGAAGATTGGCTAGATACTGTGCCTAAATGGTATTTGGAGTTTCGGCATTTGATGGCAATCATTGAGTTTGAAAAGATAGCTCGTTCACATTCAGCAAGTAACAATGTATACTTTTCAGTGTTAAAATACAT
>Ga0160505_100962_pt1 | contig 14464 bp, 10 predicted proteins | sample DIDeMG_FD_108225 | JGI IMG/M metagenome (GOLD analysis project Ga0160505, IMG submission 108225) | Enriched chicken feces microbial communities from UW Madison campus, WI, USA - DID2874_E49_Stillage MG | ecosystem: Host-associated > Birds > Digestive system > Large intestine > Fecal ... | reverse complement strand
TTTCTTTTTTTTTTTTTTTTGTATTGTTTAAGTTTGTTCTTTTTTTTTTTTTTTTTTTTTTTTCTTTTCAACATTCCGATTGCAACAACATCCCCCTCTTTTTTTTTTTTTGTTTTTTTTTTTTTAATATTTTTATTTAATCTTTTGTTTTTTTTTTTTTTTTTTTTTTTTTTTTTCTTTTTTTTTTAGGGGGAGAGGGGGAAGGGAGATTCAGTGCGACCACACATGTATACAATCTCATTTCATTATCTATGCTTTATTCCGTCAAAAAAACGTTGCCACTTGTATGTAGCTTTTGGGCTTCCTTTTTTGGTTTCTTGTGTTCACATCCATGTTTGGTTTATTGCTTTTACTCCACAGTAGTGGTCTCAACAATGTCACCTAGGGACTGGCCGACGCGAACCGCATCACCCTTTTTAACCTGGAATTGAAAGTTCTTGGGCGCTTCAAACACAAGCACCACGGTGCTACCGAGGTTGAAGCCACCCATCTCCTGACCCTTTAAAAGGGGGTATCCCTTTAACAAGGGACTGGCTTTCTGGTAGGTAGCTTCATAACAAGTGGCCTTTTGTACACGCTTTTTGCTGTTGCTGCTGCCACTGTCAGATGATGCGGTCTCAATTGGAAGCGAGGGCTCGTAAACAGTATTGGTGGTCAGGTTCTTGTCAAAATGCAGACGGATACTGCCAACATTGGTGGCACCGACCGGGGTCATACTAAAAAATCCGTGCTTCCACTTACCCAGCAAGGCAATACGCTCATTGAGCACAAAGAGGTTGCTGAGGCGGCTCTGGAAGTAAGGGGCAACGCTATAAAGCTCACCGGCAAAGTGTCTACGCAGTTCAGTGACCCAGTTGGTAGGTGAATGGAAACGGTGGTAATCGCCAGGGGCAAGGTAGATGACAGTGAAAAAGAGCTCCTTTCCTTCAACCGGAGTGTAGGGACCAGAATAAATATCCTTGGCGACTTTGGCAACGGTCATTGAAGAGACAGCTTCCTCAGTAGCATCACCTTGATCCGTAATCTTTTGGTCAGAGTCGGGGGATCCACCAATCAGATCGTCAACCGTGTAGGAAATGTTGTTGACAACAGCAAATTCCTTATGACGGTCAATGATCTCCTCGGTAGTCTCGTCAAAGTCAATATGGTGCGACGGGGCAGCGTAGTTGAGCTTACCGGCACTGCCCAGAAGGGCGTCCAAGGAATAAGTGATACCCTTAACCTGTTCGACTTGACCATCATTGATGATACCAAGATGGAGAATCTTGCCGTCAGCAGGAGATACAAGAGGAGAGTTTTCGTCAATGGGTCTAGCACCGGGCTTGAGCTCACGGTAAAAGAATTCGCCGAGGTTCTTGTAGGTGGTAAGGTCATCCTCAGCCACTTCGTCGAGGTTAACGCCAAAAATGTACGAGTAAAGCTTGAAGCCAGGTTCGCGCATCCACACGGGCAGATCAATGTCATTGAATTTACCCCACCAGCGGGAAAGCGCCTTCAAGGGAAGAGTGCTGTAGGCAGCAACCTTCCAAGGCTGAGCGGGCTTGCCAATCTGCTCTTCTTCTTCATCACCCGACTTGTTTGATCCTCTAAATGCAGACCAGAGGATGACGGTAGTTACGGTAGGAATTGCCCAGAACTTGAGAAAGATCTTGCGTGCCTTGTTACCTTCATGCTTGTTACCAGTGTTACTTGATGACGAAAGAGATCCGTATCCTCTCACGAAAAAATTGTTGTTGTTGAGAGGAGTGCGTCTAAGATTGGTGGATAGACGGTAACGAATACCCTGAAAGGTAAAAGAAGTTGTTCTCTTTACAAATGACATGGGTTTAGTAGCAGCTGAGGGTAACTGAGATAGTCTACGCTTGATGGTTCCCATGGGGTTGTAGTAAAGAATATTCCGCTTGGGTCTGGGGATATTGGAGAAGGGATACTTTGAGTGAGTCGAGGCCCAGCGTCTGGCGAGGCCCACAGTTGAAGCAGGTGATGTATAGCGCAGGTTAAAGCCAGTTGCGCGCCCTGAGAAAGCTTTGACGTTTTTAGCGGCAGACTTGAACGCTTGCTGCGCAAAAGGTGGAGCTGGCATAATGAACAAAAATTGAGTGGAAAAAGAAGAGCAATCAAAAACTAACCGGGACGATGTGGTGTGGGGTGATCACGGATTGAATTTGATGAGATATAAAAATAAAAATAAAAAGAGGAAAAGAAGAAGCGAATACAAAATTTTCAACAGGGGACTCCATCTATTGGGAATTGACGAACAACAGCAACAAAGAACCAAGGAGTAGTTGTGTTTTTGGGTGTGTGTTGTTGTTGTCAATATCCAAAAAAGGAAGCTAACGTTCTATTGTGGCAATTATTATTTCAATTGGTAGTTTTGCGGCAAAGACAGGATGCCATTGGTCAAAAAAACCATACAGCAATTCACAGTTTTTTGGCTTTTATCACATGGAAAAAAGAACATGAAAAAAACGACCTGGTTTTAATGAGCAAAATGCCACCAACAAACAAATTGAATCTACAAATAACCATGGTTACAGAATGAAAGGTCAAGTCAGTTGCCTCCTTCAAATACCTGTGAACTCGTACAGTGTCGGTCTTATTTTTTGTTTTGTTTTTAGTTACGTGTATCTATAAATATCAAGATGAGTTAATTTTATTCATGTGCTGTTAATGTTTTCATCTGCTGAAAAGACAATATGGAGAGTTTTCTCCTTCTCTTTCTATACTACTACAGCTGTTGTTTTTTCCAATTCAATTGATCAAGGCCAATGTATTTATGTACAACAGAGTAAACAAAAAGATTTAATTTCAATGCAATTGTTTTGTTTTCATTTCGTTTTGTCATGCTTATCGCTAACTCTGATATCTCTTTACCCCAACAAATTCCAAAAAACATTTCAAGACGAGGAATTTGTTCAATTCCTTTTCTTTTTGGAGGCAAATTTTCGGTAATTAATGAAAAGCAGCATGGGATTTTTCACCTTAATTTCTGTTCTTTATTTCTTTTTTGTTATTGCGTTAGTTGAAAAATGAATCTCCACGTTTAACCGACTCGAACCCCCTGTTGTGATTTTTTTTTTTTTTGATACCTTAAATAACAGTATAATCTGCTTTGGAGAACAAACCCTCACTCGCGATAAGTAATACCGTGACAATAATAAAATAATTTCAGTTTGAACCGATGGTTTTATTATGGAACTGTAGAATTTATTTATTGCTAATAATATAATAAATGATAGTTCACCCTGACTTTTCTGTAGGAATTTGTGACGCCTCTCTGGTTTTAATTACCAAGACTCAGATTCTAGTTGAAATCCCTGAAAAACACAAAACAATCAATATTTATAACAGACAATTAATCAAAACTGATATTTATCTTTTGTTTAGTCAATTCTATACCATGATAAAATCATATTTTTTTAATCAAAAGTTGACACATGAAATCAGAATAAAACTAATAGTACCCGGCTGATCTTGCTTTTTTATCGGTTTTCATGGGCCGTTTCTTTGGTGCAAAATAAGCGAGTTTCAATACTCCCTTGTATCAATTCTGCTGATGCTAGACACCACAGGTTGTATAAAAATTCTTCTCTAATTTTTTTATATATTCAATTATCATTATATTCCTGCTCATCGATAAAATGACCGTTCAATGGAGAAAGGAACTGTATATTATTTGGCGTTTTATTTCAGTTAATACTTATCAACTTGCCATTATTAAACTTTTTTTCTGGCTTGAAAAATGCAAAAACACCAGCTTGATTACCAAGGCTACATATTGGTAGCCGAGGCGGTATCGAATGCTGAACCCCCAAACGCATATTAGGACAACTGGTTAGTGAAGCTTGTGGGTGAACGTGTACCAAAACTATATGTTTTTTTTGTATATCCTCGTTTCGTTGTCCATTTACTGTTCATTTTTTATTCACTTTGTAACATTTATATATTAAGACAATACACAGATTTTTGTTTTTATTATTATTATTATTACTAGTAGACCAAGTTTAAGAGTTTCTTTTTTTTTAAAAAAAAAATTATAATGAAAACTATTAAAATCCAATTTGGTGGGGGAAAGCCATATTGGTAAATCCATATGTACAATAAATGGATCAGGTATTGACCGATTGAGTTGAAAATAGAATAGAGCTGGGTATGAGCCGGGTACTAAAGTCAGTGATAAAAGTCTGGTCCCACTCTACTTTTCCTCAGCAACCATACGATATTTTGAACCAAATATACAACCTCGAAGTCATGTTTCCTAACCAACAAAAGTACTACAGGCTAAAAAAAAGTATATTCAATAGCTGAAGAGCTCCTAATAAATATTTAGTATACCATTCCCAAGCATCCCGATATGTATCAAGTCATACAGGGATAGATGATACAAGCGTCTGTATATGTAACTGATCTATCCATTCTCATGACTCCTTGATTCGAGTTGTCAAAATCTCCATATCAGCTGTATTATCTTTCAGCTCATGAATATTATAATATAGCCAATAGAGGTCATGATTTAGGGTCCTTCATACACGCTCAATTGAATTTAGATCGGAACTGCAAGGTGGACAACCTATCACCCAAATACAATAGTCCTCGTGCCACTCTTGAGTCATACTTGTAATATGTATGTGGGCATTATCCTGCTGGAATGGCTGACCTGGTTGATATATTAGAAGAAGCTCATCCTCAAGGGCCAATATATATGACCTGGCAGTACACCCATAGTTCTCATTCTTTTCGTTTCATATCATAAAGAATAAAGGTTTCTTGATTTCAATGCTAATTGCAGGCCAAACCATAAGCTTGATTCCCCCTTCTTGGACGGTTAGGTTGACCAGGCCACGTCGGTAATCCTCATAGCCATATCTGAAGACCCATGATTGAGAATATGAAACTAATTGAACTGAGTACTTATCAAAAAAAAAAAAAAAAAAAAACTCTAAAGAGCGGAATTAACTTCACGATAGTTTCAATTTCTAAGGCTTAGATCCAGATGCTAGCTCTACCTCGCGTCCCTTCCAGAAACGGTAAAATTGAAGTCTCTTTGTAGCATATAGAGCTGTAAGTTTCCGACGCTACTTACAGCGTCACTTGCGGATGTTATATCAGCGGAGGATTCTTCTGACAGTGCTCACAGACACACGGCTTCCATCCATTTGTACAAGACCCTGTCATGACATCTTAGGAAGCTGTCTAGCTAATCAAACTAAATAGCGCTCTTTACAGCAATTCAATGGCCTCGGATCTCTTCAACAAGGCCTGGATTTAGGGCCGTGGCGCTCTGAGAACCAACTTATGGTGTGGTTGATAGTTCTGTGATCAACATGGAAGCGGCGTGCGGTTTCTGTCTTGTTTAGGCCAGCTACTGCGCTTCCCCAAATAGCTGTGCGTACCTCTGGAGAGGGGTTTTGGTGTTTCTATCGGTTTTCAGTTGATACGGCATCCAAAACAGATGTATCTAACATTCTGAAGAGATATGGTAAAGAATTGGGGCTGTTGTACGTCATGCATGTTGACATAAATTTTGAGAAGCAAAGCTTTTTATAACCGATTATCTCATGTACCAATGAGCTTTAAAGTTTTTAACCAAGTTTCATGTAGTTAGTATCAAGTAGGAAGTCTTTGAACTAGCAAACTTTCGCTAGATGCCACTTTCCTGCAAAGTAAAAACTGACTGAATAATATTTATCTATTTATATTATACATCATGCATGACTCTTAGGTCTGAGCAAAGACATAAGGACCGTCTTTCTGAGCAACATCCAACTCAATGGTGGCCTCAGGAATAACGGCACCATCGTAACTAAGGGTAGCCTTGACCTTATCGCCAGGGACAATAGGACCGACACCCTTGGGGGTACCAGTAAGAACAATGTCACCAGGCTGCAGGGTCATGATAGACGAGATAGTCGAGAGAATGCGAGGAATCTGGAAAATCATAAGTTCAGTCGAGTCGGCTTGGTGAGTCTTACCATTGACATCGAGCTGAAGGAAAACCTTGTGGGGATCCTTAATGATATTCTTGGAAATGGTTTGATTGGAAAGTGGCAGGAAAGTGTCAAAGCCCTTGGCAATAGACCAAGGAAGACCCTTCTTTTTAGCCTCAGCCTGAACATTTCTGGCGGTGAGATCGATAGCAAGCGCATACGAGTCAATAGCATCAATGGCCTTGGCAAGATCCGCCTTGGGGTCGCTAGTGAGCGAGACGTTCTTGTAGGTCTTGCCCATGATCAAGGCAAGTTCGACTTCGTAGTGAACATCAGTGCCCTTGGGGATCAGGATCTTAGCGTCAGAATCCTGGGGCTGAACAATACTGGAGGTGGGCTTCAGAAAGAAGAAGGGCTGCGCAGGAGCCATGTTGTTAAGCTCCTTGATGTGGTCGACATAGTTACGGCCAATGCAGACAACCTTGCCAATGTTCTTGATGTAGTTAGCCATGATGAAAATTTTGTTGTTTTTGTTTTCGTTAGTGAAAAGATAAACAAAAAAGGGAATATTGAAAGAAGATGACTGGTAGTTTGGTTTTTATCGTCCAAGGGTAAAAAGGCTTTTTTTTTTCATATCATTATTTTCAAGAGTTCAAGTTTGTTACTCTAACCCCGAGTTTTTCAACCATTGGTTATCAACCAATTTGACGGCGTTATTCAATTATATTTCCAGGCGATTCGGATCGAAATTGAGATTCAGTGGGGTTGTGAACTTTTTAACCGTGACAGGCTGCTATCTGCGTAGGGGGGTCGGATGTAAAATGAATTCGTCTCTTCTTCCGACTCGGACAATCAGCTCCCCCCCACGAGCGCTCGTAACTCTGGTTGCATACCTTTTTGTTTCGACAGTTTCCCTTTCCAACATTTGGGACCCTCGTTAAAATAGTCATTTCGAGATCAAAGCATACCACTAAAGCAAACAATGGCAAAAACAAAGAGTCAAAAATGGGATACTGGTCTTGCCCAGGTAGAATTGAACGATCGTATGAGTGGCTTATTTGCCATGGACTTGCATGGAACCGAGTTTCCACACATTACTCTACAAATACGCTGAGGAGGGGCAGCACCCAGGGTCTTTCTGAAACCCAACGGTTGCCCTTGGGGTTTTATCTCATTAACAGTCGGATTTTAATGAAACCACTCAAACTTAGAGTATCATGATTGCTCTTCCATTTGGCAACCTTCAAGTTGTTTCACACTCTGGTTAGTGAGCATTATCAAACATCAATGTAGGATGAGAGAGTTATTTTTTTACAAGAACCTGTAGACCTGGTGGTTTGCCTTGAAGAATCCCCACACCACCATCACCAACCCACCAACCCTTATCTTAAATACCACCCACTTTCCAGTAACCACTTGCTTTCAACTAAACTGGAACCCACACTTACACTTTAAAACATCCTGTAGTAATCATGTCTCAATCATATCGCCCAGCTCTTTTGGTTATTGATCTTCAAGAAGACTTTTTGCCTCCCGTGAGTATCTTCAATCGCTTTAGGTATGCGCTTGTCTGTTAACCTGTGTAGGATGGTTCACTCGCCGTTCCCAATGGCCGCGACGTCATCCCTGTAATCAACAGTCTAACAGAACTCCCATGGACCACCATCATTGCCTCGAAGGACTGGCACCCATCCAACCACTGTTCTTTTGCTGTAAACCACCCTGGAAAAAAGCCTTTTGAGAAGGCCTCTTTTAGCCACCCAGAGGGAACTGGCGCTATTAGGGAAGAGACTCTTTGGCCTGTTCACTGTGTTCAAGGAAGTCACGGCTCTGAGTTTCCACCCGAATTCACTGGCGCCTCCAAAGTTGACAATGTTGTCAATAAGGGCTACCTCGAGGACCGCGAATACTACTCTGCGTTTCAAGACATTTGGAAGTTACATAAAACTGAGCTTGCATCGCTGCTCAAAGAAAAAGATGTAACTGACGTGTTTGTCGTTGGCCTTGCGTTAGACTATTGCGTACTAAACACCGCAGTGGATGCCGTGAGCTTTGGATTTAAAACACACTTGATTAAAGAGGGGACCAGACCTGTGGATCCGTCTGTAACGGATCAAATCTATAAAAAGTTGAAGAACGCTGGTGTCGAAATCACGGACATCAAGAGCCTCCCTCCCTTCAGCAATTAAACAAGGCTTATTGATCATACTATAGGCAAATTCTAAGATGCTACTCCGATAAACCCTTATCTGCTGCAATCAATTCAGCTAACAATGTGTTCAGAATCTTTCCATAGCTTTTTCATATTATTGAATTTTGTTCTGGCAACAGTTTCAGCTCGAAACGCAATCACCACAGCAAAAAATATGTCCAGATATTGTCTTGCCTTCGTATTCTCTATAAGGAAAAAAATAAAACCATCTTGTGGAATTCTGTTTAATCTTTTACATTACATTAATGTTGTAATGATTTTACATTGGCTACTTAGTGTATTTCAGGTCAATGAGATATAAATTAGAGAACTTGTCTTGTCAACCCTAAGTTTTACATCTTTTTTTCGCCATAGTATTGTCCCAATACACCGCTTAACATAATTCACTTTCTCAGTTATATCTTCAATGAATATTGAACCCTCTGCCTATAATAATGCGGCGTTAACCCGTCCTGCTATTTCGCCTACTACTTCCAAACTCTACAACCTTGTCAATGCACTAGAATCCCAAGCTTTAGAATGGCCAAAAGTTGATGCCGATCGTTACAGGTTCATAATCAAAGAGCTTACAAGTCTGCTTGATCAAGTAGGAACTTTTGATAGTTTCTTCGACTTGCTATGCAAAAACATTGGTAAACCTATCGAATATATAACCAATAATACAATTGACCATGAAAAATGCAAAGCAGTACTTTCTAAAAGTGAATTGGTTTTATTTTTCCAGCAGATTAAAGATTCTCCCCTAAATAGTGGCTTTGAAGAGCAAACTATCAGCTCCATACAGGTTTGGTTTTTCTACAGGCTTTTTTCTTATCAACTTGATGTCATCTCAAAGCAACATCAAGATGAGCTAATGCACGAAATTGACATGCTTACGTCTCTTGGTTTCAATCTTGCGTCACTTCTTAGCTTCTCAGATAGTCTCTTCAAAGGCCTACTTTTTGATCTTCAGATTCTTAACCTTTGTGTTGATATCGCCAATATGGATCCAAACAAATTTGACTCTCAAAGATTTCTCCATATGATAAGTGCAATCACTATTTCGCATTTTTCCAATCCTATTTTAAATGAATCGCTGAATCAAGTTGTCGAGGCCAACCGAAGTCCATATAATAGCATTGACAAATGGACGACTTTGTTCATAAATCTGCGTTCTTCAAATACCATTCCTATGAAACCGGATGGGCCAAGTATCTTTGATGTTTTGGCACGCATACGTATGCTACCTTTAGTACATCCTACTACTTGGTCTTTAGAAGTACACTACACAAGTGTGTTTGCTGATATCTGCCTCACAGATTATATACCGGTTTCTTGCGAACTGCTAGCAATCTCAAAAAGATCCACGCAAACGTTAAAGTTTCTTCTTCAAACGTATTATTCGCTTGAAAATACCGCTCAACTTTCTCTGGCACTTGAAGATATTCTAAAGCTGTTCAAAAGTCCGTTAGGTCTTGATATTGCCGTGCTGAAGCTCAACGAAGCAAATGTTTTTGATAGTTTGTCTAAGGTAATTGCGACTCCTCGTATGCCAGTATCTGTGGTGGAAAATAGCAAGACCATACTAGACATCCTTTTAGAAAAGCGCTTAAAACACTTTTCAGATCTAGGCGTTTCCCTATCCAGCTTAGCGCCACTAGCTCCCAAACTTGAAATATCTAGCGACTATTGTGTTGATCGAGTTAGTTCAAAGCATCTTGAAATCATGTTTAATGTCATTGATGGATCTGACAGTATATTCAAAAGCTCGAGCTGTTTCCCCATTATCTGTCTTGCCTCCAAAATTTTAGAAAAAAGCTCACAAACGTTAAAAGGACTTGAACAGTTTAACCTTGAACTCAGCAAGCTTAATGTGCCGTTATCTTCTTCTGTAATTATCAGTCAGTTAGTCTACCGGCTAGGTAAACACCTTTTAAAAAATTTCGGTCAGCCCCACGATAGCTTTATCTCCAAATCATTTGACAGGGTTGCACCTCAGATGATGCTTGGGCTCCACGACATTCCGGTGGCATCCGAAAAGGGGTCTTTAAGCTTACAGAAAACTGGTGTTTTGAACGAATATCATCACTGCGTCATGCTCCTTGCGGTTGTGCTTTACCGCAACATTTATTTGTGCAGTCGAATACTTCAGGATAACACCGATCCGATTGTGAACTTGATTCGGGAAAAAGAGTTGGATATTATAATTGACGCTTTGGTTGTTGCATATGATGTCGCCACTATTCGATACCCTAATTCTTTTGGCGGTGCAACTTTACACAATGTAGTACTCGAGACTTTCAAGCTTCTCTACATTGAGTATGACAAGACTTTGGTGCAAAAGAAGTTGTTGGATGTGGCGATGGAAAGTATCAAGATTGAATCCTTAGTACGCGAGTTGGTCTCTCCGACAAAAGATGGTAAGAGCAGCTTTGCTGTTGTGAACGTTGGGTTAGAGACCATGGAGGGCACAGAAGTTGAGTTGAATTTGAGCAACTTTCGGGTTAGTGACATTGGGCTTCTGGCTAAGCCCATGTCATTTTCCAGGAAATGATGACGCAAATAGGTTCTGACGAAGCAAAAATCAAAAGTTTGATGTTATTTTTAACCGGTACTATGTAATATTTAATTTAAACTTTTTTTTAATGCTGCAAAGAGTATCTCGACGATCCTTTATTGACAAAAACAGGTTTAGGCTCAATACATCAATGTTTACCACCATTGAAGTCTATCTAACAAGACAGAAGAATCGAATGGGAAAAAGAGGCTAAAGATATATAATAAAAAAAGTATGTATTCTTTGTTATTTATAGAAAATGTCATTTAATTTAATATATGTGTCTGGCTTGTTTCTTTTTGTTTATTTTTTTTCCTCTTTCTCTTCATCTTTCTCTCTCTCTCTTCATCTTTGCTAAAGGTTGAGATATCACATATTGGCAGGTGTTGATTTCCATCACAAGTAGAAGGCAAATATAGTCTGTGATCGTACATACTTATCTGTATACCCAAGATCTATCAAAAAAAAAAAAAACTTTTGCAGATTTTTCCTAGAGCCCTACGCCCTTCACGCCAATATCACAATTTTATAGTCTTCTAAATCATCATTTAAGCATTACAAGAAAATTAAGGCAGTCATAAAACATTAACATCAATGAGTGCCAACAACACCGATCTGTCAACAACAGCGTCTGGCTCGACCGCTACGGTGGATAGCTTTTCTACTCAGATAACTACAATTGATACAACCACAACCAGTGGAACGCTGCTACCATTCACAACATTTGAGTCATCCTCGCTGCAGTTTACAACCAGTGAATTATCCACGGGTACCACAGAGGAGACTACTACGCAGCAAACGAGCTTGAGTACTGAAACTACAGAAGCCAGTAGTACTACTGAACAACTTACTACTCAAATGTCTCAAACATCTACTGAAAGCATTGCGACCTCGTCAGCGGAGACCTCTTCGGTAGAGACCTCGTCGGCAGAAACCCAATCGTCCACTTTGGCCACTACTAGCGATACAACAACAGCAGCAACGACCACAACTAGCAGTGAGACCACCTCGGAGAGATCGGTGACCAGTAGCTCAACGGCCACAAGTGGTACGACCGAAGCATCAACACAAACCTCTACACCGATGACAACCGCCACAGAAACTTCCTCCCAACTGTCTTCAGATTCTACTCAATCTACCAGCAGCACAGAATCTGCACCCTCTGCTTCAAGCACAGTCACCGGCACCGTAGAATCTAGCACAACTGGGAGATCCACGAGGGCTTCAAGTAGCACTAGACTCTCCTCATCCGTTACCGCTTCGAGATCGACTACTACTTTGGCTCCAAGTAGTTCTAGTAGCAATATAGCATCATCAAGTGAATCAGAAACAACAACAACATCATCATCATCATCATCATCATCGAGCACCACTTCTTTTCTTCCAATAACTTACACCCATACCCAGACAATGGTGGTAGTTCTCACTACTAATGGTAAAACTGCGACCCATACGTCAGTCACTGTACAAATTTTCACGCTGACGCCGACATTTGACACGCGCACTGCCACTGGTGTGATTCCAACCGAAGCTTTAACTATTCCAACAACAACATCGGTTGCGAAAGACGTTAGCAATGGCTCCACTAGCACCGGAACTATTGTTGGATCTGTGGTGGGGTCTGTTGCCGGCGCAGCAATTATCTGCCTCCTCATATTTTTATTCTTTAGATTACGCAAGAAGAAAAAGCAAGAGTATCTTGACAAGGACGCCGCACTCCAAGATGATGAAATAATGCGTCAATATGGCGGTGTCGGCACGACGGCCGCTACGACAGTCAGCGGAGGTCGTGGTGACGGATCAGGTTACAACAACGCCTTTAATGCCAGTTTGCCTTCCATTAGTGACCATCATGCAGTCGCACGGGCCACCACGGAGACCGGACAAATTCAACCTAATGAAGGATCTCGTGGCGGCGGGTTCTTTAGCAAATTCATCCCCGTTGGATTTTTTAACCGCAGTGGCCCGGGAAAACCCCCCGGAAGCGTTGGCAGCCCTACGACCAGCAGTCGAAGCACCCAGGCAGCGGCGGGTGCAGCTGGGGCTGCTGGTGTCGTGGATAACCCGCGCTCATTCTACCGGCAGCCACGGCGCGCGAGCCTTGCGGCCACTGGCGGCAACAGTACGACTACAACGGCAATTACAGGCAGTGTGGACCAGTCTGTCAACAGCTACGGTAGTGTTCCAGTGATGCCAGCAGATGAAGATGTTTTCAATGACGATAATCGCGTGAGATATAGTGACGAGGATAGTCCGCTATCGTATGCGTACAATCAGTCACAACAGCCGCTGCGGGATCAAGGTGGATCCAGCAATAGCAATAGCATGAATAGTCAAAGTTGGAGTTACACGGCAGAAGCAGCACCAGCTGGACCATCACCACAGCAATTTCACCGTCCGTTTGGTCGGCACGTTGTGAATCCAGACAACGGAGGATACCAAGGGCAGCCCGAGCACCAGCCCCTCGCAACTAGTTCGAGTACACCTGAGTCACCATTGTCCCCCTTGAGCTCTGATGAGGAGGAAAGACGCCAGGGGCTTCAGGGCAAGAGTTTTTTCACTGAGGACCTTTGAGCGTGACATGATTTATCCGTTAACGAGTCAGTATATATATATATGAGAACAAAGACTGAAGAGAAAGAGTTTGGACCTGTTGACTGTACGCATTTTTTGTTTATTTGCTTTATTTCTGTACAAATTTAGTTGTTTATTTATTCAATTTATTTATTTATTTGCTTTATTTATTTATTTGCTTTATTTATTTATTTGCTTTATTTATTTATTTGCTTTATTTATTTATTTGCTTTATTTATTTATTTGCTTTATTTATTTACTTGCTTTATTTATTTACTTGCTTTATTTCTGTACAAACTTATTTATTTATTGTCACGGTCCAGATTGCGGACCCGTTATTACTAAGCTTAGGTCCAGATACGAGATGTAAATTACATTACTAGAAATATAAGTTTATTTTATTTATACTATTAACCTGTTAAGTCTAGTTGGGCTTGAGGTCGTTTTCAGGAATCACAATTTACAGAAATGACAAAGAATGTAGAAGTTTAAGGTAATCCAGTTGTATAACTTAAAATGGGTAAACAAAGAGTAGATACCAGGCAGTTGAAAACAAGTACTAGAATGTAGTCGTTTGGGCGAAACGTAATGTTGATTTCAGAAATCACAGCACACACGATGGTGCTGTCGTTTGTGACGATTTGTTGGTATAACTTAATGGGCCGAGAAAAAGTTGTAATAGAAGAGTCGGTCGGTGTAAGATGATCCTCATTGTTTTCTTGCTCTTTGCCTTCCTCTGCTTTTTAAGGGAAATACAAGTCATTTTATTTTCTCCTTGATCTCAAATCCTTGTTTTATAAGGAAAGCATAAGTTTATAGCATTCTCAGACTTAGTTCCTACGACTAGTTTTCTCTTTATTGATGCCTCTGACATTACTTAATGCTTGTAGCATAACATTCACTTGTCACCATTGAGGTGAGTCGGCACGCCCATGAAGCCAGCTTCACTTTCCACGAAACAACTTTTAATCACAACTCTCAATACCCTCATCCAGGAGTTCCGTGTGAAGTTTGTAAGTGGAAATCAAAACATTGAGACAAGGTTCCCGTTATAGCATGGATGTGGCGCGATGTATGACCCGTTGGGAGGTCGTGTCGTGACATTTTTATTTATTTATTTATTTATTTATTTATTTATTTATTTATTTATTTATTTATTTATTTATTTATTTATTTATTTATTTATTTATTTATTTATTTATTTATTTATTTATT